>Ga0307951_1001218_pt1 | contig 15536 bp, 21 predicted proteins | sample OrgLakmetagen374_FD_201842 | JGI IMG/M metagenome (GOLD analysis project Ga0307951, IMG submission 201842) | Saline water microbial communities from Organic Lake, Antarctica - #374 | ecosystem: Environmental > Aquatic > Non-marine Saline and Alkaline > Saline | place: Antarctica: Organic Lake... | reverse complement strand
ACATAGGGACACATTGCTTTGACACACATAGGGATGCACTGCTTTGAAGTACACTGGGGACGCATTGCCTTGACATAGATAGGGGACGCATTGCTTTGTCATACATAGGGAACGCATTGCTTGTCGCAGGTGTTGCACCAGGTGTGCATCACCTGCACCAGCCTCTTTAACAGGCATGAATGTGCGCTATGAAATGCTAATATAACAGGCATACCATTTTAACAGGCAGGAATGCGCTGTATAATACCAGTTGGGTATTATTGCTTTTAAATCCGCTTTCTTGAGCTCTCCTCAGCTGCATGTAGCACGCCTGCTGGCCCTCATCACCGACTCGTCATGGATACGCCACCATACATACACACATACACACATACACTCATAGACGCGCATACACACATCACTCACACACATATATGCACACATCATGCATATGCACTTCTTTGCTTGTTACAGGTGCGGCACCAGGTGTGCATCATCCGCACCAGCGGGGCACGCTTGCTGGCCCTCATCAACGACGTCATGGATGCTGCTGCGCTGCGTCAGAACAAGCTTGTGCTGAAGCAGGAGACGGTCATGCTGCAGCATGTGGTGGCGGATGTGTTCGACTTGACGCGCTCGTTGGTCAGCCTCTCAGTGAGTTTTTGCTTGTGTGTGTATGTGTGCGTACATGTTTGTGTGAATATGTGTATGAGATTGCATGTGTGACAACGCCTGAGTTGTTGATGGTGCGTGCCTGTTTGGGAACGCTTAATTTCTTGTTTGTATTTAGGTTTGTGTGTGAGGTAAAAATGGGAACGCCTGAATTGTCGTTTGTTTATGTAAGATTGCCTGAGTCCTAGTCGGTGTGTGTGTGTGTGTGTATGTGTGTGTGTATTTGTGTGTATGTGTGTGTATGTGTGCCAATGCCTGAGTTGCCATTTGTGTGGACTTGCGTATTGTTGCCAGAGAGATGGTTTGAGCAAAACTGCATCTATATGTGTGTCTTAGTATTAATTGGCCTTGCATGTGCGTCTGTGTCACAGTTTGCTCGGGGCAGCCTCCTTGAGCAGCATGATTCAAAGAGTACAAAACACAATGCACACCACGCACGCACTCACTCATGCACCCTAGGCTGTGGAACTACTCAACACCGTGTCCCCTCGAATCGCTGTCGTGGGCGACCCCGGTCGAATTGTACAAATCCTGAACAACCTACTTGGCAATGCAGGTGAGATCACAGCCGTGCAGCGTTTATGTGTTAGCAAGAAGCAGGGTCCTCAATTTAGAAAGATAGATGTTGAAAGGAGGACAGCAGTGCAAGCGTGAGTGCCGTCTGTGTGGTGGCGTCCGGCGCGCGTAGGTGCACAGGAGTCACGCTTGTGGCCTACGTGGCACTAAGAGGGGCAGAGGCTCTGCTAGTGGCCCAAGACCAGAACCTTGTCCGCAGTTTTTGTAGGACTGTTAGTGAGTCTAAGGGCAATATGGTCTCTTGCAATCTAATGCTCAGTGGGTGCACCCAGGGAGTTTGTGAACTGCGTTACACAGTTCTTGTAGGTACTGAAAAGGGTAATAAAAAAGGGTTCTGCACTTGGCAGAAGGCTTTTGGTGAAACCACCCCCCCATTAATATTGCATCACACGTGCCATCTGCGCACCTAGCACCTACATCTCACAGCCCAGTCCTTCGAGCAGGAAGGCAGCTCAAGGTGTCAGCTCTCAACTTTGAGTTAAGCGTTGCAATAGACAAAGCACAAGCGCGCCTCACACATTTCGCCCCTGCTCCCTGCAGCTGAGTTCTCGTGGCGTGGGTGCACCACATGTCTAGCCGCGCACTTTTTGACAAAGGCAGAGGTTCGCCAGTTGTTTGGGACCCAGGCCTCCCAAACAAAATTTGTAGGACGGTTGCCCAAAAGCCCTCCAAAAGACTTATCCACCATCAACGTTGCATACTTGACCCTGCAGCCAAATTCACGAGGCACGGGCGCATCAAGGTTTCAGCCCGCACATTTGATGCGGGCAAACGCGTGGCAGTCATGGTGCAAGACACGGGCATGGGCATTCCTAAGGGCAAGCTGGCGGCTATCTTTCTGCCTTTTGAACAGGTGCGTCCCGCACGTGAGAGTGTGTGTACTCCTTGTTGGCTGTGCACTGCACACTACCAGCTAACAGCTTTGTTCATGTCCTTTGAATAGTTGCACATTGCATGTATGTGTGCGTGTGTGAATGCGTATGCCATGTACTTAGTGCACACGCGCTGCTTACCGCATGTTTCAAAGGCATAAGCAGGCGGGTTGTGTAAGCATGCTGGAAGTGTTGCATTGCATAAGTGCAACCTGTTCCTGCGTAAATTTACTGCGTGCACAAGCATATGATATGAATTGATGTAAAACAAGTTTAGTTTTACACAGTCACAACTTACGCGCACACTTATGTACGATTGCGTACATTCACGTACCCTCCTTTTCTAAAGTGTTTCTCTGCGTACATATCTCTGCACACGTGTCCTTTGCTCACATGTCTTATGCACACAAACCTAGATCTAATCTATTCAAACATAGAAAGGTTGCTCTTTGCACACATTTTTTCCGCAAGAGTAATGTTCGCTCGCATGTTCTTTCAGGGGGGGGAGGGGGGGGTAGTATGAGTGTTAGTCTCGGCTGTTCCCCCTCATTTCCTACCTTCTTCCTTTTCGTTCTACAATTCCTCATGCATACAACCACGCAGGTTGACATCACACTTCCTCATGCATACAACCACGTACGCAGGTTGACATGAGCGTAAGCCGAAAGTACGGGGGCTTTGGCCTGGGCCTCAACATTGTGCAGGTGCGGTCTTGTTCATCCCAGAGGTCAAATAAGCTTCACGGTTCCGTCCTCTAGTTTCAAATGCCACAAATCTAGATTGCTTGATACCTCAGTGCTCTTTCCGTCAAATTGATAGACCCCGCATTCACAACCTTTGCACTCGTCAGCTTCCTTACTTATGGTGCTGCACAATGGCCCGTCCTCTTGCCTTTCTCTTCTCAGTTTGTCGATTTGCCTTTCTCTTCTCAGTTTGTTGAACATGCGCTTGCTTCTCTAAATACGTTGGCCAGCCTGGCTTTGCTTAGAGGCCTTCCATAATGCTTCCTGTTTCCAGGCAAAGTGCATTTAGGGGGAGAAAATCTGGGCAGTAACTCTGCAGTCAGTAGACAAGGCGCCCACGCTCTCGATGTCATTTGCCCACACTGCCATTGTGCTCACCCTCCCCTGCCTTCCGTGACAATCACACGTGCAGGATCTGGTCAAAGCACACGGGGGAGAGATCTGGGCGGAGTCCACTGAAGGGAAAGGCTCGACTTTCACATTCACTATGGTGGCGGCACAAGGCACACACACCAGACTGCCCGACCTGTATGGCAGCATGGGTGCTACATCCACCGGGGGTGACAGGTGCGGCAAACGCTTCAAGAGGGCGTCATCGGCTGAAAAACACACAAATCACAAGGTTACACACACATATGCACACTGCGCACTTCGGCAAACGCTTCAAGAGTGCGTTATCGGCTGCAAAATACACAAACACAAGGTTACACACACATATGCACACTGCGCACTTCGGCAAACGCTTCAAGAGTGCGTTATCGGCTGCAAAACACACCAAATACAAGGTTACACATATGTGCACACAAACGCACAGACTTACAGGGGTACACAGACCCAGACTCTCACATGACAATACAACGCGTGCTCCTTGGTAATTGTATTGCGCATTGCAGTGCTTCGGAAATGAAGGCAGCAGCTGAAAAAGCCCTCCAAAGTTCTGGGGAGATTGTGCACCTGAAAGGTCTACTACTTGAGGTATGGAAGCTGTGCGTGTATTTTAATACCCGCTTTTAATGCCCGCTTTTAGTAGGCACCTTGCTCCCATTCATTCTTGCGCGTGCATATTTTGGAATGCCTGCGTTTTGCTTGTGCTTCTTTGCGTTGCTGACTTGCTGTGTTTCCTCCGCGATGCCATCCTACGCAAATATCACACACACACACACACACACACACACACACACACACACACACACACACACACACACACACACACACACACACACACACACACACACACACACACACACACACACACACAACACGCATTCACAGGCACAGCCAAACTCTGATTCTAATAGCGTGCTCTCACACACGCTTGAGGTTGAGTCCATAGCGGGCGGCGATGCAAAGCAAGCAGCTCTAGCAAATCCAAGTGCGTGCATATTGAACGTGTTTATGCAGATTTGCACTCTTATTATTATTGCACTCTTATTATTATTGCACTCTTATTAATATTATGGAGTTGTGTACATGTGCACGAAACACATGTTGACAAAGCGTTGCCATAATATATTAAGCGGGGTCAATGTTCATGCGTTGCAGCTCCATCGCAACTTATTTTGTCAGACGTAATCAAGGAATAGAGAAACGAGGGTATGAAAGTATCTGGCCTCAGTAAGGACCTTAGGAAGTGCCAATTGTGAAGACGGTCTCATGATGAGTAGAAATCAGATTTTGAAAAGGTAATGATGGAAATCCCGGTCTGGAAAAAGGCACATTGTAGACATTGTTTCCAACCATCCTGCATGTACAGGTGCCGCTGAAGACTCAGCAATTGATGAAACCTGGTAAGGCTGGTTTCAGCGTAGTTGTAAATTAAAAATGTGCCGTGCTTGCTTGAGACGTTTATTGGCTTGCAGGCAATCTCACACCAACTTGTCGCTCCATTTGTGTCGGGTAAGGCATATTTACTTGCTTAGCCAAGCCTGTACAGGCTCTAGGCACAAATTTACCTCAATGTACGGTCTGTAAACGACGCGTATGCGTGGCTCTGGCCGGCCTTGCTCATCAACATTCACACAACAAATGCACTTTGTGGGCGGTGTCTGCTGCTCGCGTTATTCTGCTTTGACACGCTCATTTTTGCCTGACTGACTAGTCTTGTAGTTGCTACAAGTCTATTACTGCCATGCTCCCTGGGTGTCTGGGGGTGGTAGCTTTTACATCATTATAGGAGTGACTATGACAGGCTGCAAGGGGTACTGCGTAACAGGTTTCCTGCAGGTAACTGTAGGTACCGTTTACGCAGCACCCGCTGCAATCACTGCAGGAAGCAGAGCCCATTGCCATCACTGCTGCCATTGGCAGCATGTCCATATGTATCCTTGGCTCTCATCTGCTACTCCAAGGCATCTGCAGGAAGAAATGCCCATCGCAAACACTGCTGCCAGTGGCAGCCTCTTCACATGCATTTTTGGCTCTCATCTGCTACTCCAAGGTGTCTGTAGAAGGCAGTGCCCGTCACAATTACTGCTGCCATTGGCAGTCTGCCTACGCATGCTTATTTCTCACCACGTGCTCCAAGACTGCTTCTGCATGCCTATGAACTCATCCTTGGCCCCTATCAAGGCACTCTTTGTTCTTCACATCTGTAGGAATCCGGGGCATTCGTCATCAAAGGCAAACAGTGGCTCCATCAAAAGGGCACGTGTCTTTCACCATCAGTACTGCGGGCGGTACCAGGTGATTTACAGCTTGTAATTGGTAAACGTGTGTGCACCGGTGAGTATGCAAGCATGTGGTTGTTTGTAAGTTGGTGTATGAAGGTGGGTGGTGAGTGGATGTGGGTGTAGGCACAGGTATGCATGTGGGTCTGTGTACGCATGTGCGTTCCTGAGTGGGGATGTATGCAGTATGCAAGCACACTACATTCACATGCAAGCAGAATTTAACTACCTGGCATGGGCTTCTTCTGCTGCCTAATGCATACTGGGCACCAAGAACTCAGCTCTACGAAGCCTCCTTTGACAGCTCAGAAATTGCACCTTGCGCGTATTCTACTAATTGTAATTTGACAACCAGCATGTCCCCTTCTTTAATTTTTGCTTGCCATCAGACGAAAAAGGTGACCGCGTCAAACACATGCTGCAACTGTGCCGACAGTGATCTGGCTTATGCAGCCGTTGCTTCAAGCATATTGGAGCCAAACAATTCTACCTATCTTTATGATGAGAGCATGGCAACGACTGCATCAATCACGTTTTTTCCAACAGTTGCGGTGCTGCTGACCAGGCTTTGTCATGCATCTGCACCAGTACATGTTATAGGTGATGAGTGTGGACAGCAGCCGCATTTAACAAAACAAAAGATCATCTTGGACCAGAGCCGATTTGTTTCCATTTTTATCTCTTTGGTGACAAGCAAACGACGGCCTCAGCGACCGGCGACAGAACAATGAATGTGCTTGCGTCCAGGTGATGAGTGTGGATGATGACCCGATCAACCAAAGCGTGGTCTGCTCCATCTTCAACTCTTCAGGGTTTGAGGTGCGCTTTTGCCTTATTGTATATACGGTTTGTTACGATCAGTTTGGAAATTAATTAATTATTTTGCCAGGAAACGAAATTTTTTTATAATTTCCGGGGCCCTTTCTGAACTGAATTTGAAGTGATAAGAATTAATTATTTGTGGTGGTTTTGAGGGTGATTTTCAATATGAGCTCCAAGCGTGCCAGTGTGAAACCCCTGGCCCTGTTCTTGAAGCCTCAGTCCCCAGCTGAAAGGCTGGCTGCTCGGCAGCGGGACCATGAGAAGCTGCAAGAGGAAGCAAAAGGCAAAGGCGAGGGGCCAGGCTGTGATGAAGAGGCCCGTGGGGCGCCCGTGTATGCAGCTCCAACAAGCCTCCTTCTCTTTCCCCATTTGCGTGTGCCCCTTTGTGTGACTATTGCTGCATGTAAACCCCTCCCTCACCTCTCTTTCCCTGCTTCTGAGCACTGTGCAGCACCAGCCACAGCTTCAGCCTCAGCCACAGCCTCAGCTTCAGCCTCAGCCACAGCTTCAGCCTCTTCAATAGCAGTAGCAGTGCCCAGGCAGTATTCACAGGGGGGAAATTAATTCCCGACAGGGCCCTCCCGAAGTGCCCTCAAACTCAAAAATAAATAAATCCCCAGACCCTCTCACGAACTGAAATCGAAAATTAATTAAGTGTGGTCCCAAACTGATCGTGAAAGAACGGTATATATAATCATGTTGCCGCTGCATTCTGCATTCTGGGTTAGGTGTGACTTTTGCATTAATTGCTGGTGTGGTATGACATGCATGAGAGCATTATACTGATCGACATGTGAACTCTAGGCCCATGACCTGTCATGACTCCTGAGTCCGTGGTGTGTATCTGGCTTCTGACCTGAGTCCAGGATATCCATATCTGGCTTTCAGGCCCGTGACCTTTTCTGACCTCGCCTACCAACATCCTCAGTCCGAACTGATGTGTATTTGTTATCCTTACTGGCTTGACTTTTGCATGTACACAGGATCTTGACTCCTGAGGCATTGAATAAGGAGGCCAACACTTATGTCTCTTTGTCCCACATCACTGACAAAACTGTTTGTTTTGGGGCAATCCTGTGCTTGTGTGTGATGTGCATGCATGAGTTTGCGCACAAAAGCCCACAAGACAATCCTGCTCGTGCGACGTGCATGCATGAGTATGCACGCAAATGCCTGCATTTTTTGTGCTGCTGCATAAGTCACACTGCAGCACTTAGGCGTTTGGAAAAAAAAAACGGATGTGCATGCGAGAGTTAGTGCACATGCATGAGCCAGAAGCAACACAGGGGTCAGGATGCACACATAGTTACACCTACATTGGATCACCAGCGTGCACGGACATGCCACATGCACACACACAGAGTAATACACATATACATAATTGTACATGCCCACAGGTGCTGTCCTTCTCTGGTGGTGCAGAGGCACTGCATCACCTGGCCACCTGCATGGTGCTACCCGACCTGGTATGGACATTGCTTGTGCTTGTGCTGCTCTGGTATTGAAGCTGCTTATGCTTGTGCTGCTGTGGTATAGAAGCTGCTGGTGATGGTGATGGTGATGGTGATGGTGATGGTGATGGTGATGGTGATGGTGCTAATGCTGGCGCTTGCGCTTGCGCCTGTGCTTGTGCTTGTGCTGCTCTGGTATGGAGGTTGTGCTTGTGCTTGTGCTTGTGCTGCCTTGATGTGGAGGTTGCTGTGCAACAATTGTTGTTCATTGGATGTATTTACGGACTTAAGTACTTGTGGGGCTTAGGGACGGTACCATTTGTGCATGCAGGTTGAGAACACAGGTTTGGCATTACTATTTAGAGGCTTTGTAACTCTCGCTGGACGCAATGTGTGTCGTGTTGTTCCTATACTTAATTGGCTTGTGAATTGACAATGGCCGCTATGCAACAGTTGAGTGACGCTATTGTGGGCAAACGACTTCCGACCCAAAACTAGAGCAAAGACTAGGGGATGCAGGTGTGTGCATGATAAGGTAGCATGCACACTCTTGCAGGCAGACAGGCAGGCGCAAACACATGCACAATGCACACATGCAGGTCTTGCTGGACTGCATGATGCCTGTGATGGATGGGTTTGAGGTCTTACGCAGGCTGCGGGCGATGTCCCAGAGCAAGCACCTACCTGTCATCATGGTGTCAGCAAGAGTGAGTGGATACACGCAGTACGCTCATGGTGTCAGCAAGAGTGAGTGATGGCAGCACTCTCCTGGTGCAAGGGTGGGACACGGCAGTGCTAGTGTCGTCATGGTGTCAGCAAGAGTGAGTGGGCGCACTTTGGCTATCTTTTGTGGTTGTGCTTGTGCCTGCAGCTCTGGTCTAGGGTCCGAGCTAGCTTACAGTGCACTACACTACACTCTGCGCTGCACTCTGCACTACTCAGGGTTATGTTTTGAGTTGCATTGTGTGGTTGGATTTCTTCAGATCAATCCTCCGTGACTGTGACAAACCAAAACAGAGGATCTTATTATTTAACATCCTCATCTCACACAGGCATAAGTAAAACCTGGAATGCTTCATGCACAGACTATTTCATCTCACAACATTGATTGCCCTATGCACACATGACACATGGCTACCTCCCGTTCATCCACACTCCCACTCATTGAGCTGGAGGCAATGGGTATGGCGCTTTAAAAGAAACAAACAGCTGCCTCCTTTCAACCCTTTGCTGTAATTTCAAGCTCAAGAAAGTACTCAAGGATCAAAGCTCATAAAGTATATCACATATATATACTATGTTATGCCCTATGCCCTATATATATTCTATGTTACGCCCTACGCCCATCCTACTCGATCTCATCAACGACACATTGATTTCTCGTGACACATCTTGGCAAACACCTCAGCAAGCGCTCAGTATAAAAGCGAGTTTTCCTGCATAAAGTTTGATTGCCTGAACATTGTAAGCAGCCTTCTTAAAAAAGATCTCTGTAAATATCAAAACATATCTCAGAGTGCATCTTGTTCCTGTGTGTGTGGATTGCGTCGCTAGCATCAAATAATCCCTATCGCTGCTCTGTGCTTTTGGCAGGCTGAGGAGGAAAATATTGTGATGGGTCTTACTAATGGCGCAGACGACTACGTCACCAAGCCATTCAGGTGCGTTATTCAAATACGTGCTCTCACCTCACACTTTGCGGTAACAATGTGGGCTCATATGTGTGTGTGTGTGTGAGTGCGTGTGTTTGTGTGTGTGTGTTTGTGTGTGTATGTGTGTGGCCACAGAGTACCATGCAAATTGAATTGCCTGTACCTGCGCGCTCATGCTGCAAAGCCATTTAAAATGCGCTGCTCGTATATATGTACAGCCATTAAACGACACAAAATGCGTTGTTCACAACTATCAAAATGAACAGCCATTAAGCCATACACAATGGGGTGTCCCCGTTCACATGTCATGCTACAAAGCCACCCAGAAAGGGTTGCTCGTACGTGCGTGCAGCCACTGAGATGCACACAGAATGCGTTGTCCAACTTTTAAATGCTCACGTCATGCTACGAAGCCATTTAAATTTTGTCACTCGTGTACGAGGGCACGTGCATCACTAAGCCGTTTTGGTTCATCCTTACCGTGTGTGGACATGCGTCTCACCAGCCATCAGGCACGCAACTTTATATACAAGCTAAAACTGGCATGCATGCATTCACCCGCTTCCTGCCTCACTCACTCGCTTGCGTACGTACAACTCACTTGCTCTTGCAAGCATGACCATGTGCTTAAGCCATCACGCTCAGTAATATGGATGTTTGGCCTGAGTCATCAGCAGTCATAAGCAATTGCTGGGGTTTTGTGGCGCCTCACTTAATTATACATGACAGGGCACGCATGTTTGTAGGGTGGCGATCAAACACGCTGCACACTCTAGTAAATCTAAACATCTGAACACAAGCTTTTCCAACATATACTGTACCGTACTGCGCTTTTAGTATTGGGAGGCCTACTTATTGTAAGGTGCCCAAATAATTAGGAGGCGGTTACACGCAAAAAGATTTGTACTTTTTTGGTTCGTCAATTTTACACTTAAGAAGAAAAAAGTCAGCGATCACACGCAAAAAATTTTGTCGTATGACGAAAATATCTTCGTCCAGGGACCGATAATTTTACCAAGCAGTTACACGCAAAACAAACCAAAAGATTTCCACATTTTCTTTATACATTCACCCTCTGAGAGGCCCTTGACTTTAGCGCCCAAGGGTTGTATTCCGTGATTCATGTTGCTTGGATGGCCATGATGCCACGGCTAATGCCTCAACAGAAGTAGACCTCTAATTGGGCCATGTCGACACTTCTGCCTGGCTGTCACCTTGGTCTTAGAGGGGGGTAACCCAATTGCCCTACTCGGGGCTTGCCTTTTGCCCTAGTGCATGCCTGATGGCATGAGGGGACTGGCAGGAAGCCAAGGGGCTTCTGGAGTGTTCGGAAGGTGAGAGGCGCGCTTCCTGGCAGCAGCATCAAGCGCAAGCATCACATGTGACATGTGAATGAATTTCTCCTCTTTCCCCAACCTCAAGGGGGAGTCCATCCAATGGATTCTGGGGAGAGGGAAAAGCAAGTGCTGGATGACTGGGCTCGCCGGTTGAATCAGCAACTTGCTGGAAAGGTCGATCTCGCTAAGCGCCCTTTCACCACCCCGTCCACGTCCTCCTGCTCACCCTGCCCCTCCGCTTGCTCCCTCTCTCCTCCCTGCCTCAGGCCTCTACAGGACAGGTTCCTTTGTGCATTGAGCACCACCTGCCTGCTCCTGCTTGTCTCCCTCTCTGCTTGCGACGTGGCAGGAGCCGTGGGGTGGCCCCCCTTCGTTCCCTTGGAACACATCACCACCCACACAAAACTCATAATTTCAATTTATCTAAAGATAACTCTGTATCTTTCAGGACACAGAAACATGTGGGACCAGTTTCCAGCTTGTGTGGGGGAAGTCCTGTACGAAATTTTGTTATGAAAGCCGGTCCCACCCTGTTTCTGGGATTTGACGAAATTTGCATGAAGCGAAAACCATAAAATTACCAAAAAACAAGTACAAAAAAATTTGCGTGTAACCGCCCCCTTATAATATTTAATTTGCGAGCAATAAGCTTTTGCGAGGCCCCTCAAAAAGTTAGGTAAGTATGCAAACTTCGTGAATTTTGGGGTTGCTCTGGGCTTCCCTCCCTTCTTCTGGTGCCTCTGGATGCTTCTGCTTGTGCTGCTGCTTGAGGATGGCAGCCTGGTGCATGCAAGCACATCGTGCTCCGAGAGTTTGCACCTGAGACAGCAGCAGCTCTGCCCACGTACTCCTCTCCTGGAGAAGCTCAAACCCCTTGGATGCTGTGCGTGGGTCTGCCCATAGCCCGAGGGGCCAAGAATGATGGCTGCTTGCGTGCTTGCTCAGGGCAATGTCAGCCTCAGAAGTTCGCAAGGCGGAACCGCCGCCTCTTGGGTGCAACTCGGCCATAATAATGACGATTACCCCATAACGATGGGGGTCCTTTGCGGAGCCCAGATCGATTCTCGCTGAAAACTCAAAAGTTTTGCGAGGTCCGGAAAGGCTTGAAATTTTTCTGGCCTGACTTATTGCGAGGGGCCTTACTAGTTACTAATTATTCGCAAAACAACCAAGTGCAGTACAGTATGTAATTGCGCATGTAGAGGACTTTCTGGTAAACATACTCCCGTGTGCTGAATCTGACTTATCCCATGTAGGTACATTAGAATACGTGTGTGTGTTACATTTATTGTTATGTATTCACCTGGGCAGGCAAGATCCTGGCACGTGGTGAGTTACATATACACACATATACACAAACGCTTGCACACACACATGCACTCACTCACACACACACACACACACACGCTCATGCTGACCGCAACCTGCACACCCTGTATCTATTACTGTATTTATTATTGCAGACGGGCAGAGCTGCTGGCGCGTGCAAGGTGCCACCTGGGGGGTAGCAACGCCTCGTCTGAGCAAGGTGTGTGTATGTGTGTGTGCATGCACGTGTGCATGTGTGTGTTTATGGATATGCGCATATTGATAACGATGTGTAAGAGTGAGTGCGTGAAAATACGGACCAAAACAATCTACTGAAGGTCTGAACTTAAAAGTGTATTGTTGGATGTGGTGCAATGAGCAATAGTCAGGGATGGGTCATACAGACTAAGGGGGCGTCTGAAAATTACGGTTTACCGTACCTTTCCTATATAACCCCAGTTAAAGAACGTTATATGCCCTCTGGAATGATGCCGGCACTGTTTATTATATTTTTATTTTGAGGCTCCGGGGTTGTCCAGGATTTCCGAAAATAAAATTTGGTGGGTGGCTGAATAGGAATGAGCAGAGAAGGCCTCCCGTCGCCCCCCCCCTTGCTCCCCTCCCAGGCCCCACCCTGTCAGCAGCACCTGTTGCGCCCCAAGGGGTGTACCAGCGGAAAGCAAGCAGCTTCAAACCGGCAGCGAACGGAGGAGCAGCAGAAAGCCGACCAAGCCGTTGATTGAGTTTTGGGTTGCTGGTATGGAGGTTGAGAATGAGTAAGCTGCAGTGGTTGCACATGCAGAAAGCATCAAGGCAGCTCAGCAGTTGGAAAATGCTCATGTGGGGTAGCTCATGCAGACAAGGTCACACACCCAGGCCCATGCCCAAGCTGCACCATCAGCACGTGCAAGCACATGCAAAGCACGCAGCGGCAGTAGCAACAGCTGCAGCAGCAGCAGTGAGGAGAACACCAACACATGCACACGCACAATTGCGCATGTGCACGTATGCGCTTACGCATACACGTACACACACTGGCTGGGCTAACTGCCCACCAGGGAAATGCTAAAAATATTTCTTGAAAGGGTCTGGGGTTACTTTAAATATTTTATGATTTTGGATTCCGGAATGAATACGGTACGGTAATGATGAAAGACGTGCAGGGTTGGCCAGAACCGTATAAGTATATATACGTATGTATAATAATTTTTCTCCGTATCCGTATTTGTATGACCGTATGCGAAGTCTAGCCTTTGTATATTTACGCCATATAATACGCATAAATACGTATATATAGGGTTGGCCAGAACCGTATATATACACCGTATATGACCGTATATTTGATGATTTCCCTGCCAAAAATACCGTATATACACCGTATATATATGGTTCTGGCCAACCCTACGTTTATATATATATAAATACGGTCTGAATGAGCGGTCAAAATCGATCTTCCTTTGGCCTTCAAGACCACAAATTTATAAAGCCCCTGTTGACGGGCAATTTTTCAAGCATTTGTGTTAAAGCCGTGTCCCTTGTGGAAGGGAATCCCTCACATGGTTCAACAGCAGCCGTTGGTTCGACAGGGGTTCGGAAGCAGCAGCACCGGGAGCACCAGAGTTTGAGTTTGAGCAGGGTCGCCTTGAGGGCATGCAAGCCAACTCCACTGAAGGTTTTTAGGGCAGAGATGATGGAGGAACAGAAACGGCAAACGCACACTCTCGCTTACGCACATGTGCATGCACACATCCCCCGCACGTGCTCAAAAACGCACACATGCGTGCACACATACCTGTGTGCACAGATACACACGCAAACACACAGAGTTACATGCACGAGCACCAGCACGCACGCAAATGCACACGCACATGCACGCACCCACGCATGCATACAACCATAAGCAAGCACGCGCACACGCATGTTCGCGCACACGCACACGTAGGCATGCACGAACCCCAGCACGCGCGCAAATGCACACGCACATGTACACGCGAGCATGCACAATTCCCAACACGCGTGCGAATACACACACACACTGCACGCATGCATGCATGTACAGTTTTTGCACCCACACACACAACACACACAAACACACACACAAACACACACACGAACACACACACAAACACACACAAACGCGCACACACGTGCACACACACGCACTCATACACACAAGTGCGCACACACACACACACACACACACACACACACACACACACACACACACGCACGCATGCACGCACGCACACACACGCACCTGCATACACAAACAGGGTAACCGATGGGGTTGGGGTAGAAGAGGGGTCTCGTGACAGTGACAGTGTGTGCCTGTGAGCTTGTATGGGTTTTGGCCTCTTTGAGCAAATATGGTTCCCCGACCTTTTATTTTTGGTTAACCTAAAATAAATGGGGTAAACGATCAGAGCTCTTCAGGAGCTACAAAATGACCCCCCTGAAATCTAATTCTAAAAAGGTCGAATTTTCCCATATACGGTTTATATACGGTTTATACGTATGATATGGTTTATACGGCATGTATATACGTGTACAGAAGACCCATATACGGTTCTGGCCAACCCTAAAATGGTGTAATGTACAAGGTTTTTATACAAGATACGATACCGTGTCTTAGCAAAATTCTTGACCCAAAATGGGCCCGATTCGCTCCAAACCACCCAAAACGCTTCTGTTTTAAAGTGCTTCGTATAGTTGATGAATAGTAATTTGGCATAAGAAGCTCATTGGAAGGTCGCTTCTGGGCAGGGATTTGCCTCGGATCGACAAAAAATGACAAAACTCGACAAAGAACGGAATTCTCTTTTCGTGTGCTACAACCTAATTCGGTTAACACAGCAAAATACATAAATACAAAAGATTGCATCATATGCTGACCCATCCATGGTAACACTTGCTTGTTTTTCAGTGAGTTCTGCATGACTGGAAAATTGCGAATTTGCCCAAAACGTGTTGCACACACACACACACACACACACACACACACACACACACACGTTATTAGTCTGTTATATTTTAGAGCTAAAAGCTAAAGTTTCATGATTTTTTGTGCATTTAAACAAGCTGCCAACGCACAGAGCCTGCCATGCACACAGGTGAACAACACAAGCGCACGAACATAATATATTTGCATGCACAACATAAGCAAATCACACACACTGATCACCCATACATGTACGCACGTGCATACACACACAGGCGCACCCTCGACAACTTCCAGCTCCAGTCACACTGTCAGCAATCAGAGAGAAACCAGCACTGCCATGTCTCCAGAGGTGACAGTGCTGTGCGTGGACGACGACGAGGTCAGCCAGATCATCGTCAAGGGCCTGATGCAGCCAGAGAACTGGAGGTATATGCCTGTGCATCTGTTGGCGTGTGTGTGTATGTGTGTTTGTGTATTCCTGTTAGTGCGTGTATGCGAGTGTGTGTGTGCGTGCAGG
>Ga0307951_1001213_pt1 | contig 15574 bp, 13 predicted proteins | sample OrgLakmetagen374_FD_201842 | JGI IMG/M metagenome (GOLD analysis project Ga0307951, IMG submission 201842) | Saline water microbial communities from Organic Lake, Antarctica - #374 | ecosystem: Environmental > Aquatic > Non-marine Saline and Alkaline > Saline | place: Antarctica: Organic Lake... | reverse complement strand
CTCCAAATCATCCTTTTGGGTGTGGGCGGCACCATCTACAACACTAACACTCTGAAGCCTTTCAAGGAACTGGGTCTCGATTCTCAAAGAGTTAAGAAGCTTGCCTCCAAGCTCCATGTGCACTCTGTGAATTTTGCTGCTTAACTTGTCCATGCCAGACGTGCCCTTCCAGTACTGTAATCAACTCTCATCAGGAGCCGGTTTCAGGCCAAGCCTGCAACCCTCCTGATCCCCGACAATTTTTCCTTTTCTTTTCGCGGTGGAGGAGCATTACGGTAATCGGTACCAAAGTGGCTCCTTTTCCTTAATTAATGTGGGGAGTGGTTTTCACTGCCTGCGTAGTTTTTCTTTTCTTTTTCTTGCCTTTAGTTAGCTGTAGTACACTGGCACTTGGAAACAAAATGCTTTGAGTTCTTGTTCATTTCACGAGTTCCGCTGCAGATACGTAATCCCCGTGCGCTTCAAAGTAATCTATCAATCCCTTCAAGAAAGGGTCCGAGCTAACAGTCTCCGAGTCGCAGATCAGCGCACAGTGGCGTCGTGCACGCGTGATCTGCATTTCATTCAGACATAATATTGTGCCATTTGAATAGGAGGGTTATTTCAAACATGCGATTAAAAATCTGAGCGTTATCTACATGACGGTCGGTGTAGCAGTGGGCTACAATCCAACGGCTCAATTAAAAGCATACTCACCGCAACATTCATGCGCCGTTGGTCAGCGAGAAAGCCCACTTGATTGTTGTCGTTGCTGCGCACCATTGATATGATGATCGCCTCCTTTTCACGGCCCTGCACAGACAAGCACAAAGCCACATCCTCGCCTCTTCACGTGCCTTTGAACATTGCACATCGCATCTGCACTGTTCTTTATCTGGCAGCTGCGACAACTTCGGCTAGCGCGAAAGTACTTTGCGTTGTGCATTGTTTGTTAAATCCAGCTGGTTGTTGTCCACTTACTTGGAAGCCATCCACACTGGATATTTCAACACCCTGGAGTGTGTCAGTGCGGAGCTCACGCAACATGGCAACCTGCATGTTCAAAGGGCGTAAATGACAACCATTTGCAATCTGTGACCAAAATATCAATGCACACATGCACGCACGGAGAGGGCTCGCAGCAAATGCAATCGTGAGCTGGTTCGCATTTGGCACAACAGGGGAGAGGTTCAGAGCGCGGATAGCATACAGATGGGTCTTTCGTTGATGCACAAATGGCACGTTTAGAAATCGAAATCCGAGAAGCAGCAGCAGCTAAAGTCTCGGGCATCTCCACACGCTAGGTGTGCCTGAGCCATACGCAATGCGGTATTTACCCGTTCATGTTGACAGGCGCGGGCACGAGTGCTTCCTAAAACCAGGGGTTACAACCATGGCTGTGAACCAAACCAGTCTTTTAAAGTATTGCGTAGTCAACAGAAGCAACCGTTCACATTCCAACCAAATTAAACCTTTACACTAACTCCATCAAGCAAAAGAGCAAGCTCAATTTGAGCTGTTCCAGTCACGAAGTGGAGCATCTGACTTTTGGTTGTCTATTGAGTATAATGCCGATCCCTAGTATAATGCCGATCCCTAGTATAATAGATTGAGGTAATCAGCTGAATGTTAGGCGCTATTGAACAGTGGCAATAAAACACGCACATCTTTAGCTTAAAGTATACGCGCCTGGGCGTTGTAGGGTGTGATGACTCCAATATCTTGGGGCCGGACGCCACCCTGCACAAGCTGATCCACGTGCACCATGACAGCCTTTGCCTCTCCCTGATTCGCCCTGCTGTCGCCTTCCTCTTCTTGCTGCTCCTCGAACCCACACCTGGTCGAGCACCATCATAAAGTATAATTCAAGTGTATGGGCTACAACTTGTAGACCAAATGTGCTATTGCCTCCCTTGCTTTGCCTTGGTCACGTTCGTCCGTTTGCTGCTCCTTGAACCCACACCGTGGCAAGTATAGCTTGTAGCATAGATTACCAATTGATATGCTGCTGTATGTTTCAATAATATAGGTATTGCTTATTGCTTTCTTGGCTTCAAAACTGGAAAAGCAAAACGGGGGGCACAGCGTTTGCAGTTCGGGTTAACCCAAACCGTATATGCACACCGTATCTGACCGTATATACGAGATTCTCCCTGCTAATGACACCATATATATTGAAATTACACCGTAAATACCGAAGACGCACCGTAAGTACGTGCATATGTATGGTTTTGGCCAACTCCAATTACGGTGTGTGCACCCACGTGTGCAAACATCAAAGCATGGTCCTTGTCATGCAAAAATATTATATGCATGTACCAGGGGCGTGTACGGCATTGCACACACAGCATGATACTCTTAATGCTTAATGCTGATGCAAACTAAAGCTGCAGACGCACATCCTGCCCATTTATGGGGCGTTTGGGTGTGACACGCAATCAAAGCTTCCTGCGTGGCACGGGTTTAGCCTTTCATTGAGGACAGGGGGGAGAAGGAGCTTCAATCTCCCTTTCCACAAAACGCTTCATCCAAGCAGAGTCAACAAGCACCACAAGGGGTGAATAAGCAGAGCCAGCAAGCACCACAAGGAGTCAACAAGCAGAGCCAGCAAGCACCACAAGGAGTCAACAAGCAGAATCAGCAAGCAAGCACCACAAGCACACAGGGACACAAGGAACTCATGTCTATCCCATCCTTTTACCCTGCAGTATCAATGAATAACAGGACAGGCTGCATCGTTTTCTCTGACAGAGCAGCAGCTGCAGCAGGGCCCTGTCCCTTTCCCTTTGCAGCTGCAGCACCACTGGCTTTGACGGCACCCGCTTTGCCAGCTGCCCCTCCCTTCCTGGTGGAGCCAGAGGCTATTGGGGTGTCAGAGGACGCAGTGGGCAGGTCTGCCAGTGTGTGATCTGCCACTGACGGATGCGCCAATAGTTTGCTCTGTGTGCAAATGCGTGTGTGTGTGCGCGTGCGTGCGTGCGTGCACAGGCATGCGTGTATAGTGTGTATGTGTCTGCGTGTGTGTGCTGGGGTGGGGTAGTGTGTGTATGTGTGTGTGCGTGTGTCTGTGTGTGTGTGTGCTGGGGTGGGGTAGTGTGTGTGTATGTTGTGTGTAGGGTGAGGATAGGGGGGTTGCTGTAACTTGTTTGCGTTTGATGTCAGACAGAAAGGGGGAGGCATCTGTGTGCAGAAGGACCCCCTACACGCACCTCATACAAAGCATCTGAAGACCACTGCATGATGTCGGTGTTCATACGGTACTGCACGGTAAGCATGTGGCTGCAGCTGCTGCCGTACATACCCTGGTAACGGCATGTTTGTAGAGGGTTGACGCAATGTAATCACACACCATAGACGCAGGTTTCTCATCAAAACAGCTGGTATTTGGAAGTTCTGCACGGTCAGCAAGGGGCTGCAGCTGCTGCAACACATGCCCAAGTGTTCCAGGATTTGCCAGGGGGGATATATTTAAACCGGTGAGTGTTGACTCTTTATTGAAACGCACAACACAGAGACAGGTGCATCATTAAATCAAGGGAAGGTGTTTGGGCAGCGTTGACTCTATGTTGACACACGCAATTCAGAGATACTTCCATTAACATAAGCGGAAGAGCTTTGGTGGTTTGAATGCCTTGTTTACCTCAACACATGTTTACCTCAACACAAACACACTCCATCAAAGTAAGGGTTGTACAGTGTTTGTGCTGGGTTGATACACGCAACACAAACGCAGAGCTTCATTTTCAACAGTCTTTATACATTAGGAATTGCACATCCAACTTGCGGCTGCTACATGCCCTGTCGGTAGGCCATCAATGTCATGATCAAAAAAGAAGAGAGAAGGAATTGAGGCTGCTTCTGTAGCAGCCCATTCTTGCATCAGAGTTAAAATCAGAGGGTGTCAGTTTCTTTTTGGGCTTGCCTCCTTTATAGTGTGCCCACACAATCATCCATTGATCCCACACCCTTCACTCAGGCATACCATACGCTTCTCTCAGGCATACCATACGCTTCATCTAGGCATACTCCCACACTACAACTCAGTGCTTCCTGCACGTTGTTGAACTAGAGACACATGTGAGCTGTTAGAATTGAGGCTTGCAGGCAAGAACACTCACACCTGTAGCCTCTTGAACAATGTGTTTCCCAAGCCCTTGCGTGCAGCTTCATCACTGACGACGGTAGGAGGGAGCTGCAAGTGATCTCCTGCAAAGCATACATTGTGACAAATGTGGTAGGAGTGATAGCCTGCAAAGCATTGTAGACGGAGACAGGACTTTGCAAGGGGTTCAGAGTTGAGAGCCGGTTGTCTGCACAGTCCTTTCTGTAGCATACAGCACATGCATACCCCGTGAATCTGGATAATAAGCCTAAGCTTGTTTGGATTACATGAGATGCATATGTAGGGTTGGCGAGAACCACATATATACGGTGCACACACGGTATTTTTGGCAGGGAAATCAACAAATATATACGGTTCTGGTGTATATATAGGTGTGATTATATACACGGATCTGGCCAACCCTGTGCATGTGTCAACAGCACTGGTCAACACAGCACGCGCAACACGGCATGCAGTTCTTGAAGGTCCTGCGATCCTCATGAACAGATTTAATATTTTCTATTTTAAGCAGCTACAAATTCATAGCTGGGCCTCTGATAGGAAGCAATTGGAAGCGTGATGGGCTTATCTCGCAAGTCTCTGCCCTCGGTTTTTATAGTCAAAGGGCCTGATTGCCCTTCACTGTACTGCACAGCGCATGCACTTTCAACACTCCTTGTGAGTGAGCCAGAACTTATAATATATTACATGCAGATCCTGTGGTCCTTGTGGGCAACACCAGGGATGCAAATCAAAGCTAGTGCTATGGTTGCAAGGGTAAGAAGGAACGCCTTCCACTGAAGGGGCACAAAAGCTCGTCCTCAAATTGCAATCTTCTTCCTGGTAGTGCAAAGCAAGAAATCAGTTTGGCTCATGTGCAAGCGCTTCATGATCAGCACCGATGGCAACAACACGTTCAAAATCCGTTTAAACAACACCCGCCCCGCACCTGCTAGGACAGCACGAGAGGCCTTAAGCAGTCCGGCCCATGTGGCAGCTTCCAATGCCTGAGCCGCCTCATCCACAACCACCACATCAAATACTTGCGACTGATGGTGTGCGCATGCAAAAACAGGGAGCGTGTTAGTGACTGTGCACACACGTGTATGCTTCTAAATTGCAACTTCACAGCTTGACCAACATGTGCGTCAAACGTGGGATGGGACCGTACTGTGCAAGGAATGTTTTGAACTTATTGGCAAATTATATGTTACTTACGCAGCTTGAATCAGTGCCCAGAGGGTCCAACACTGACACGTATGAGCGCACAAGAGGTGGAGTGTGTTCAGCTATTATTGTGTGCACTTGTTATTTGTAGATATCTGGCAGCTAGAAACACTTGTTAATCACTCGAGGCAGCAGGTACACACAAATACAGCAAACAGCATGCTCCAAAACACACAAGCTGGTTTTATGCTATGGTATCAAGGTGCGTGAGTAAGGGGTTTATATGCGCATAGTATCAAGGTGCGTGAGTAAGGGGTTTATATGCGTGTGGAAAGTGTATGCCCAATTGTAAAAGTTGTGCCCTTGACTCACTCCAGTAACTGACTCGTCCGCACACCCAACACACTCGTTATCGCACCTTTCACCCAAACTCACAGCTGGACGCAAAACACACCCACCTCCAACCCTTGCCATACAGCTTTTTCCGATTAATCCAATTACAGAGTTTTAAAGCAAACAACCTCAAAAAGGTGCCTCCAGATTGTGGTGCAGCTGGTAAGTCATGTAGAAACCCCCCCACACATGTATCGACGCACCTCCAAATTGTGGTGCAGCAAGCCCGTTAGAGTAGATGCTATGACCTGTGAGCAAGAGAACCCCGCAAGACTGAACGCTTTGCATACACCCATACGCGTTTGTATGTACGCCCATTTGTGTGTAAGCCATTTCTTCCGTCTCCTCCTTAATGGAGTGCACGTGGAACTGAGACTTGTAATCCGGACAACGAACCCCATGTCAAGACGTCTTTCACGTCTTACGTAAGGTTGACCAGAACCATATACCCTATAAGAATCATCATATATGCGGTCATACACGGTTTATATGTACGATTCTGGCCGACCCTAAATTTTCATCCTGAAGCAAAACTACATTTAACCAAATTAAATAATTTGTTGCAAATTGCGACACGCAGAAGGATAGGACTTGTTTTTCCTTTCCATTGACTGAGCTGTGTTTAAAAAAGCAAAAAATGAATGATGCATGCACATACCTAGTAAATCAAGAGCATCGAAAAGAAATAAAGTACAATTGACCAATCCACACAGCCTCCATCAGCCATGCCGGAAAATGCATACTTAAATCTCTAACAAATGGGGCTGAATGCTCCAATCTTTTGCACCTTTTCAGGAACAAGGTAAAGTGACTTAAGTCGCAATTTTTAATGCAGGATAAGTTGCAAAGGGGCACCAGTCAGAGCTCAAGGTAAAGTACAATGAGGCAAGGTTTATTAGTTGCCGTGTATCAAAAGTTGTGTTCACCTGAGCGCCCTTCACGACCTCCACCACGGCAGCCTCTTGACGCCCACGCTCTTCTTTTGCTAAACGCCTTAGATCACCCCGTATCTGGCGCCGCTCAGCACGCTCCCTGTGTGAGTACATAGTCCAACCACACTCTGTAGAATCTCAAAATGTGGCACTTCCCACAGGCAATCTCAAAAGTAGGGCCTCGATACACCTTGTGCTTAGCGCTTCAGTACGCAACGTGCAAAACAGCAGTGATCGCTGGCCAAACCACACTTTTGATTGGAAAAGGAAGTTGAGCTCCTTAGCGTTAAAACTCTGCCGTTATCATGCATTTTCTCAAGGTATTAGGTTCAAAAGAGACGGCTGCTAATACAGTCAGGCCGATATACATACATTTTGAACGCCAAAAGCGCACTGCAAGCACGGCAATGCCTTTGTCTGGATGTGTGCTATGCATAATGCATGCAGCCCACACTGTCAAATTTCCACCTCGTGTCGCAAGGCCTATTGAATTGCATGTATGCGCCATATAGGCCTGCATAATTGGAGACTTGTCTGCTGGTTTTGGCCAGCCCTACAAATGTGTCACACATTGGGGTACCAGCAACCACCTTGAACCAGATTTGAGAAGCCATTACACTCTAGACCAAATTTGAGAACCCATCACACCTTGGGTCAGCCATTCCCTTGAGAAATTTTGCCCCACTGCAGATAAGTGCACTTAAATACGTAAGAATCCTGATTAGCATCTAACCACCCCTGCACACTCAGTTTGTGGCCAGGGTGGAACTGGGTGGAAATCCCTGCTAGAAAAAAGATCCCAAAAGCTCCTCCCTGGTGTCAGCAGATCATCAGGGGAAAACAAAATATGGTGGCATTTCAGTGCAGGTCCGGGGGCCTGGGGTGAAGGTCCGGTTCTGGACCCCCCTTTTGGCAGGGAAACTGTGAATTGCAAAGGCTTTTACCACACTTGACGGAAACCGGACGCGTTTTTTGCAATGAGTGACGTTTGTGTTGTTGAAAAAGTGAACTTTGACTGGCGCTGGAACTGTCTACTGCCAAAGTTGAGATCAGATGGCAATTGAAAACCTCAGCTGTCACTGCCCACCATGACCCAAGCCCAGCATTACACACCACAATACTTGGCAGGGCATTCCTGGGAAGCATGCTGAAGGGCCCCTAGCACTCAGGTGGTGGCCAGAAAGCATGTGTCCAGGGCTTTCAAAAAACACCATTTTTGCCCAGCAAACAGGCCCACACGTTAAGTCCCTTGGGGGCAAAATTCAACCCTTCTATTTTGCTTTAATGGGTATGGTTTGACCCTGGATCTACCTGGGAACCAAATAAATGGTGAAATTGGAACCAGAATCCGCATATCTGTACTCATGCCACCTTTCCGGCAAGGAAATGTCACAAAGCCAGCCCCAAATTCACCCTTGCCCCCAAATTCAATGAAAAATCTTGTTTTTCTGCAGAATTATTACAATCACGTATATAAAGCATTGTGTGACCTCAGATGTGCATTTCAGGAGAGGGGCACTAAGTCCCCTTTTTTGGGGTGGACTTGGCTGGCTTGACCTTGGGCCTAATTTGAGGAGCCATCACACCTTGGACCTAATTTGAGGATCTGGGAGTTGAGCTTCTTGATCTCTTTCCGGCAGTCTTTGGCAAGTGAGCTGTTGTCTGAACGCAGCACGTGCGCCTCGAGGGAGCTGTCCAAGACCTGAACGCAACACGAATACTGTCTAACTGAGAACGACAGGCGCGATACGGAGGCAGAAAGAAAGAGTCGAGTATGAAAAAAACAACGTCAATGCTTTTGAAGCTGTCAATTCATAGCTTGAGCTTTTTTGGCCCCAGCAAAGAATCACCCTCTCGATCTTGATTGTTATACTTGTTCCTGCAGCGGAGTTTTTCCCATGATGCAAATATCGCGTTGTTCTTAACAAATTGTAGTACATGTCAGTCAACATTATGTGCAGTTATAAGGACGGATGTGACTTGTGCTAAATTCTTCTCGTGTGCCACAGCCATCACTGAGCAAAAGAAAAAATTTCGCAGGCAGTGAAAACAACTCCCTACAAAGACCAAGGAAAAAGGGCATCGTTAATGCCGGGCACGTAAGACTCCTCCACCAAAAAGAAATAGGTGCAAGACAAGAGGGCTGCATGCACTCTTGCAATTTTTGAGTGACTGCTCCTATAAGATAGCAGGCCTACTCAAGGCACCTTGTTGTCCTGGCAAGCACTCCGCCATTGTAGGAGTAAAGTACCAATGTTTGTGGTGTAAAAACCAATTTTTTGAAACCTCAGCAAAAAACGTGGCTAGAAGAGCTGCAGTTGCCTCAATGACATATGTCATTTACATAGGTTTGGCCAGAACCGTATGTATAACACCGTATATGACCGTATATTTGGCGATATCCCTGCCAAAAATACTGTGTATACACTGTATATTTTATGGTTCAACAGCATTGGTCAAGGTATGGACAACCAACTGAGTTAACCTTCTCGTCACCAGTGATGGCGGCAAGAAACAGGTTATGGTGAGGGTAGCAAACAACACGCTTCATCATGCCAGCTTGCACATGGATTTCAGGCACAGACACACAAGTAGGGCTGGCTAGGACCATATAATGCACATCATATGACACCTTCCGTACGGAGGCTTTCTAGCTAAAAATACAGTATGTACTGTATACAAGAAGGATTCTGGTTCACCTTACACACATGTGATACACAGCTTTTCGTTTGCCAATTCCAATTAATTTGCGTTGTGAGATGGCAATGATTTGTCACAACTGCTAAAAAGCTAGAGTTCGCACAGGCAAGAAGAAAAAAGGCAAAAAAACAGACTCAAACTGAGAAGGAAGAGCACATGTGAGGGGCAAAAATTTAAATGGAAAAGCTAAATAGGAACACAGATAACGCAAGAGCGATATGAGTGACATCACTTTGCTTCACTCCAAGAACTGGAGCTCAAGTGTTACAAAGTGAGCTCAGCAGTTCCTTTCCCTTGCGTGTCCCTTTCATCCTTGTACCCCTTACAACCAACCTAGAAATAATCAAACAACTACTCTTAATCTCAACAGCAGCTGCTCTCAAGTGCTAAATTTCCTGTGTAACCTCTGAAACTTCTGGGTTTGAGGAAGCAGCCAAAATTAAAGGTTTCTGTGCAACCTCTAGAGTCTCCACACCTGAGGAAGCAGTCGGGCAGGGTGACCCATCCGTACGATACGCATCTTTGAGTCCGCCTTCACAAGGCGCTCCACCAAGTTGTCTACAGCAATGTTGGAGGCAGAAGTTGCAAGCACACGAGAGCCGCGGGCAACTTCCTGAAGGATGAGCTCTACGACAGCCGTTGTCTTGCCGGTGCCTGTGATTGTAGTTGTGTGTATTGTATGTTATATGTGTGCGTTGTATGTTATAGTTGTAGTTACTACATACCATTACAGAAACCATAAAGACACTGAATTACTGCTATGTACTGTTACACAAGTCATTCAAAGCTTTCAAACTGCTACTACATGTATGATACAACTACAAAGAGCATGAAGATTTTTTAAATTACACACCATGCATAAATTATTGAAGAAACTGAAGTTGCTACAACATACCATTATAGAAAGCAATGAAGTCCATAGCACATACTATTACAGAAACCATAGCACAAGCAGCACACCAGGAGATCCATGGGTATAACGCAAGAATAGGCTCTTGCCCTAGTGCTATGCCATGATTTTCAGCGCTACAGAGAAATTTTGAAAGCACCCCTGACTCATTTAACATACAAGTAACCCACAAGTCCCGTGTACAAGGCACACAATCTTCAACCACACCATGCCTTTTATTGTTACAAGAACAGCCCACTAATCTTACTCAAAACAACCCACCCATTTTAAATTACCCAAGAGGCCTGTGCACCAAGCACAAATCCTTTGACACCAGTGCCAGACCACGCCTCCTAGTAATGCAAGAACAGCAGCACGCTCAACCCACTCATTTAACTCACCAGGAGGCCCGTGTATCAAGCACACATCCTTTGCCCCCAGTGCCATTCCAATTGCTGCTTGCTGAGAGGCATCCAGCCTAAGGTTGCGAGGTGTCCAGGGGGGGGGTTCAGAGATAAAGCGAGGGGGTGTGCGACCAAAGCACACATCAACGACCGCAGCACCTGGGCAGGGCTCTCCTCCTTCATTCAACGTATGAAGTGAGAAGAAACAGGTTGGCTTCTGGGGTGCTAGAAAGACAAACATATACGATTGCAGCACCTGGGCAGTAATCTCCTTTGTTCAAAGTGTCAAGTGAAAAGAAAAAGGTTGGATATCGGTTTTGAAGGTGCCGAAAAAGGCACACATCAAGGACTGGCACAAGATAAGGCTGTTCTCTATTTTGGGAATGAAAGCGATGATGAGGGCTAGAAAGCAGGAGCGCAGCACCTTGAGTTTGTTACAAGCACATAGCGCACGTCAACGACTGTGACCACTGAGAAGGGCTCTCCGCATAATTTTTGGTTCTCACTCTCAGCTGTTGGAGCAGCTCAAACAGTTACATGTAAAATGTTATATGTTAAATTCACTAGCCGAATTAGAGTACCCCTTCAATATAATAATGCGATAACATAATAATGATAATAATAACCAGGCCTGTGCACTGTACGGTGTATGGTACGGTACGCTTTGTACTGTACGTACCGTTATTCTGTAAATTATGCGTAATTACAATTTTGGAGGATCGTAATGTACCGTAAATACGGCAATTAACTGTACGGTGTACGGTACAGTGTCAAGCTGGCACTGCCAGTGCAAAGTGGCCTCAGAAAGGCCTCTCCGCCCCAAAAACTTCCCTTTTGCACCTCCAGCATGCTCCCCTTATGTGCTGACGCCAGACAATGCTTCACTGAACGACCCTGAGGCTGGGTTGGGGCTGCATTAGCTCAGGGGAAGGGCCCAGCAGTGGCTTGCATGGAAACTCAAAGTCGGTTGCAGTACTTGAATCCTACGGGTTAATTTGTTTTTTATTTAAGCATGGATAACTAGGGTGTATGATTTTGCCAGCGAGGCTCGACGAGCGTCGTCGAGGGCGAGGCTCGTCGATATAGGCCCTAGTTGGTGCATTACGGTTAGAAATCCACTTTCTGAAACTTGCACGGATTGAGTTGAATTGTTTTCTGGAGTCTACTTATAATTAATAAATAATTACTGTGAAGAGACCGGACTGAAAAGAGCTGTAGGAAGTGTTTGGAAAATCTCTCATGGTGCATTGCCTGGACAGGCATACGCACAGCAAATTGGCCGGATATAAGATCCATATATTCTGAATAATACTTGATAATATAAAGAAAACATTGTACAATATTACTGTCCATTTTGGAGCGTCGAGAAATAAAAGTCTGACACTTCCCCTGAACAAGACTGTGACATCGTGATTTGCCATTTTTTGCGTTAAAATTACACAAAAATACTTCATAATATTACACAAAAATGCGGTCGATGTTCCTGGGTTTTAGAAATTTTCAGGGAAATTTCCCTGATCTCGCCCGAAAAATGGACACCCTAGTTGCTGTCTAGGCTTTGGCAGCAGTGACGTCGAGGCTCGACCTCGTCTCGGCTCGACCTCGTCTCGGCTCGTCTTAGCTGGCACACCCTTAGTTTTATTCATAAACAACTGTTGTAAAAAATGGGCTGAAATTGGAGCCAAACGGCCAAATTAGGGTCAAAATCGTACTGTACGGTGGGCATCGTCTTGTACGATCTGACACCGTAATTTTGGCCAATTGTAGTTTGGACCGTACTGTACGGGGTAATTACGGTCAATACTGTAATTACGGTCAAAAATCCAACATTACAGCGTACGTGCACAGGCCTGGTAATAATACAATATTTGCATAAAAAGTGCCCCCTATGCAAGGCCCTCCCCCCTATGAAATCAAACAAGCTCAGATAAGGTCTGACTGGTGCAGGTCTCTTATAATCTCTTATAATCTCTTTTATAATCTCTTATACTTCTAGTTGATTGATCAAAAAGCACACGCAGTTTCAGGTCCGAGCGCTTTCAGTACCAAATAGTAAAAGCGCAAGCGGTGGCACCATTTTAAAATGTCGCGCTATTTACCAAGTGTTATAGTCTCGGCAAGTTTGAGCTGTGTTGTGTGATACGCCACCTGCTTTCAACCTCAGGGCGGCAACGCAACAAAACCGTTTAATGAAAGCTGCGTTGTTTACTAACACTATTTCCTTGTTCTGAAATCTATTTGAAATCTTAAATTTTTCATGTACGTGTATATTAGACAGCGTACGAGCGTTATTATCCATAGCACCATTCAGGAACTAATTGAGTCAGCCATATAATCAAGCTCATACAAGGTCCTGGCCAGCCCTACTAAAGAAACACGCTCTGCACCAGATTGTGAATTCACAGTGAGAAAGGAAAATTAAAATTACCTCTACCACCACCTCCTCCAGACACGCGTGACAGCTTGGTGAGGGTGGTCTTGAGTCGTTGAAAGGTGACCTGTACGTGCGATTGCAGGTGGTTGCATGAGAGGATACAAGATTGTATGAAAGCGTAGCAGTAAGATTGCGCGAAAAAAGTCTAGATTGCGTAAGAGTGTAACAGTGAAATAGTATAGTATGAGAGGAAGCTAGATTGCGTGAAAGTGCAGTAGTGACATTGTACGAGAGAAAGCCAGGTTGCAAGAAATTGTAGCAGCAATATTGTATGAGAGGAAGTCAGATGGCGAGAGTGCTGAGTGAAATGTACGAGGAGCAGCTAATCGTCCCCATGCAACCCCCCCCTCCCTGGCCAAACAGTGCCAACAAGCCTAAGTTAGCCATATCTCCCCATCCACTTCACCAATCTGGGACCTGAAAGTTGCGTTGGATATCTAATTTTTTCTTAGAATCTGCAACTCTGGTGTAAAAGTGAGGGTGTGAAATGGGGCCAAAAGAAGCACCAGCCATGCATGTCACGCTACACAAATTTGCACCAAAACTCAAACAAGCTATCGATTGGCCCCATCTAAATTTTATTGTATTCTTTATATTGTTCCACGACTCTGGTAACAAAAACCAGGCTAAAACTCGAAGCGGGTATGGAGCTACAAATTTTCAAATCTTCCCCCTGTGTCCCTTGTGTGTCTCCCACTCGCCGGCATTTTCAGTACCCCTGCCCCAAATTTGACATTGCAGCATTGTTATATAACATTTATAATGCTTATATCCTGAAGCAGAGGTCGATCGGGCAACTTCAGAAATTTACCTTATCCTGCCTAAGTGGGTGCAAAATACGCACCAGGCCCCACAGAATCCCCCAGAATGCCAAATTTCCAGCAAATTTCAATGGTTTAAAATATAGAGTCTAATATCTAGCATTCATATTAGGTATAGGGGATTTTGAATTGGGTGGATAGCTCATTGGCACTTTTTGGGTGACTTTGGCGTGGGCACGACCAGCTAGGCAGCCAAAAAAATGCAGTAAATTTGTGGAATTGCATTTGAAAGTGCGTGGAATTTTTTGGATTGATGTCCAATTTTGCATAATTTGTACACAAGCAGCCACGCAACGTTATTCGTTTCATCTTTTCAATGCGCAAAGGGCTGTTCCAGTGTTGAGGTCTGTCAGGTACAATCCAACAGACACATATACAAACGCACACACGCACACACACATACACACACACACACACAAAACACACAACAATGCCATAGTCAGCTCATTGGCCAGCTTTTTAATGCGGACGGATCCATGCCAACGTTTTCTGCAAGGTCTATCTCTGCCTCACACAATCCAACACACACACACACACACTTGTATCCATGTCATAGTTACCTCATTGGCCAGCTTTTCAATGCGCAGGGGTTGATCCATGCCCTCCTCGGGAACATCCTCCACTGCCAGCACCAGGGCTGTGTCCTTGAGGCGATACACCACTCCTGCACAAACAGAGAAAGGACGGTCGCAGGCGCTCATGAATTGTGTGCGACCAAGCAAAGTACATCACTTGCATGGAACAAGGGTTTCTACAAGCACTTTGTGCATTCTCACCAAGACGAGCATGTTAATCCATGTGAGGTAAGACACTACTCCCAGAGGGAGAGAGGAAGGCGTAACTCGTGCATGTATTGTACCTTACCGTACTCATCCCGCACCCCGATTTCAGAAGTAATTTGTACTTTGTTACATCTCGCACTTTCCTTCACTCCACACATAGACATGTTTGCCCTTACCGCTGTCATCCCACGGGGCTTTTAGCCCTGTTCAGCACCAATAAGCTTTAAATGAAGCAGATGTGACTGGCACACTATTAAGGATGAGGAGCACATTTTGTTGGACTGTCTGCATGAACATCTAGTCAGACTTTGCACACAACAACAGCTTATCTTCCCACCTCAGTTTGAGGATGACCCAGCTCGTTTGAGGACCTTTTTGAACCAACCTGATATTTTTGGTGTTGCCTCTTTTGTAGCTAAGTGCCTAGCCCTGTTCCCTTGATATTTCTAGCGTTTTTTTGGTTTGGTTACAGGCTTTTTTCCAAGCTTCCGCTCAGATGCCCACCAGAGGCATATATAGCGATGTAACCTTACCTTACCTTGAATGAAAGAGATCACCACAAGGGAAAAGGAAAGTCATCATGCTGTTTGAATTACCTTGACACTCTTTGTTCTACTGCCCTACGCCTTTGCTGCACTTCACCCCCCCCAAATCTACTTTTGCTTCTTCTAGTTATCATCACTGCTGCTGGATCCCTTCTCGCTCTCCTCACTGCTGCTGCTGCTGCTGCTGGGTGCATTGCTTGTACTTGCACGTGCTGATGGTGCGGCTTGGGTGCGGTCTTGGTGCGTGACCTTGTTTGCTGCACCAGCTGCCCCATCTGCTCAATTGTTAGCTGCTGGGCTACTCTAAACTGCTCAGCGTGCGCAAGCACTGCAGCTTGGCCCTCCAAAACCCCTACGTCCTTCTCTACAGCTTCTCCCTGCCACACAGCCTCCCCTCATTCTCATCCAAGCGATACTCTGGCATGG
>Ga0307951_1001200_pt1 | contig 15619 bp, 19 predicted proteins | sample OrgLakmetagen374_FD_201842 | JGI IMG/M metagenome (GOLD analysis project Ga0307951, IMG submission 201842) | Saline water microbial communities from Organic Lake, Antarctica - #374 | ecosystem: Environmental > Aquatic > Non-marine Saline and Alkaline > Saline | place: Antarctica: Organic Lake... | reverse complement strand
CATATCAACATACTGATATGCTCACACCTGTACTTCAGACATACAACACGCTGACATGCTTCACACGTGTATCTCAGACATACAACACTCTGACATACATCAGACATACAACACACTGATATGCTTCACACCTGTACTTCAGACATACAACACGCTGACATACTTCAGACATACAACACACTGACATGCTTCACACCTGTACTTCAGACATACAACACGCTGACATACCGCAGACATAAAAACACACTGACATGCTTCACACGTGTATCTCAGACATACAACACACTGACATACTTCAGACATACAACACACTGACATGCTTCACACCTGTACTTCAGACATACAACACACTGATCGCACGTGATGACGAATCCCTTTGTTTTGGAAGCAGTGGAGCATGAGGCCTGCGAGGCACGCACCATGCTCACCGACCTGACTCGTCTAAATCACATGATTGCACAGATTGCGCGCGACGACGAGTTCCTGGCCAAGAACCTCATGTCGGGCCTGCCTCCTCTTACAGCGCGCGTTCAGGAGATCCGCCAGGGCAAGGCGGCCACCAACGCGTACGACAATGACAAAAACTTTGCACTGTCGCAGGTCAGTGCGCGTGATGGTGTGTCGTGATGCGTCTATATGTGTGTGCGTGTTACGTGGATGTGTGTGTGTGTGTATGTGTGTGTGTGAGAGTGTGAGTGTGTTTCACGTGTTTGTTGTATGGTGAATGGGAATTTAAGGGTGGTGTTTGAAGGGGAGATACCGATAATGTTGTGTCATGGTTTGAGTGACACGAGTGCATATATGCCTCTGTGTTGTTGATGCGTGTGTGTTTGTATGTCAATGTGGCTCAGCGTCGCTGCTTACGTCTTCCTCGTGTGTGTATTCATGTCCACTTTTTGTGTCGTCACAGCGGTAGGAGTATGCCTCTTGCCGCTTCCTCTCCCACTTGTAAAGTAGCAAGCACACGCAGAAAAGGGTTTTAGTCTGCTTTTCACCTGAGACCACTTGTGCGGTGTCGGCCACAGAGTGGTGCACACACACACAGAGCACAAGAGGCCTCCCTTTTTGTTTCCCTGACCGCAGGAGGAGAGCAAGAAGGGCGCAAGCAATCATATTCGCACCGTAACATTTGTGCTAGAACGCACACAATATACACAGAAGCGCGCACACACATACACACACAATTGTGCTAGAATTAACACAGCCGCTCTGTCCCCTGCTTTCCCCTTGAGCGCAGGAGGAGTACAAAAAGGGTGTGAGCTCCTGGAACTTCAACGTGGCTGCGCTCAAGCAGCAGGCAGCCAACGAGCCAAACGAGCCCATCATGCCCACCATCACAGGTGGCCACTGTGTAAAACTGTGTGGTGTGTGTGTATTTGTGCGTGCATGTGCGTGTATATGTGTATGTGCATGTGTGTACATCTGTGTATATATGTGTATGTGGCTACAATTTAAGAATGTGGCGCAGCCAAGCCTGCCTTTGTACTTTCTTGTGTTGCAATATGTGTATCGTAAGCACGTGTGGTTGTACATGCACTTGCGTACGTGCATGCAGAATGATGCAGGCAATGAATTCCCAGGTCAAGGACCTTGGAGATGCACAGCTCAAGCGTGGCACCTTGCTGTCATTCATGTGTGAATTGCACGTGTGTGCTTGTGTGTGTGTGCTTGTGTGTGTGTGCATGCGCGCATGTGCGCCAGATAATGACGAGTCGAGAGACCCCCAACGTACCACCAGGAACTCAAACGGCTTTGCAGATTGCAGCACCGACCTTGACGTTTGCTTTTTACCACTAAACTGTGCGTGCTTCCAGAAAACGAGGAGTTGAAAGACCCCTCCTTCCACCACCAGGAGTCTAAGGACCTGTCGCAGCAGCAGCAGCAGCAGGAGCAGCAGGAGCAGCACCAGCAGCAGCTGCAGCTGCTTGGGGCCCACCCACAGGCACCCGTACCGGCACCCCAGGTGGACGCTCGTTTGTTGTCTGTTGTGGTCGAGTGCTGATGTGGTGGAAAAGCTGTGTGCCAGGTGCAGCTGGGTGGTGGCCGCCTTCCTGTGCCGTCAGGAGAGCAAGCATGCATCCCTCGCTTGGCAGTCGATATGTATTGAATGCAGGGAGCCTGAGAGCCTTTCAGCAGACTGGTTGTTCAGTGCACATAGGCAGGAAGCACGGGATTTGTTGTTTGTTTTTCGTCGTGATCTCAAAGGCCTTTGAGGCGAGAAGCGGTCAGCACACGAGCTTACACACACACACATTCTTTTCATATATGTTATCTTAATCACACCTAGAATTTCACTCTCGCACGCGCGCGCACACACACACACACACACACACACGTATACACATGTATACACACGTGTACACACAGGGAATTGAAGGGCCGTCAGGCTTGGTGGAGCCTGAAGGCTGGCTGCTGCCCCAAGCTACACCTGCCACCCACCAGCATGCACAGCTACCCCACCTACACTATCCCCCAGAAACGAGCGGCAACCTAAGTTTTCAGGTTTGTACATCTGTGTGTGTGTTTACGCGGTTGCGTTGTTGTGTCACTCACGGCCACCCCACCCACCTGCTTGCACAGCTGGCCAACCCCCCCCCCCCCCCCCGGCAAGCAAGAATAAAACTCCTGCTTTTTGGGGTGTCTTGCTCATCAAAACGTTCCTTTAGACTTGAAAAAGGTTGGGGTGCACAAGCGAGAACCTGCTGATCATTTACTGCTGTGCTGCTGAACACTGTGCTTGCAGAGCGTGTTGGTGGTTGCACAACTGGGGACCTGCTCATTAAAGGAATCAGTTGCACGTTGTCCTTGCAGGGCGTGGTGGTTGCTGTACGCGCCCCCCCTACACACACACACACACACACACACACACAAACACACACACATGCACACACACATGCACACACACACACACACTGTGACACGAGACGTGCCTCGCAAACACCACAACGCAACAGTGTCCATTCTTTGTCTTGCCCTTGTGGCATGGTGACTGCGCAGACTGAGGACCTGCAAGGGAACGGGAGCCTGCAGCTGCCCCGTGTGCATGACCTCGTCATGCATGGACAGACACAGACGCAGCAGGCTGTGCTAGACAGCTGTGCGCACGAAAAGTACGACTCCGTGTTTGGTGAGTGAGCGGCTGGGTGCTTTTGACACTGTCTGAGCACGCCTCGGGCTGTCTGTGCTGCATGACAGACATACAAGCCATGAGAGGCAGGACGCGGTGATTGGCATGCGGTCTTCTGTGATTTGCATGCGGTGGTGCTGTAGCAGTGTTTAGCAACGTGAGGTGACCTTGGGCTGTCCGTCCTGCATCAGGGATATGAAGCGGAGTTTTGTGGGGGGGTGGCTGGTGCAGCTACAACCTACTGTTTGCCTCGGGCTGTCAGTCCTGCACGAAAAGGTTAATGCGGTATTGACACAAATGTTGGTAATGTTATGACCTCTGGCTGAAGTGAAGGCCTGCCCGTGTGTTGCATGTATGAGCTCCCAAAACCTACACCCGGTCGGCCTGCATTGGAGTTAGGTTTGGAGGGCTGGCCCAGAACCGTGAGGGTATAACGTGTGTGATTGTATATCAGGAGAGAGGCTACTGCCAAGAAAGCTATCTATATCATGGCCAACTTCACTGGCTTGCTCGTGCGTTCTGGTGCACGACTGCTGTCTGCACTGGGAGCGGACTGCGCTGATAGAGTGAGCGAAGGCTGCATCCGTTTTGCTCCGTGGGAAGTGAGTGTTGCCAATATCCAGGCAAAATGACGTAGGTCAGAGTGTTTGCACAAAAAACGTGACTCAATCGAGCTTGCGGTGCCTACATCAGAGCTATTCTGGTGCTCTAACCTGGGATCTGTCCCGTCATCTTGGGAGAAAAAGTCGAGATGCAGAGCCTGCCTGAGGTGTCGGATGGATTCAAATTAGCGTTCCCGTATGTATGTGCATGCGCATGCACAAGCTTGTGTGCCAAAAAAACAGAGCCACTCCCGTCCTCCGTGCATGCCTTCTCCTTCTTACCAAGCCCACGTGCACGTGGCCTTGCTGAAGCATGTTTGAGCGCCAACCTTGTGCCTGTTTCACGTATTTAAAGACTCCTAACCTATGCATGCTTCTCTCCCCCTCCCAAATCCGTGCAGCTTCATTGCAAGGCAGCCTCAGTGTGTGTGTTTGAGCGCCTACCTGCACCTGTCACACATGTGATCAAGACTCCAAACCTACGCATGCTCTTCTTCCCTCCCAAATCCGTGCAGCTTCATTGCAAGGCCAGCAGCAGTATTTGGCTACTTCGTCCCAAGCTACCATCCCTGCACCCATTCATCCGGTTCTGGAGGCCCCTGAGGGTAAGAGAACACGTGTGGAAATGCGCGTGTGTATGTATGCATGCGGGTGTCTGTGTGCCCCTGCATGTGTGTGTCGGTGCGTGTGCTTTGATGCTTTTTTTGCGTTTCCTCTAACCTCCAGCTTATAAGCACGGTGTCTACTCCCCTCCATGGGCCTCCTGCACAGCTGCGTACAGGCAAGCACGCGTGTTTCTTCAGCTACTTGCATACTTTTTGCACACACATATACACTTCTACACACACTCATTATCTTATACATTCGTTGCGCTCTTTTAGCACACACGTGCTCTCTCTCTCTCTCTCTCTCTTTCTCTCTTTCTCTTTCTCTCTCTCGTTCTCATATACATTCAAACTCCATACACACACACTCACACACAGGGAGCGGTGGCAGTGGTGCAGACCACGAAGGCAAAGTTGCAGGGGGGACTGACAAGCTGACGACTGGTGTGGACGTGCTGGTGTCCCCCGGCAATCTAAATCCCACCCTCCTTCCCGAAAGCAGCGTGCCGAGTGGGGCCGGGACGCCCCCTCTAGCTATCAGCACCCCCAATGCAGCAAAGCAGAAGATCAAGCAGCAGGTGCGTGTACTTGTGTGTGTGTGTTTGCTTGTGAAAGAGAGAGGGGGAGTGGGCTGACTTGCCATCAAAATCGCCAACACGGCCCTCAGTGCAGCAAAGCAGGAAATCAAGCAACACATATTTGTGTGTGAGTGAGTGTCTGTGTGAGTGAGTCTGCTTTTGATATAGCGAGTGTACGCAAGTCGTATGTGTGCGTGCTCTGGACCCATGGAGCTGTAAGGCGTGTAAGCTTTGTCGGTTGGTCATGCTCATCTGCAGGCGTGCGGTTGCGTGTGCTCTGACAAAGAGGATTGAGCATTTTTGATTAGTGTGCCATGTGTGCTCTGACATGCAAATTCAGAGCGTGATTAAACTCCGCACTATAAGCAAACAACCAGCCTTTGGCTCATGACTGCGCATGCAGCAATCTCTTTACTCAATCTAAAATTGGCAAGCCATCATTATGTATGATTTGCGTTCCAATGTAAGTATTGACATACAATTTCTCACACACACACACACATACATACACAAACAAGCACACATGCAAGCACACACGCTCGTACGCACACTTAGGGGCGTTTCCAAGTGTATGAGCCAGGATCAGAGCCCCCCCCTATGTCACCTTCCAATGGCTCTACCATGGTGGTGCTGCCCCTAGCTGCCATTGCCCCCGCCATCCTAGGGACGCAGCCGGAAGGAAGTGGCCAGGTGTGTGAGTGTGCGTATGTGTGTTTGTGCGCGCGCAAGGTACACAGCGGGAAGGAAGTGGCCAGGTGTGTGGGTGTGTTTGTGTGTTAGTGCGCATGCGAGCGCACAGGGCTGTCTGTGTGTTTGCTCGTGCCTCATGGTGCGAAGTAAGGACCTCTAGCTGAGGGCGCGAGAGGACACTCATCCCTAGCAGCTACACTTCCTGAATCATACATATGCCTTTTTGGATGCAACCATCTGTGTGTACGCTCACCAGGTGTTTAAACCTCCTCGTGGTTAACTGCTTGTGCTATAATTGGTTGCAATTTTGGATATTATAATGTTTGGGTGCTATCACCAGGTACAATTTTTGCATTGTACTGGCCGTGTGCTATCACCAGATGCAGTTTTGCAAATGACATTGCTTGCGTGCATGCATCACCAGGTGCCCGTCATCATGCCGCACGCTGCTCTGCCGGGGCCTCTGGCTGAACAACCTTTGTTGCAAGTCAGGTGAGAGGCCCTGCCTGGAACGCACACTCTTCAGAGACAGTTTTAAGACTGCTGCCTTTACGGAATAAGCACTGTGGGAATTATGTGCTTTTCATATCTGTACAGAAGACGCCACACTCTTCCTCCTGCTCTGAGCTGCTGCCTTTACGGAATACAGCACTGTGGGAATTATGTGCTTTTCATATCTGTACAGAAGACGCCACACTCTTCCTCCTGCTCTGAGCTGCTGCCTTTTGAGCTCGCTCTCACATGGAACTTAAACCAGGAGTTGGAACTCATGGTCTGAGTTCCATATGCAAACTCAAAAGGCTGGTTTAAGTCAAAGTTCAATAATGACGTCGCATGCAACTTTAGCCATGAAACAAACATACACACACACCTGATTCATGCACACTTTTACAGGCACTCTTGTATGTTCCTGATTCAACAGTCAAGATCCCAGGATGCAAACGCAGTGCGCTTCTGCTACAGTAATTCACGGCATACTCTTACATAAATTGCCCACAAAACACTGCGCCAGAACCTTCAGATTGCTTACACGATACGTGGAAGTTTTGTTTTGGAGGGTGCTGTCCCCCCTATGTCTCCCCCGACTCAACTGCTTTAAAGTGCGCAAAAAGTCGTCGGTGCACACTAGTATGCGCGTTCCTCTTGAGAGCCGCTCCGCATTGACCCGTGATGTTGAGCTTAAGCAGCTGAGTGCCAATGAAACAGCAAAGTGCCAACAAAGCAGCAGCAGCGCTTGAACCAAGCAAGGCACAAGCATGCGTGCGCACACAGTAACCGCACAGTCGAAATGCAAATATGTGTGCCTCTTCACTGCTAGCGTTCCAGATTGCGTGTGTCTCTTCACAGCAAGATGGGACGCTGGTAATGAGGATACAGGTGTATCTCTGGCACTCGCTGCTTCTGTGTGCGCGTGCATGCTATTGCCTTGTATGTAGGATACACACAGAGGGTTGGCCAGAACCGCACGCATATATTTATCTCACCGTATATATCTGCATATATCTGTATCTGCATACATATCCTACCGTATATATCTGCGCCGTAAAGATACCTACCGTACCTTTCTTTATTCACCCCGGGTAATTATCGTTTTTTGCCCTCCGGATTGATGCCGGCATCGTATAATATATATTTATTCAGAGGATCCGGGGTTAACCGGGGTTAGCGAAAATAAAGTTTGGTGGGTGAGTGAACAGTGATGAGCGGAGAAGGCCCCTCCGCCCCCCCCGCTCCCCTCCCAGGCCCCGCCTCGTCCCCAGCACCAACACCAGCCCCAGCGTTAGCAGCACCGGTTGCGCCCAAAGGTGTGTTCCAGCGGACGCTGCAGCGGACGTTTGACAGCTCAGAAAATTCTTTAAGTCGGCAGCGACAGCAGAGGAAAAAGCAGCGTTGCAGCAGCAAAAGGAGGAGCAACAGAATTCCAACCAGGCTGCAGCAGGCAAAAGAGGAGAGGGCTCAGCGTGAAGCAGCATCAGCATACATGCAGACGCACAAACTCGCATGCGCATACACACACACAAACTTGCATGCGCATACACACACACGCACGCACGCACGCACGCACGCACGCACGCACGCACGCACGCACGCACGCACGCACGCACACACACACACACACTTGTATGCACAACACGCACGCACATGCACACGCACACGCACAACAAGCGAGAAACGAAAACACACATGCACACGCACATTCGCGCATGTGCATGCATACCTGTGTATACACTTGTACAGGCACTGGCTGGGCTAAATGCCCACCGGGGTTGGTGCGTGGAAGGCTAAAATATTTAATTACAGGGTCCGGGGTTACCCGGGGTTACATTTAATATTTCTGAAATTTGGGCACCGGAATGAGTACGGTAAGGTACGGTATTAATAGCGTATTATACAGTATGGGACGTCTCAGAAGTCCGTTTGACCCATCCCTGTATATTACAGTTTTGTACTGCAACCGTCCCTCCCTCGCTGGAACTTCCTGACAGGTGCAACAGGTGCAGGTGGGGCTGGGACTGGGATTGGGGGGTCAGGGAGTGCTGGGAAGGCTTCCTGACCACTCATTGCTTGCACTGCTCAACAACTTAAATTTCTGCTACCGCCCCACAACCGCCCCCTTTAGAAATAAATAATAAAACAACGCCCTATCACCGCCCCCACCAAAAAGCAATAATTAGGGGGTGGTGATATACTTTTGTACGGTATGTGTAAAGGTTAAAAGGTCAAATCCAGGTTTGGCTTTTTTACCCAATCTGCATTGGCATCATTTGATGCAGCTGACACCCTCTTGTAATCAGATGAGCAAATGAGCAATCGAGTCTTACCATTATACTAAAGCCTTTCTTAGCTTGGTACCTCTATATTCTTAGCAATCTGTGGCAGTATTTAAATCACAAGGTACGCTGCCCTCTGCGACAGCAAGAACAATTTCAGACCTTGAAATTGTCTGACTTCTTTGCAAACTACGCACCTACAGCCAGGCTGGACAGAAATTTTGCAGGATCCATGCCTCCCTCTGCGCTTGCAACAGTGCTGCTGCTGCTGCTGCTGGTGGAGGCAGCCAGGGCATCCAATGCGCCCAGCAGGTTTGGAAGTGAGGGCGCTCCCACCTGGAACATCAATACAAAACTTGAGATTGTGAACTCAGGTTACAAGCGGGGTACGAGACGAATTACGAGGTTGCTGATCCTCTTCCGACAAAATGCATGCAGACAATCCATATTATCACAGGCATAAAAGAACAGCCCACACACTCAAGGACAGGGCTGACTCACCAGCCTCCAGCGTGCTGCTCCAAGCTGACCATGTGTCTCAATCTTTGGAAGCAGGGTGCTGAACGTGGAGGAAGCCAAGCTACGCAGCGCAAGCTGGCCGTTCTCACCTGTGCCCACAAGAGAGGTGGAGTTTTAAAGGTGCAGTGTTGGAGAGTAGCACTGAGGGTCGCAGGCCAGTATAGCTTGCAACTGTATTTCTAAGGTTATCAATTTTGTCTATTTCAGTACAGGTACCTGCTGTTTTAAAACCTGCTAAAATGCCCGCACAGAATAAACAATGTGCCATGCAGAATATGCAGACATGTATGTACACAGGCTTTTACTGTCCATTCATCGTCCCACCCACCCAGCAGTGCCTCTGCCAGCCGCTCTTCAAACACTCGCGCGACCTCAGGCGGCTCCATTAGTCCACTCAGCACCATGAGGCGCTCGCCCCCCTTACCACGCGCACCCCCACCCCCGTTTCCACCTCCTGCACCAGCACCTCCAGCTCCGCTTGCACCTGCTGCTGCTGCAGAGGATTTTCCACCCACCAGAGGGGTGCCAGAGGCACTGAGTGTCAGGCCCTCCTGCCAAGTGCTGCCTCGGCCCTGGGGATGGAGGCAATGCATAATGCCAGTTTAGCATACACCATGCTACACAAAATTGCCCATGAACACAAGCAAACTTGATGATGACATATTTGAGAGAGAGAGAGAGAGAGAGAGAGAGAGAGAGAGAGAGTGAGTGAGAGAGAGAGAGAGAGAGAGAGAGAGAGAGAGAGCGAGAGAGAGAGAGAGAGCAGGCACATGAACAGGCAAGTCTGTTTTGAAACTTAATACTTTCCTGCACACGATGCATGTATGAGTAAGCTACTAGAACTGCTGTAATGCGTTACAGCCCAATATAGATTTCCTTTTAAACGATAAAGAATTGGCTATACCTGAATGGCTGCACGTAGGTCCCCACTCAGCATGAGCACGTCCACAATGGGGTCCAGGCCCAGATCTTGCTGAAAGACGATACAATTTGCGTGCTCCCTGTCCAGCACAAACTGGCTGGCCACCAGGTTGAGGGCACCTCCGTCCAGGTTCAACGTTCCAGAGGGCTGCAAGTGCAACAAGTCTGCAGGACCAGACAGGTTGACCTGCAAAAAGGGGTGGGAGATGAGAGCAATTGGGTGTGATGAAATTGGTCAGTAACAGGCGATGTATGGTGTCCCTGTTGCTCACTGCCTCAGCTGCATATCACAGGCAGGCTTGAGAGGCGAGACCAGAGAGCGCTTAGATAATATTTGCATCATTTCTCTACAGTGCAAAAGTGTCTTCCAAAGCATCCCTTGAGCCCTCTGTGCAGCAACCCCTCCCTCGCTCGGCCACCTCGGCCATACCTGGCCTGACACAGCTAGGTTGAGGACAACGGGGAACACAGCCCGGAAGTCCGGTCCCAGCATAATCTTCAGACCATCTAGGTGCATTGCTGGACCAGCATTACCATCACTCGCAGCATTTGGGCCTGGAGCGGTACCGGAAACAGCACCACCCTGCACAAGCGAGGGGAAACAGAGGGCCATTGTGGGACTTGCCGGAAAAACGGCGTCCTAGTGTGGTCCTGCTTTGATGCACAAAAGGGTTGCTTGCAAACACTTGTCGAGCAAGTCCTGTCTGACTTGTAATTAGTAAGCCATAGAAAAAGGCCATCCTTGCAAGTGATACACTTCAAGTATGCACCAATTGAGCTCATAATGTGTGATGTGTGCACAGCGCACCTCTGCCATAGCTGTGGCGTGTGTGCTGAGATGATGCAGCAGCAGTGAGCGCTTACGTCCTGCTTTGAGCATTGAGAAGGCTGTGGTGACCATGTCCGCGTCAGTTGAAGCTGGACGAGCTGCGTCAAAATGATTTGCAAGGATTATCAGAAAGGAAAAGGCATTCAATGAGATTGATAATTGTTGGAGGGCAGGCCATATCTAGAGAGCTACTTCTGAGTCTCAAGCAAGAGAATAACTCAGACCCCTTTCCACTAAGCAAATTCCAAATTTTGTTACTTTCTCCCAAAGGAAAGGGTGGGTGCATTTGTATCCCGTTAACAATATGCCTGTTCACGGTAATATAGACCTTATCAGAGGGGGGACACTGAGGCCCAAGACGTGTTTAGTTTCTGCATGCTCCTAGGGTATGGCTCCCCTAACTGGCAAGTTAGAAGCTCAGCACTGGTACGCAGATATTTCAAATAGGTTGATCTTGTAACCTGCCAGATAGGGGAGCCATGCCTGATCGGCCACGGCATGAACCCCACTTTTCGAGCAGCCATACGTTGTATCTGACCATCCATAGCATCAAATTAAGTGTTTTGGGTGCTTTGGAGTCCTTATAATGAGCAAAGATATTTGGAAGAGGAATGAAGCACAAAGACCAAACAATTTGCAAGATATGCAAATTAATGTGCCATTTCCCATGGAAAGCAACCATTTAGGGTATTAGGTAGTATAGCGTATGCATTTTATCCTTTCACTCTGTACGCAAGGTCACTAATCTAGATATAAGCACATGCTCTTGTAGATCATAAAGTCAGCAATTTGAAGCTAGAATGAGACCAATTTGATGAAGTGACGTGTGACTAGTTGTCCCTTTCATGGGGAAAAAGTGTGTTTAATCTTTTGCCTAGTGCCCTCCCTCTGAGATCTTATTGGGCAAAACAACATGGATTATATAAAATTACTGAGGTGTGTCAAGAATAAAAAGGTCTGGTTAAAAAAAATACACATACGGTGTATTTTACAAAGTACTAGCAGTAAAATCTCGAATTGTGGGTCAAGGACATACACGTTCATCTACGCGTATTTTAGGACATTCTGGCCAACCCTGAATGTTAAAGCCAAGTTTCAGTTAAACACCTACGCACACACACACAAATGCCCACCTGTACATACACATACTCATACACACATATGCTTGTGCATGCTCACACACACACACTTTTCCTTGGCACAGACACCTTATCAGTGACCAAACCCCTCAGCTGAACCTCAATCCTTATGTAAGGGCTGGTCATGCAAAGCATTGCTTGACTACTCATGAATTGGAGACTTTTACTATGAATTGCCTTACTCACTGAGGGGCGAAGTTGCAGCAGTCACGCTGGCTGGAGCTGAAAATGCTCTGTCAAGGCCTGACAGGGACGATGAGGCGTCAGAAGAACTGCTGCTGCTGCTGCTTCCCCCCTGGGGCAAGAGGAACAGGGTTCCTTTGGAGAAGCGCACCCAGCCGCCCAGGTGTGGGGTGGACAGGCTCTTGCTAATGGACAGGCTGGAATCAAGCATCCCTGTGCATGAGTTTAGGCACATGAAAGCAATGAGGGTGGGGTTGTGGAGCGCAATTGCGTGGAAGGTTCTAAATGTACAGGATGATGTGGTAGCCAGCAGGTCTGTAATTTTGAACTGCTTAGCATGCAAGGTCTTTGGGTGGCTTACCATACCTATAGCGGCTCGTTTCAGTCTTTATACAGGCACACTTACTATGCGCCCCCTACTCAGGCACTGCACCTCTTCCATCCCCTGCATACATCCCTACCTGCATACAAGTTGCTGAGCCGCAGGTCCAGGTTTCCTAAGTCCACGGTCACTTTCTCCACCCCCTCAACCCCTGTGTCGCTGCTCCGTCTGCTCCCCCTACTACTGCCCTTCCCGCCATTCCCGGTGTCAGTGCCACTCCCGGCGTCAATGCCGCTATTGCTGTTAATGCTGGTGCCACCTAGTTTAGAGCTGGGCTGCAGCGGTAAGCGCCCACTGGCCTTGATGCTGCCATGCCGTCCAACACGGGCTTCAGCATTGTCCACTGTCAAGGAGCAGCCATCAAACTGAACGCACAAACATTGGCACAAGCGTGTGAGCCAGGCCTTTGCATGTGCTTGTAGAGCAGCACCTGGGCCTTGACATGAATGCGACTCCTCCCTCCACTATCAGTAGTTGTGTACACCCTCTTCCACACCCTGGTCCACTACCAGTGATTGTGTACACCTCTTCTACTACCCGTAATTGTGTCTTCGTCCAACCACAGTTTGTCTCACACACTTCTCATACCCTGGTTGAGAGTACGGTCACAACAAGCAGCCAGAAGTTTCCCTCGTATTCACTCACACCTTGAGGTTGGCGGTCAGCCCTTGCACTGGGTTACGCAGGAAGGGCGTCTTTAGGAGGCCACGAGAAAGGCGTGCTGATCCTTCTATGCCAGGGGCTTTGAGCGAGCCATGCACCCTTAAATCAATGGCAGCTGCGCCTGACTGCCACTCACAGCCAGGCACTAAGGCACTAACGAGAGCCATGCCACCGTCAGTGACCACAAGGCTGAAGTCCACCTCCTCAGATGGGCTGCTCCCCTCTCCCTGTGTGGCCGGCGACACAGACGGTATGTATGCACGGGCTTGAAGCAGGTGAAACAGCAGAAGGATCAATTAGGGGAGTTTACGCTGAGCTGGGTACTTGAATAACAACGGTGCAAGGTTGATTACCAAGCAAGTTACAGCACTTCATCTTAATGGCTGAGAGGCATGGCCATTATTAGAGTACCTCCTGTTTGAAGGGTAAAAGGCGACATTTAACCCTGCCTTACACTACACTGCCCATGGGACTGAACATAAGCAAGCCCTCGTGATCGCACCATGATCCCTCCCTCCTGGGCTTTAACCGGCCCAAGCTTGCCTGCCGCCTGCTGCTGTTGCTGTTGCTGGTGCATAGCATTGCCTGCAGCCAGCTTGTGCCCCCTTGCAGGCAGTCGATGATCAGTTAATTGCTGCTCAGGCACCGGCTTCTCCTCTGCTGGGCTCTCGTGTGACAGGCCATGAGTTTCAGACTCAAATTGGCCTGCCCTCCCTTGCTGCTCCCCTACATCCTGATTTGTAGCAGCATGTGGAACTGGAGCGTCACAACCCGCTGCATCGCTAAATGCTGTGCCGGATGTTGCATTGCCAGACACAGGATACAGGGGAGCTGCAGATGCTTGAATGGCGCCATCATGACGGCCTTCCGGCTGACTCTCGTCTGCATCCACACTGCCACTCCCCTCACCACCCTGGATACTGCTACTGCTACTGCTACTGCCCTCAGGAGGGGCTAGTTCTGCTGCTGCTTGCCTGCTCGAGCCCTGCCTGCTCCTGTGTTGAGGGGCTTGAGTAGCTTTTCTGTGGAAGGTGGCCAGCGAGGGAGGGGTGAGCTGCACGTTGCCTGCCAAGCGCATGTGTCCTGCCATGTCAGCAGGTGACAGCTCCAGCACGCAGTGAGCACGCTGTTGGGCATCCAAAGAGAACTGTGCAGACGCCTGCACAGCAGCAGAGACAGGGACAGATTAGGTTTGGATAAAGGAAGTGAGGGACTTGTTGGGGGCCAGAGCGACCCATTCAAATGTTACTTCGCCATAAATCTGTTGGGTAGGATACCAGTTTAAAGTGGAGCATTCACAGTGTGCTCAGAGGGGCCTACCGGACGTATGGCAATCAAGCATACACACCTTGGCTAGCCGTGTATTTCCCACAGCTCCCTGTGTCAGCTGCGCATCTAATTGTGCTTCAGGGGCAGCAGAGCTCCCCCCCAGATGGCCATCAATGTACAGCAACCCAGACACAGGGCCAACAGCACTGGGCTGGGCAGGCACATAAAGCGCACCAGGCAGGCTGGGAAGACCAGGCATTCCTGTGACAAATTGTAAGAGATGTGTCTTAGTCAAGCTTTTTGAGACCTCAGGACGTGTATGTGTGTGTGTGTGTGTTCATGGTGTGCGTGTGTGTGCTTATGTGTGTGTGTGTGTGCGTGTGCGTGTGTGCTGAGTAAGGAGTTGAAGTTGGGAGCATTACAGAGTTCAGGCAGCACGCTACACAAGTATGAATGAACTCCGATTTAAGCCATCATGTACAACTATTAAACAGCATAACATACAGCCTTGAACGGGCTTTGATCAAGCCGTCATGCAATCAAATCGGACCCTTGTTTTAATTCCAGATTTGCTACTATGTGATTATGAGCAAAGAAGACCTCCTAGCAAGAGTACAAAAGTAGAACAAATGACACCCGCAGGAACTCAGCTGCCATTGTCACCATGGCATGCATCTTCCACCAGGCACCGTACCTTCCTCAGTTGGACCCCCTGCTACAGATGCCTCACCCAAGGGGCGGGGGCCCTTGACCCCAAGCATGGAAATGGAGCTTTCCATTTTACGTGCAAGGCCAGCGAAGGGACGGTAGGTGGTTTGCCGAGCTGCCTTGGGCTCTGCAGCGCTGAGGGCGCTCTGCAACAGAACAGGCCGTTGAAGCGTTTACAGATGAGAAGATTGCCAGGTGCCTTGGATTCATATCTTTGACATGCATTCTATCCTTTTAAGCAGTAATCACGTTTGACAACTTCAGCCGCGCCACAACGACACACTTAGGCCAAACGTACCAGACCTTAAGAGCTAAAGCAGATTAATTACTGTGTTTAAAAAGACAGAGAGGAGAAAGAGGGAGACACAGATAGAAAGATAGAAAGATAGATAGATAGATGGATGGATGGATGGATGGATGGATGGATGGATGGATGGATGGAAGGATGGAAGGATGGAAGGATGGATGGATGGATGGATGGATGGATGGATGGATGGATGGATGGATGGATGGATGGATGGTAGGTAGGTAGGTAGGTAGGTAGGTAGGTAGGTAGGTAGGTAGGTAGGTAGGTAGGTAGGTAGGTAGGTAGGTAGGTAGGTAGGTAGGTAGGTAGGTAGGTAGGTAGGTAGG
>Ga0307951_1001189_pt1 | contig 15680 bp, 20 predicted proteins | sample OrgLakmetagen374_FD_201842 | JGI IMG/M metagenome (GOLD analysis project Ga0307951, IMG submission 201842) | Saline water microbial communities from Organic Lake, Antarctica - #374 | ecosystem: Environmental > Aquatic > Non-marine Saline and Alkaline > Saline | place: Antarctica: Organic Lake... | reverse complement strand
CGTTGCTTGGCTGGCCACGATGCCACAGTTGATGCCTCAGCAGCAATCAGAGTTCTTCAATTGGGCCATCACGACCATCCTACCGGCTGTCACCTTGCTCTTTGAAGGGGGCTTCCCAGCAGCCCAGCTCGGGGCTTGCCTTGCCCTGGTCCTGGGAATGCTGGCTGAATGTTGCAACATCATATATAACATGTCGATAATAATTCCCTCTCCCTCCTCACACCCTCCTCTCCTCTTTCCCCCTCCTCAGAGGGGAGCCCTTCCTACGGGTTCTAGGAGAAGCAAGTGCTGGAGGCGCGGCAGGGGCAGACACACCCTGAGTATGAGGCGGAACAATTCTGCGAAGCCTTCCGCTTGAGCAAACCAGCCTTCAATGCCCTGTTGCATAGGTACTGTGCTGCGCTATCTAAGCAAAACACAATCATGCGCAGTGCATTCCTGTTGCAAAGGGACTGACTATATTTTTGGACTGGGCAGGCTCTGGGTCCCCCCATTAGACCCTTGCATGCACATACGATGTTAGTAAAACTGCAGTTTGCAACATAATTCATAAATTGTTTTCGTTTTGTGCAAAGAATTTGTGCCAAGTATCAGGAGGGTGTTTTGTTTTTGGAAGACACGTATACTTTTTGGGGTGGACACCCCCGAGGGACCACCCACCCTCCAATCACCTCATCCAGTACCCCCACCCAGACAGAAAGGGTACCAATCTGCTCCTTTTTTTATTCTGCATCCATCTGCATACTCATCAAGACCTAAAACTGAAGTGTTGCAGAGTTATGGGGCAAAAACTGAGATAGGACACCCATGCACACATGACCTACCAGGCACCCATAACTGGCTTGCACAGTCCCACATTGCTCCCATTGCTTCAGAATTCCACTGACTATCTCATGCTGGCACAATCCTGAAGTTTGGAGTGAATTGCTGCTCCATTGGTTTGACTCGCCCGCGGCCTGCACCCGAGCGCGTGAGCCTCTGACTTTTGGACATGTCCACAGACGCCCCCCCTTAACCCAATTTGCTCAAAAAGGGTGCTAATCGACTGGGCTTGTGCTGAGGACTCCGATGATGAAATTCAGAAAATTCGTGGGAGTGCCCCAGTAAAGTTTTGGAGGGGGGGGCCGAAAAACTCTGACCCCCCAGCCCCCCCCCTCCCCCCTCCGATTGGACCCATACATATACCAATCGAAAGCTCTCGACGTGAGGATTCCAAATATATAATTTATATCGAGATTTTTACATGCCGTCCAAAAGTTAAGCTTACTGGCGCCTCCTGGCCTGTGCAATGTTTCCTTACTGATGCCCACAAGTCGAACAAGGCCAGCCATCACACCCAGTTCCCAATTGTAGACCCCACAAAAACACCCCGTTCCCAATTGTAGACCCCACAAGAACACCCCGTTCCCATTTGTAGACCCCACAAGAACACCCCGTTTCCAATTGTAGACCCCACAAGAACACCCCGTTCCCATTTGTAGACCCCACAAGAACACCCCGCTCCCATTTGTAGACCGCTCCTCTTATACCAAACCATACATGTAGCACACCTCATTTGCTGTTACAGGCCCAATCAAGGCACATGGACACCACTAAACCAAAACCATACATGTAGCACACCTCATTTGCTGTTACAGGCCCAATCAAGGCACACGGACACCACTAAACCAAAACCATACATCTAGCACACCTCATTTGCTGTTACAGGCCCAATCAAGGCACATGGACACCACTAAACCAAGACCATACGTCTAGCACACCTCATTTGCTGTTACAGGCCCAATCAAGGCACATGGACACCACTAAACCAAAACCATACGTCTAGCACACCTCATTTGCTGTTACAGGCCCAATCAAGGCACATGGACACCACTAAACCAAAACCATACATCTAGCACACCTCATTTGCTGTTACAGTCCCAATCAAGGCACATGGACACCACTAAACCAAGACCATACGTCTAGCACACCTCATTTGCTGTTACAGGCCCAATTAAGGCACATGGACACCACAGGTCTGCCATTACATCACCCAATAACCCACACGCCTGGTACATGTACACACCAACCTTCACAGGCTCAAACCATACGTCCGGCTCCTGGGTCTCTCCCCATTGGTAGTACTTCCGTGGGGAGGGGATGATGTGGGGTCTCAGGGAGTCTGCTAGCTCCTGCACGGCAAGACACGCAACCGATCGAGAAACAAAAATACAGAACGTCCCTCACCCTGAGCAGAAATCTGACTATCCAAAAATATGCATCACATAAAGGTAACACGGCACGGGCAGCACCTTAATCCTAAAATATGCAACACATAAAATTAACATGGTGGGAGCAGCAATTTAATCCCAAAAATATGTAAAACATTAAAGTAACACAGCGGGAGCAGCAATTCAATCCCAAACATATGCAACACAATAAAGTAACACAGTGGGAGCAGCACCTTGAGGAGGATTTGGTCGGCCAAGGAAGCAGCAGGGAAACGAGGGTAATACAACTAAGCAGGAGACATGTTACGCTGGAAGTTTGGCAAAACTGACTACGCCTTCGTCGCCGAGGCATGCGTGTATGCACGTATGTGCATTGCAGTGTGCATGTGTCGACACGTGTGTTATGTGTATGTGTGCGTTGTGTGCGCATGTGTATGTGTGTGTATTTTGTTGTGTATGTGTGTACGCACCACCAGCTTCTCTTCACTGAAGCCTGTGCCGAGCTTGGAGATGGTCTGGTAGTTCTCACTGTCGGGGTCATAGATGGCCAGCAAGTAGGCGCCAAACAGGCCTGCAAGGGAGGCAGGCAAGCCAAACACACGTTTCTGACAGCAATCTCCTAGACTTAATTTTGATTGCTGATAAGACTCAAACAGGCTTGCAAGGGAGGCAGGCAAGACAATCGCACGTTTCTGACAGCAATCTCCAGACTTTATTTTGATTGCTTACAAGACTCAAACAGGCTTGCAAGGGAGGCAGGCAAGCCAAACACACGTTTCTGACAGCAATCTCCAGACTCAACTCTGGGTGTTTCAGACTCAAATTTGAATCCAAATGTCAAACCGACGTTTGCCTGGCCTGGCAGATGTCGTCCCTGACCAGACGGCTTGGCAACGTGACCCTTCGAACTCTCTCAGCTAAACAAAGAGCACTCGAATTTAGAATGCTCGAATGCTCGAATGCTCGAATGCTTGAATGGGCTAGAATGCTAGAATGCTAACAGCAAAGGGTCAGAGGGGGGGGAAAGAGGCCCCAAAAGGGACGTTTTTTGCAAGCTCCCCGCGTATGGCACCCCAAATCGGCAAGCTTCAAACTGTGCATTAAAATGGTTTTTATAAAGCACTGTTGTCTGCACATAGGTCACTGTAGGGGAGCCATGCCGAATAAGCCGCGGCAACAAACCCTACTTTTTGCTGCCAAATTTTTAGAACAGTCCACCTTACGCAGCGAGTTCAGTGGTATTACATTTTTTAGAGTCCTTTTAATAATGAAGACCGTTGCAAAGGAATTGAAGTGAAAAGACCAAGGCGAGATATTCAATTCCTTGGGAAGCACCTATCTAGGGTATAGGTGCCTTACACGTGCGAGGCATAAACCCTAAACCCTAAATTCTTCATCTAGTTTAACCTTAACCCTTCATCTAGTTAACCTATGTTGCTTATAATTTTAGCTTAAGTCAAAGCTGAATCGGGTCCAATTTGGTGGAGTGGCGTGTGAGAAGTCCCCCCTTGAATTTGAAAAGGAGCATGCTTGGGCACTTGCTCAGTCCACCCGTCTGGCAAAGCATATCACTAGGGTTGGCCAGAACCATATATATACACCGTATATGACCGTATATCTGGTGATTTCTCTACACACCGTATATATAGGGTCCTGGCAAACCCTACATATTACTACTAGGTGCCCAGATATGCGTATCAGCCTGCCACAGAAATACGGAATGTACAAACCAGCATGATATGTCCAAGCCAGCATTACAAAAATAATACCAGATCACCAGCCTTGTCACTGCAGCTTGGGTTTAAAAGGGCACACACACACACGGTGAGCAAGCCTCTTTTCCACATGCCCAATCCATTACACCTCACGAGCCTTACGACGTGAACAAGCAAAGCAGCATGGAAGCAAAGTTATCCTCGTTAAGATTACGTCGCAAAAATGCATGGCAGTAAGCACTCACCAGTGCGCACCTTTTCTCGTTAAAAGTACTGTCGTTGACAGCACAGCAGTGAACACTCACCAGTGCGCACCTTTTCTCGTTAAAAGTACTGTCGTTGACAGCACAGCAGTGAACACTCACCAGTGCGCACTTACTTTCCCTCGTTAAAGGTACTGTCGTCAAAAAAATAGCGATAAACACTCACCATTGTGCTTGCCATGCCCATGAAAAACATAGCGATGAACACTCACCAGTGTGCTTGCCATACCCACGAAAAACATAGCGATGAACACTCACCAGTGTGCTTGCCATGCCCATGAAGGCCTTCGATTGGCACGACGTGACAAAAAGCATGGCAGTAAACACTCACCAGTGCGCTTGCCACGCCCATAGAAGCCTCCAATTGGCACGACATCAAATGTATCTCCTACGCCCTCCAGGTAGTCCTTCTTCAGCTGCACACACACACACACACACACAACACGTACAGCACGTAGAGCATGGGGTAATACACTGAGTATGATTTGCAAGTAGCACGTGGGCAAGCCAGGGTCTCTAAGAACATGCATGCTCTGGAGGATATATTCACATCTTGCAGCATCTTTCTACAAAAGCACATAATCTAGCATATTTTTGGGCCAGAAGAAGGAGCAGTGTGGGGGCTTGTACATGGAAGCACGTCCACACACGCACACACACATACATACGCACACGCCTTTTGACGCTCACACAGTATCACTTGCACCTTGAGCCAGTGAGAGGAGCGTTTTGAGGGCTCGTAGGTGTCCACCATTGTCTTTACGATGAGGCCTTCGGTGGCAGCTTCCACAGACTCGTCCAAAAATTTCTGCACAAAACATGCGTCGCAGCATTCTGTCAGTGGCAAACGCAGGAGGTGGTCAAAGAGGAATCATCTTTACAGCGTCGCTCATAACTTCATGCGCGGCATTGAACTGGTAGTCAATTGAAGAAGCTGCATCACAGCGCTGCTCGACTTTTACTTTGCCTGCAGCAACAAACTGGTAATAACCAGATGCTTATTTGCAACAAATGATCTAACTCGGTTTAAAATTCCATGCACAGCAACAGCTTGGTATTTGCGTCAAAATTGCAGCAGGTGATCAATGCAGGGGATCAAAATTGCAGCGCTTGATCAAAATTGCAGCAGGTGGTCAAAATTGCAGCAGGTGATCAATACTACCAGTAATTCTGTAAAGACTTGCACCGGCAGAGGATTGACGATTATAGGTACGGGACAACAACAGGTGTGGGCATTTTGTATGACCTTCGTCCTGCTGTTGTCAAGGTGGTCAGTATGACCTACTGCACCACTGGTTTAGATCATTCATGGTCAATTTAAAAGTGCAGATCTTACATAACGTATACATTGATCTTGGGGCGTTAATTCCTGAGTGGTTCTACAGTCCTTGTAGCTATCATTCGCTTGATCCATGTGGGGAATGATCACCACTGTCTGCGCATGTTCTAATCTGGGCAATGCAGGGATGGTGCACGTGAGCAGCAAATTGGATGGCCGTTTGGAGATTCGAACAAGCCTAGGTAGGGTGGCTCTTAACATCCTGCATGCGATCCTCTCCTTTGGCCAGGCAGCTGTGACCCACAGTGACAACGGAAAAGACAGGTAAGGGAGCCAGATAAGTACCTGCTCAGCACCGATCATATGGTAACAGTACTCGCACAAGTCGTGTGGCACCTCTAGGTGGATCCGCCATTGTTCTCTTCAGCACACACAGAACTCGCTACTCGCAACCAACGTACGGCATCTATCCTACACTATTCAGCTATCCTATACTGTACTATTCACCACAGCCTCCTACACCATACTTTTCACCACAGCACCTATCCTATACTAATTAGGGCCTGGTACAAGGCCATGCGCAACCACTGTATTGATTTCTCTTTGACTATAGCTCCTCAATTTAAAGCAGAACCCTACTGTGCGCAAACAGGCATTGCTTGCGTTGCGCAGATAATGATGGCAGTTCTGCGCATACAGCCATTGCTTGTGTTGCGTAGATAATGATTGTAGTTCTGCGCAAACAGCCATTGCTTGTGTTGCGCAGATAATGATAGCAGTTCTGCGCAAACAGCCATTGCTTGTGCTGCGCAGATAATGATAGCAGTTCTGCGCAAACAGCCATTGCTTGTGTTGCGCAGATATTGATTGCGGTTCTGCACAAACAGCCATTGCTTGTGTTGCGCAGATAACGATTGCAGTTCTTCCTCACAACGACAAACCCAAGGATGCTTGTTACTCTGCCTTCTGCTTTATAGAATAACATTGAGACATCTGCCAGCTCTTGAATTGGAGTGGTAAAAGTTAAGTCATTTATAAGTAATTGGTAGGATTCAGAGAAAAGGTGCGCACATACCCCAAGTTCCTCCACGTCGCGTGAGGTCTTGGCGAGGGCAAACTCAACCTCCCCTTCCTTCACCTGCAAATCATACGTTTAGGTTTGATGGAAGCAAATCTGTCAATACTCGCAGCATGTTTTGGTGTATGAAGTACACGGCATACACGTATTAAGTACACGGCATACATGTATGAAGTACATGCAATACACGGCATACATATATGAAGTACACGGCATAGACGGCACGCACATTTGTCAAGAGATGAACGCAACACTTTTTGGTGTCAGTCCAATAATGCCGCCCTTGGCCTCGATGCCGCCCTTAAGCACTTCACGCCCCCTTGGACAGCTGAATCATGCATGGCTGGCCGGAACCATACATATACACCGTGCACCGTATATGTAGGGTTGGCCATAACCATATACATGCACCGTATTTGACCGTATGTTTGGTGATTTCCCTGCCAAAAATACTGTATACACGTATACACCATATCTATGGTCCTGCCCAACTCTGCGTATATGACATGACGTTGTACATTCAGAGATCTCCATGCCAACAACATCGTACATGCACCGTATCTCTGTAGTTATGGCAGACCCTAAACTTATGGCACCCTTAGCACATGGTAGGTGATAAGAAGCCCAGGCCGTTACTTTGTACATGACCTGGGCTCAAAATGAAACCAAACACCACAAAGGCAGACGATGAGTCATGATCAAAGAACAGTAGCCAAACATAAACACACTGTATCATAGCACAGTTACGCACAAGTGAGAGGCGTCACGGACCTATCACAGCACGATGCCTGCCTGCGCGGATACACGCACACACACAGGCACGCACACACATACACTCAGACTGACACGCGTACCAGTCGCAATAAGGACCTTGGTCAAAACAAATACACACGCACAAGTGAAAACAAACGGACCTTGATAGCGCTATATAGTGCCTGCCTGCGCTCAGTGAGTGGCGCCTGGAGGAGGGAGCGACCATTGAGGTACAGGCAGTCAAACATGAACACGCACACGTTGACTTTGATGTCCTCCATCTTCACGTCTTTGCGAGCACGTGTGGACAGAATCTGCGTGTGCATGTTTGCGCGTACGTGTGCGTGTGTGTGTGTGTGTGATCTGTGCGCACACATCCTGTCGGTGTTTCATGCGTGCAATGATCATTCATATGGCGTTAAAGGCACGCAAACACGTGTTTAGGAAGTCGTTAGTTGACAATACTTCAAGGCAGTGTGTAAAAGCACAGTACTGTGCACAAACCGTGTGCAGTGGAACACTGTACTACATGCTTTCGTGCCTGAAGTACTTCATGCTAAGCTCACATACCTGCATATAAAAAGTTAATCGCTCACACACATTCACACACACAAACCTGGAAGGGCAGAATCCTTTTGTGCTCAGCATCCCAGCCCACTGCCTCCCCGTCCAACACACAGCTGTCAACGCCTGGGGCCAAGCAGCCTGTGTGTGATTGTGTGTGTGTGTGTGTGTGGATGTCTGTGCACACATGTAAACGTGTATGAATGTGTGAGTATGAGTGTGCACACGTTCTTCTGAGATGTAGGTTGGTGGCCTCAAACCAGCTAAGGAGAGGCATTCGTCACTTTGCCCATCAAGAGTATCAACACGCAGCCTCCCTTACAATACAGAGTTTTTAATACAAGGCTCTTTGCGTGTTTATTCTCATCCTCATCCTTTACCCGGCATGCGTGCCACGATGTCTGGGTACTTTGCAGTCATGTTCTCAGAGTTCCTGCATGGTGTGCAAGCAAATATTCAGTGCCACGGGCGTGTGAGCAAACCCTTGGTGCTGATGGTGTGCAAGCAAATATTCAGTGTTGAAGCTGTTGCTCCTACATGCACGCCTAGCTTGTTGCTGCTGCACATAATACTAAGAAGCAAGATAGGTGGTCATATATGTCAGAACAACTCTGGGATAGAAATTTTCAGCATCAAGGCACAAGGTCTGGCTTACAACACAAAGGACCAGCTGGAGTCGAACGCTCCCTCAATAGTCAGCGAGATTTGTGCTTTTTAGCCCACAAATGAAATAGGCACCCTAGATGATTTTAATTTATGTTGCAGCTGTCACGCCAATGAGTGGCGACGATGAATTGTGGGATGATGTCATAAAGTTGATGGATTGAGGCTGATGACTGGTTCCAACGGTTTGGTTAAATAGACGAGGCTGTTGCTACGATATTTCTGGTGTACCTTTTTGCTACGATCACACTTGACTTTAGGTGTGCCGCTGCTTGTTATCCGTAAGGAGGAATTAAGAAGGAGCATTTTGCGTGTATGTGTGTGTGTGTGTGTGTGTGTGTGAGAGAGAGAGAGAGAGAGAGAGAGAGAGAGAGAAAGAGAGAGAAAGAGAGGCAGAGAGCAGAGGGAGGCCACGCCAAAGCATTACCTGCTGAAGATCATGACCTGCTTGCCACCATCCGTGACGTGGACCTGAGCACGCTCTCCGTCGTACTTGTACTCACACGTGAACTCCTGGTTGGCAAACTTGTCAAGCACCTCCGTTATGCCTGAGCGTGTGAATCAGGGCACACTTATTGTTGTACCTCGGTGTGCAAGGCTGGGCACGGCTGCTTGTACTTAAGAGCACACTTCCACTACGTATTACAAGCGCACTTCCGCTATGCCTGGTTGTGCAGGCAGAGTATGTTTGTGCCCACAAAGAAATCCTGGGTGCCAAATTGAGTTGCGTATTCCTTGTTGTGCCTGGGTGCCCTAAACGATGCACTTCTACTCACAAGTGCTTCACTGGTACCATAATGCGAATAGCAAGACGCTTGGCAGGAACACTCCTTGGCCAGCATGGACTACATGGGCACGGTGGGCATGCACTCGCAGGCCTGGGCCAAATGATCTTTTCACTTAAGATTGCATATGCACAGGGTTGGCCAGAACCGTATATCTGTACCGTATATGACTGTATGTATGGTGATTTCCCTGCTAAAAATACCGTATGTACACCGTATATACCGATACATGTATGGTTCTAGCCAACCCTACATATGCACAAGTGCTGGTCACACAGACCGGCACGGACGCAACACGCCTAGACACAAAGGAATCACCCCCTGTCGTGTACTCACCCACGGTTGGCTTGGCCAGCATGGGCTTGATGGGCACGGTGGGCGTGAACTTGCAGTGCAGGGGAAGGTCCCACAGGCCGCGCTGCAGCAATTTAGGGATGACCTGAGCAGGAGCACGGACAGGCATACAAGTTTGAGGTGGTTGGGTGACAGCTCTTGCCTCTTCTTTACGTCATGGAAACAATACAAAAGCGTCACTGTGTTCATCTTACTCCTCGAGTTTTTCACTTTGTGCATATGTAGCAAGCGCCTGCAGGTATGGTTCGACCGCTTTGATAGCACGTGCAGTCATTTTGTATTCAGCAAGGGTACACATTACTAAGGAAAGGCGTGTGTGTGTGTGTGTGTGTGTGCGTGAGTGTGTGAATGTGTGTGTGAGTGTGTGTGTGTGTGTCATCTATGAGAAGAAGTGCCTTACCAATATCACAGCAAGGCATTTGCACCACAACACTGCATACCAATATCACTTTGCATGCCAATACCACTTTGCACCATACTGCATACCAATATCACAGCAAGGCCTTTGCACCACAACACTGCACACAAATGAAAGTTAACAAATACCAGCGTGCTCCAGTTTTACAACACAACAAACTAACATAGCGATACTCAAAATGTCAGCAATGTTGCACTTATCTGGCAAGACTCTTGCTAGCGTACCTTCTACCAATAGCTCGGTACCTTTCCTCCATACATATATATACACATCCATCCATCCATCCATCCATCCATCCATCCATCCATCCATCCATCCATCCATACCTACCAATCCTTTTCAGCCTAGCCTTGTCACTCTTTACACCCATTAAGAAAAGAATTAGGCTGGCAACAAAACCACATTAATGAGGGAGTCCATTCGGCACTGATACACTTCAGCGTGGACCGCTACTTTTCACACTCTTTGCGCCCACCTCGTCATAAGATGGGCATTCTGAGTACACTTGCTTCAGGGTCTGGACGGCCTTCTCCATGCGCTCTGCCAGACCCACACCGTTGTCCTGCAGGTATAGAGAAAGAAACACGAAGCAGGCAATGAGAGACAACTCCCCGCTTTGGTCAAGAGAAAGGAGCCGCACTGTTGTCCTGCAGGCACTGGAAGAGGCCCTTAGCGCACGCCGGTTGTGTACAGTGTGTTGACTATGCTTGTTAACATTTACTAATGGATGGATGGAGGTCAGGCTCTGTAAGGGAACACTCGTGAATGTTGTGAGAGAGGCTCTTTCTCTGTCTTATATCTCCCCTGTTTAACTTTCCGGGTCAGTTCATTTTTAAGCAACCTTCACGCGTATGAAGCTATTACTGCGGCGCGTACATTTCCTTGTGGAAGGGGGGGCCAATGTAAAACCTTGGAGTACCCTACGGGCTACATATGTGCACGAGCATCAAAACAATAAGATGCAAGGCAGCGTCCTACACACGTGCTCTAACATTGTGTCAGGGGTCTGTGTTACAAGCATTTTTGACTGTTGCTTAAATTTGCTTTCACATGCCTATCAACCTTCCTCCCCAACTTGTGGTTTACTCCAAGACCGTTGCGTCCACACAAACAGAGATATATATCAGGGGTCCTTTTCAAGATTAGTGGTGCTAAACAAGCACAACGTGCTCGTGCATCCTCTCACCTTCTTCCCTTTGCCCAAACCGTCTGCATGCAGGGTGGCTGCGTGTGCAATTGCTACCAGCACGCTTTGCTCAGCAAGCCCAATCCGCAGCTTGGCCTGCAGTGCACGTGACCAGGAGAGAAAAAGGCAGCAGCTGGCAAAGATCGGGAGCATTGCAGTGCACGTGACCAGGAGAGAAAAAGACAGTAGATGAAAACGATAGTGAGCATGATTCAGGCTGTGATGCAGCAAAGCTTCAGCCTTTGCGCGATGCTGTTTGGCCTGCCCAGTCCGGTGCACGGCCTGCGGTTCATTGCGACCAGCAGAGGAGACACTGGACGATTGAAAAAGGAGGATAATCAAAGATGTGATGCAGCAAACCCGCACCCCTGACGCAACGCTGCTTGGCAAGCACAGCCCTGAGCGTGGCCTGTGATTGGTCAAAGGTCTGGCTGGAGCAATTGCAGCATGCTCTTCTGTTTCTTCCTTAGAAGCAGAGGATAGCAAGATACATGATGCTGTGTGAGTCTTGGAGATTTCAATGCAGGGAACAATTGGATGGACACCCTATCTTGGCATTGGAACATCGGATGGACGCCCTATCTCTTGGCATTGGAACATTGGATGGACACCCTATCTCGGCATTGGGACATTGGATGGACGTCCTATCTCTCGTCATTGGAACATTGGATGGACACCCTATCTCGGCATTGAAACATTGGATGGACGTCCTATCTCGTCATTGGAACATTGGATGGACGCCCTATCCCTCGTCATTGGAGCATTGGATGGACACCCTATCTCATAAGTCAGAAACAGCAATTGCAGCATATTCCTCTGATACATTCATAGGAGATAGCAAGGTACATGTAAATGTTTGAAGTCATTAAGACTGCTTTGCAGGAAGTGACTGACGGGGTATCCTGTACATGTGGGGCAGCATGTTTTTCTTTCCTAAATGTACGTGATGATGTGTAGGTTTGCGGCCGCTGTTATAATGAAAATGATGATTTCAGGTCATGGAACAGTTCTGGTACGAAGTTTAAACTGTGCATGTAGGGTTGGCCAGAACCATATAAATCTGTATATATACATATACATCAACCTATATATGTATATTATGTATGTATTATCTCTAATCTCTACACACGGGGTCATGAACCAGTAAGCAGTGCATGATACAACCGTTGTTGTACCCATTCACCCGTTTCTGTTCACACCTGCAAGGAGCGCATGATGTAGCCAGCCTCATTACCCTTGCTCGCTCCCAGTAGCTTGGTGATGTAGCCTTTCTTACGCTCTTGGCTGTTTTGACCGCTGGCTTTGGCGATCTCTTTAAAATCCTGCGCATCAGACGTGCACGCATGCACTCATTGCTGTACACACAAGCCACTTATTGCTGTACACAAGCCATTTATTGCTGTACACACAAGCCACTTATTGCTGTACACACAAGCCACTTATTGCTGTACACGCAAGCCACTTATTGCTGTACACACAAGCCACTTATTGCTGTACACACAAGCCACTAAAAGTGAGTTGTCATGTATTTACAGAAGTCTCGTGGTCCGTGGTCAGGCTTAATTTATATCTGTGAGTCTAATTCTGCTGGCAGGTTGAGTTTATAATTATAGTGACCGTTAAGCTATATAAAATGTTGACCGCTAAACCGGTCACTCCTTCCTCAGTCAGTACTTGAAACGCTGCTTGCGTAGAGCTTATTTTGGCACACTCGTAAGCGGCAGGGCACCTGTGCATCAAACATTTGCTATGAGCTCGTATCTGCGTCTCATCAAAATCGTGCTCTCTGGGCACACCTTAACACACTAAACACTACACACTCGTGGGTCTGATCAAAGCATATTGCTTGGTCACCTGCACAATAACACAATCGCTATGCACTCGTATTTGCGTCTGGTCAAACACATTATGCTTGGTCACTAGCAGCAGCAACGTCGTTAAGCACCCGGAATCCATTCGTTCACTGTTGCTTGTACTTCTACTTTCAAGCACACACACACAAAAACACACACACACAAAAGAGGACGAAGTGTACAAAGATGAGCTGTACAAACAATGCAGACTGTACGTATAAGCGTAAAAAATTAGAATGTGTTGCATGTTTCCTTATTCAGCAGATTCTTGCGAATTTCTTGCGAATTCCTTCTTGCAAAACAAGTAAGGAGTAGGCTGATTTAAAATGGCGCACTAACGTCTAATGTGTTGCTCACATTTTTGAATTGCCAAGCCGAGAGGAGGGCTGTCCAGCTGCACAAATAAGCACAAACCCACAGGCTAACCTGGAACACGTTTTTTACGGGAAAGGCCCTGGGCCAGACCCAGCTACACACATACACACACGCACACCTATACGCACACATACACGCACACATACACGCACACATACACACACCCTTAAATGAGTAGTCATTAGGGTTAAACGTAGCGTGCCACTTGCTACACAAACGCAAAACATTTGTTCTGTTTTGTTTTGCAGACATTTCATCAACCCCCTCCGATCCATCTTCCTGTTCTTTTTCACGTTTCCTCATTCAAGCTGCGCACCTTGAAAACACGTCTAATAGTCAATGGCTGGGACTTGGTCCCAAAAAAGCTGCCAATCGTCCCCTGTGTGGAGCGTGCCTGTACCGCCACCTTGCCCAGATCACCCTGCTCCTCGTACTCTTTCTTGACGATGCTGTCCTTGCGGCCGGTAGATTCTGCCAGCGCCTATGGACAGCACATACGGCATGTGCTGCAATTTATAGTACATACGACATATGCTACAATTTATAGCGTTACATTGTTATTGTATTATTGTTATTGTATTATTGTTCGTTACATTGTTATTTCTTCTATCATTGTATATTACATACGACATGTGCTGTAATTTATCGATAATTTATTATTGTATATTACATACGACATGTGCTGTAGTTTATAGCGTTACGTTGTTATTGTATTATTGTTATTGTATTATTGTTATTTATTATTGTTCGTTACATTGTTATTTACTTTATTATTGTATATTACATACGACATGTGCTGTAATTTATAGCGCTACATTGTTATTGTATTATTTATTGTATTATTTATTGTTGTTCGTTACATTGTTATTTATTTTATTATTGTATATTACATACGACGTGTGCTTTAATTTATCGATATTGTCGGTCTTAACGGGATGGAGCCTATTTTCAAGGCCCCAAACTATGTGGACCAGAACTGTAAATACACCATTGATAACCGAACACTTGAAAGCTTTCCTCCCAAATAAGCAAATAAGCTGAGCACACACTATAATTAATCCTGGCCAGCTCATCACACACGCCGCTCAGTCCATCAACTCGCTTGTCACTCCCTTCGCCAGCTTGCCCAAACCATCACTCCATGCAACAACGATGAAATCCTTATCCTTATGATGATGAAATCCTTGTAACAAACCATCACTCCACGTAACGATGCTAGTATTTTTGGCTTAGGATTGATTCGTTACTTTATTCTTTACATCCACACCGCACCAACAGCACACACAGACACACACACATGCACATTTTTATCTCACCTTAATGAGCGTGGACTCCCCCACGCCCAGCTCTATGCCAGCATGGGCAGGGGCCACTCGATTTACGCACAAGTAGACGGTAGGCAGCAAGTCCTCTGGCGTTGTGCTGATGATGGCCAGCAGGCAGTTTGTCTGCAGGAGTAGACAGTGAGTTTTCCATTGAGACCCAAGCGCAAGTACGTGGTGGGCAGCAAGTCCTCTGGCGCGATGCTGATGATGGCCAGCAGGCAGTTTGTCTGAATGAGTAAAAACATGCAATTTGTAGCACAACGTATACCTATGCTTGGATTATGGGGTGTACACATAAGCAGCAAGAAAAAAGCGTTGAAATGTACAATGCGAATGTGAATCATCAAAAATGTAGCTTGCTTGAAAAATATATGCACTTGTTGGCTGTGTACGTACGAGGCACGTAAACGAGACAGGCCATAAAATCAAAAAATCATCCTAAGCGTTTCAAAACGACAGGATGCGCAGATCCACCTAACAAGTTGCTCTCTCTCTCTCTCTCTCTCTCTCTCACTCACTCAACACATGCACGAATGTACGCATACATTCACAATCACGCACACACATACATGCACACGTACACACACATACACGCACACACACACCAGCATGCTGGTGATGGTCAGTCGCTTGGAGATCTCTGCAATGGCCTCAAACGTGTCCGCCAGAACCTTGTAGGGCACAGCCTCTCCAGGTTTCCAAGAAATGAGCTTTGCCAGATCAGTCTCGCATGCACGCATCGCCACCTCCAGTGCTCCATGGCCAACATTGCCCACCTGCACATGTACACGTAAAAACAGCTATGTGCATGGTAATTGCAAGTACACAAATACGTTGACATCTAACCTATCTTGCACGT
>Ga0307951_1001182_pt1 | contig 15741 bp, 12 predicted proteins | sample OrgLakmetagen374_FD_201842 | JGI IMG/M metagenome (GOLD analysis project Ga0307951, IMG submission 201842) | Saline water microbial communities from Organic Lake, Antarctica - #374 | ecosystem: Environmental > Aquatic > Non-marine Saline and Alkaline > Saline | place: Antarctica: Organic Lake... | reverse complement strand
TTGAAGTAGGAGGGCCGACCCGAGAAAATGAGGTAGATCAATCTCACACAGGAGCACGCACACATACACACACAAGCACATGCAGGCACACACACAAACAAACACACACACATACACACACACACAAACACAGGCACACTTGAGCACATGCGTTTAATACAAGCACACATGCACACACACACACACACACACACACACACACACACACATGTATGCGTACCCAACAGGTGGTCACCCCTTCATGGCAACCCCCCTTCTCTCATCCAGCACCACGACCTGGCCTATATCAGTCATCACACACATTCGCTCACACTCAGCAAAGTGACAGGCCGCCACAGCCACAGCAGCAACAGCAGCTACAACATCCACAGCACCAGCAACCACAGCACCAGCAGCCACAGCACCACCACCAGCAGCAGCAGCAGCAGCAGCAGCAGCTACAACATCCACAGCACCAGCAACCACAGCACCAGCAACCACAGCAGCAGCAGCAGCAGCAGCAGCTACAACATCCACAGCACCAGCAACCACAGCACCAGCAGCAGCAGCAGCAGCAGCAGCAGCAGCAGCAGCAATACGCACCGTATTTGCTCCACTCCCAAGATAACCCCAACCTCACCTCCGCACGGCGCCGCCGCAAAGTCCAAACCTCCGCACCGCCACACACACAGCAGCCCACACAGCAGCCCACCCCTACACCCCCCGCCCAACAGCATCAAGGCCCTTCCCCGCAGCTCCTGCAGCACGCCACGACCTGCTGCTGCCACATCCTTGAAGGCGAAGGGCAGCAGCAGCGCGCACGGAAAGCAGGGCAGCCTGCAGCTGCTACCCCCGGCAGCGCACGCGGCGCACACAGCACAGGCTTCGCCCCCGAGCACGCTTCCATGCTGCTGCGCGGCCTGGCAAAGCTGCAGTACCGCCCCCCCCCTGCCCTGCTGTTTCACCTCATGCTGGGAGGGCCGCCTCTTCCCGTGCAGCGCACACCTTTGAGCTCTTCCCCCACACAGCAGCAGGCATTCACACAGCAGCAGGTGCCGTGTCCTCCTGGTGATGTGGGCGGTGCGACTAGAGCAGCACCAGTAGCACCCATGCGACCACCACCTCAACCAGCGTCAACACCACGATCTAGCCCTCTTGGTAATCTGAGCAGCAGCAAATCCAGAGTGCTGGCCCCACCACCATTACCATCACCAACAAGGCCGCCGCAGAGACCTAGCCGCGTTGGTGGTGTGGGCAGCATTGAACCCAACATGTTGGCGCCACCACCACCACCACCACCACCAGCACTTGACAACCAACCTGCGGTGGGTAACAACCAACCTCCTTTGTGTAACAACCAACCAACAGTGGATAACAACAAACCGACAGTGGGTACCAACCAACCCACAGTGGGTAACAACCAACCTACTGTGGGCACTCACGCGTGGCTAGACTTCCAGGTGGCCCTGCCTCCCCAACCCACATACAGTATGCCAACCCCTCACATGGGGTTGCAGCCTACTGCAGTGCAGGGCAGCACACGCAGGAATGAACTTGCTGAGAGCTCAGATAGGTTTACCAACAGCAACCGCAGTAGCAGCAGCAGCAGCCTTCCTTGCACAAGAGCCGCAACATTCCACCCTAGTAGTAGCAGTGGCAGCAGGAGTAGGAGCAGTGAAGGCCTTCCTATCTACAGCAGCAGCAGCAGCAGGGGCGGAAATAGTGGTAACTCTGGTGCCGCAAGTATTGGTTGGAGCAGTGGTGACAGCTACGATGACATCAGTAGAGGGAGTGAGAGCACGCGCTCTTGGAAGCCTGATGCCGCCCACCAGCTGCAGATGCTGCGCTCTGCGCATGCGCTGCTTGCCAAGCCGCCGGCTTCTGTGCTGCTACAGTCGGAGCTAGATTTCAAGGTGTGTGGGTGAAAGTGTGGGGGTGGGGCTGGGGCTGGGGCTGGGGGTGGGTGGGTGAATACGTGTATGTGTGTTTGTGTGCATGCATGGGTGTGGGTGGGTGGGTGTACGTGCACGTATGTATGTGTATGTGGGTTTTTGAGCTATGGAGGAAAAGTGGATGAGACAATCGCTGCAGTCAGTCTGAGACAGAGGCTGCAAATGTGAAGCTGGAAAATGGTATAAGGCCCCGGTCACACGGGTTTGGTTAAGTCATTTGGTCAGGTCATTTGGTTACCCCTCGAAATTTATTTTTTGTGAAGACGATTCAGGATTCCAAAACACCCTTTAACTTTTTAATCCGTCAGTCCGACGAAAAGTTACGACCCAAAAATAGGCTAACCAAAGAACTTGACCAAATGACTTAACCAAGGAGCGGTCACACGACAACCATTATTTTTTTTCCTTTTCCGCTAATTCCTTCTAATTCACTGTGTTTAAAATACATATATATTTCTAAAATGAATGAGCGAGCGATGTGCGCGATGTTTATGGCCTTCATGACCTGTTTTTGCTTCAGTCCTCCAGGCAGCTCACCCCCTGCAGATAGTGCCCTCATGTTCATTGGCATTCTGACAGCCCTTCAATCCCATGATTTGGCTGAGAGCATGCTGGTGGGGCTTGCGGCTGGTGCATGGTGCTTGCATGTATACAAGCATGTATACAAGCTTCGCCAGCTCTGCACACTGCAAAATACAAGCGTGAGGGACCCCCAGCATGGAGTTGCATGTACATGATTTGGTCAGCACCAATGTCATCGCTCTCATTATGGTCATACTGAGTCGCTAGTACCATCTCGACAGGCTTGCTTCCCTTCCCTTTCTTGCCCTTGGCCTCCTCTGCCTCCTCTGCCTGCACTTCGCTATCCTCACTCTCACTCCCATCCTCCTCTTCTGACCCTGAAAAGGCAAGCGTGTGTGTGTGTTTGTGTGTGTGTGTGTGTGCGTGTGTGTGTGTATGTGTGCACGTACCGCTGCTTTTGCTTTCTGAGGTTGGTACGACTGAACTAGAATCATCCAGGCCCTCCTCCTCCTCCTCAAGGGACCCCATTCTGTCTTTGGCAGCTGTAGCTGCAGCACGTGGTTCACGGCGGGCTGAGCTTAGCTGCCCTGCAACGTCCGCCAGCTGTGAGAGGGAGGGTGGTGCATGGGGCGCGCTTGCATGCTGGCTAGTACTTGCTTTTTGTCGCTTGCCCATAACTATTATATTTCAACGATTGTATTAAAAATGTTTGCCTATAATGCTGAACCTGGACTCAAGACGCACAAAGGTCCAGGGGGGGCCCGAAACTGGAACATCGAAAAAGTTAACCAAATTTGTGAACGCCCCCCCCCTAGTTACGAAACCTAACCAATGGTAAGGCTTAACCTAACCAAGTCCCGTGTGACCGACTCGTGGTTGACTATTTGGTTACCAAAGAGTTAACCAAATGACTTAACCAAGTCCCGTGTGACCGGGGCCTAAGCATTACAATATATTGATCAATCACGTTCAAACGCAGTGTAGACCCCCTCAAGGCTCTTCCCGCCCCTGGGGCTGGTTTTGGCTGTGTGAGGCGCAACCTTTTTTTGAATATTCCAACCGAGCATATCGTAATAATTCAAACGTGATTAGGTCATTCGAGGAATTAATTCTGATTAATCACAGACATTAATCACCGTTTATTGGAAGCACCGTAATCCAAAATCGGTTTTCAGTTTTCGGTCAAATTCTTCTCCCTAGAGCATGACGTTAGTATTGAGAAGCACCATAAAGAATTTGAACAAAATGAACCTGTCCTTTTTCTGCATTCCAATTCCTTTGTCTCAGCGGTGCCTGCCCTGCCTTAAAAGCCCAGCTTGCCACACTTTCAGAGCCCCAACAGTTTTGTGCAGATGCAATGCTTCACAGCCAGGCCCGGAAGCCAACCCTCCAAGCAAGTCACAAGCTGAAATTCCACCTCCTCCTCCGCCTCGGCGTCAAATGAGGAGCAAAAGGAGCAAAAGCAGCATGGCAATGGCATCAGCGTCAGGTGTACGGAGGGTAAGTTGTTTAAAGATGTTTACGCACGCATAGCACGTGCACACACACACACACACACACACACACACACTCACGCACACATATACATACATACATACACACACGTACACAAAAATATACACGCGCGCGTGCACACACGCACACACAAACACACACACACACACACACATACGCACACACAAACACACATACACACATACACACATACACACAAACACACATACACACAAACACACATACACACAAACGCACACACAAACACACACACACACACACATACACACATACGCACACACACACACACACACACATACACACATACACATAAACACACTCATGCTCACATATACACACACAAACACACACAAATACACGTACTCACACACTCTCACACACATTTGTAGGTGAAGCCACCCACAGAGGCGGAGTTGCAAGCCAAACAATCCTCATCTCTTTATGGAGCGCCACAGGCAAGCAACGAGGGGTTGCAAGGCGAGGGCTCCTTGGGATTTAGGTATGTGCTAAAAATTGGGCAGGGAGCTTCTGGATTGTTTGGAAGATGGACTTGGGCAAAATCCCCAAATAAAGGAGCCTTGGGAATGGAAAGGAACATGCCATCACACCACGGCCTATGTTTTGTGTTTATGGCATGCATCTCCATCAAAGCCTACGCACTTTCAGCATAAGATTGTAAGTATTGGCATCGCTTAAGTGATAATGAGCCAAGCAGGACCAAGCACACACCTAATTACACAGTCAAATACACACACAAACCACACAAAATACACACACAAACAGATACGCGCTACACACATACAAACAATCGTACACACACATACACAAACACACACATACATACACACACCTGCAGTGCAGTAAATGGCAGCTTCGATGAGCTCGAGTACGGAGGGGATGGTCAAGTTTTCAGGATAGACGGCAGAAGATGTAATAGAGGGGAGAAGGGCGGTGGTGATGATCAGCCGTGTGTCATTCCAAAGCCAATCATGATCCTGTCCGACTGCACAGGCAAGCCGGGGAACCTGTGCGCCATGCTAGTTGGTTGTATGTGAGGATGAGCAGCCGCGCGGCATTCAAAACACAAGCCCGTGAAGTCATCCAACTGTACTGTCAAATAAGAGAGAGCTTGTGTGCTACGCTAGTTGGTTGTGTGTGAGGATGAGGCGCCGTGCGGCATACCAAAGCCCGTCGTGATCCTGTCCGACTGCAAAGACAGTCAGGTGATTTCTGCGTGGTTAATTATGCGACGTTGCTTCCGTTGGTCAGGCTGTGTCAGGAGCTGCATACTTTGCTTAGGTACATGCTCATAATTATCCAGAACCGTATGCGTATATGACCGTAAGTTAGGAAGCCCCCTGCCATATATTTATACATACACACCCTACAGTGCAAGTAGTAGCCAGCAGCAGATACCAGTATTTTAAATTTCATATATACCTACATGTACTCATTCCCCCCCCCTAAATTTGATTGCCGCCACCCCCAGAAAACGTTAAGTAGGGGCGGTGGCATTATTCACGTATGGTGGGTGTGTATTATAAGTGCATAAAAATATATTTATGCTTAAATACCTGTGTAGCCCCTTGTACCGGTATCAAGGGGCAGACCGTACATATACACGTATTAACGGTGTATATATGGTATTATACCGTACATGTATTAACGGTGTATATATGATATTATACCGTACATGTATTAACGGTGTATACATGGTATAATAGCAGGGAAGTCACCATACATACGGTCATATACGGTGTGCATACACGGTTCTGGCCAACCTATAATTTTAAGGCAGCTGCCCAGATAGTGGTCCATGGTCTGGCCAGACTCATAGCTAGTCGCCTAGTGGTCCATGGTCAGGCCAGACTCATAGCTAGTCGCCTAGCTAGGCCATGGTCAGGCCAGACTCATAGTGGTCCATGGTCTGGCCAGACTCTTCAGGGCTGCGGGCTCAGATCAGCACTTCCTCACTCCTGGCTCCTCTTCGGAGACAGTCTATCTTTCGGGTCTCCTGTGCTTGTTATCGTGACCTGTCTGTGCAAAGATCTGTAATTCCTTTGTGCATCCCACCTGATCCCACTGTAAAAAAATTAAGATTTTGCTTGCTTTTGCCGATCAAGCATCTGGCGCTCACGCCTTGCGTACCCACCCCTTTGACTTGCCACGTACAGGGTGCACTGTTGTTCTGCAAGGGGGCAGACGTAAGCATGCAGGTCTCAAATTGGGGGCAAGCTCTCCTCGACTTGGTTGTGACTAACTTGTATATTCCTACCCGCCTGTGTGACTAACTTATGTGTTCCTACCCGCCTGAGTGACTAACTTCTGTGTTCCTACCCGCCTGAGTGACTAACTTCTGTGTTCCTACCCGCCTGAGTGACTAACTTCTGTGTTCCTACCCGCCTGAGTGACTAATTTCTGTGTTCCTACCCGCCTGAGTGACTAACTTCTGTGTTCCTACCCGCCTGTGTGACTAGCTTCTATATTCCTACCCGCCTGTGTGAATAACTTCTGTGTTCCTACCCGCCTGTGTGAATGACTTATATTTTCCTACCCGCCTGTGTGACTAACTTCTGTGTTCCTACCCGCCTGTGTGACTAACTTATGTTTTCCTACCCGCCTGAGTGACTAACTTCTGTGTTCCTACCCGCCTGTGTGACTAACTTCTGTGTTCCTACCCGCCTGTGTGACTTACTTCTGTGTTCCTACCCGCCTGAGTGACTAACTTCTGTGTTCCTACCTGCCTGTGTGCAGGAGAGAGCGCAGCCCGGACTGTCAAAGCAGGTGGGATGAACTTGAAACTGCGGGGTTTGCATGTTTGAGCAACTTTGGTGCGTGCCTTGCGCACGGACGCTTGCTGTTGATCATGCCTGGAGGGAGGGCTGACAGTTTGCAAGCATGCTGGTTTGAGGGTGTGCGTTTCTGTCTGCAAAAATCAATCAATTAGTTCAACATGTTAGTCAGTTTGATGCCTCTCGTGTACTTGCTGTGAATGGTCATGCCCCAAAATGTTTGGAGTTGGCAAAGCATGTAGGATAAAATCAATCATCTAGTTCAACATATTACTCAGTTTGGTGCCTCTCATGTACTTGCTGTGAATGGTCATGCCCCAAAATGTGTGGAGTTGGTGAAGCATGTAGGATGATTGCTATGAGCGTGCATGTATCCTTTGTGATCATCCGGTACTTCACGCGAACTTGTTATAAATGATTGTGCCAACAAAGTGCAGCATGGACTGGCGATGCATGTAGGGTGATTGCTATGAGCGTGCATGTATATCCTGCATGATCATCCGGTACTTCACGCGTACTTGTTATAAATGACTGTGCCAACAAAGTGCAGCATGGACTGGCGATGCATTTAGGGTGATTGCTATGAGCGTGCATGTCTATCCTGCGTGATCATCCGGTACTTCACGCGTACTTGTTATAAATGATTGTGCCAACAAAGTGCAGCATGGACTGGCAAAGCATGTAGGGTGATTGCTATGAGCGTGAATGTGTCCTGCGTGATTGATTTGGTGCTTCGCACACACTTTCTTCAAATCATGCCAACAAAGTGCAGCGTGGACTGGCGAAGCATGTAGGGTGGTTGCTTTGAGGATGAATGTGTCCTCTGTGTGATTACTGTTGTGCTTCATAAATAGGGCTGACTGGGAAGGCCTAACCCGGACCCACTCCCTAACGAAAGGCCTAACCCTGACCCTAACAAAACCATACGATGTGCATGTATATGGTGGTGTGTATTCAGTATTTTGGCACAGGGAATGCCATACGTACGGTCATATACAGTATGTATGGTTCTGATTAACCCTATGCATACGCGCTTCTTGTCCTCACAGCAAGACTACATTTGTATTGCCGGGCGGCAGCAGGCGGCCACGATCCTTGGAATATTCATACGCACTTTCTGTCCTCACGGCAAGACCACATTTGTATTGCCGGACGGCAGCAGGCGGCCGCCATCCTTGGAATATTCATACGCACTTCTTGTCCTCACGGCAAAACCACATTTGTATTGCCGGACGGCAGCAGGCGGCCGCCAGCCTTGGAAGTGCCGTGCCCACTATGAATGCCGTCATGTGCACCACTCAGCTGGCTCGAAACTGTTTCAACACCCATTACCGGTACCGTAACTTTCCTATATCACCCCGTTTAGATTACGTTTTTTGTCTTCCGGACTGATGCCGGCACTGTTTATTATATATAATTTGAGGCTCCGGGGTTGTTGGGATTGCCGAAAATTAAGTTTGGCGGGTAACTGATTGGTGATGAGCGGCTCCCCGGGGCCTCCCCTCGCCCCCCTCGCTCCCCTCCCAGGCCCCGCCCCAACCCCAGCCCCAGCCCCGTCAGCAGCACCTGTTGCGCCCCAAGGGGTGTACCAGCAGAAAGTAAGCATCAAACCGGCTAAGCGAATGCCGACCAAGCCATTGAAGATTGGGGTTTGGGTTGCTGGTGTGGAGGTTGAGGATGAGCAAGCTGCAGTGGTTGCACATACGAACACAAGGCATCTCAGCAGTTGACAAATGCGCAGGTGGGGTAGCTCATGCAGAGAGGTCACGCACCCAGGCCCATGCCCAAGCTGCACCATCCGCACGTGCAAGCACAAGCAAAGCACACAGCGGCAGGAGCAACAGCTGCAGCAGCAGCAGTGAGGAGAGCATCAATACACATGCAAGATGCACGCGCACAACGGATGCACGCATATATACGCACAAATGCACACACACTGGCTGGGCTAAATGTCCACCGGGATTGGTGCGGGAATGGCTAAAATAATTATTGAAAGGGTTCAGGGTTACCCGGGGTTACTTTTTATATTTGTGAATTCTGAGTTCCAGGGTGAATACGGTAAGGTACGGTAATTCGTAGTCACAGATGCACACAGCTTGTAACTGTTCCAACACCATCGCACTGATGTATCAGAGTCGCAGACACACACGGCTTGGCTTCTCCACGTCGCTTTGCTTGTAGGCTTTGCCCCTCTTCTCCGGCTCCTTCCCAGCAAAGGCTTTTCCTTTGTCTCTAGCACCCTCCCCAGCAACCACCCACGTAATAATTACTAGGGTTGTCCAGAAACGTATAGTTTCACCGTATATGAACATATGCATGGTAAGTACCCATTGGTAAACCCCCTACCAACAATACCGGGTATACACCATACATACGTATGTATGCATGGTTTGGGCAAACCCCATAATTACGCATGATGGTGGCTGTTAACCCCGTGGTGTGGCTGTGGTGTGGTGTAATAATGGCTGTGGTGTGGTGTGGCTGTCACCCCGTGGTGTGGCTGTTAACCCCGGGTTAATTACGCATGATGGTGTCTGTTTCATACGCGCAGCGCTCAGCCAGTTTGAGGCGTGCTTTGACACCAGTGCGCCTGCAAGCATAAACCCCATAACTATGCATGATGATGTCTGTTTCATACGCACAGCTCTCAGCCAGTTTGAGGCGTGCTTTGACACCAGTGCGCCTGCAAGCATCGTAGTGACGCGGTTTTTGGAGGATGAGCACAAGGCATTTCAAATGGTGGAGCAGGCAGCCAAGCAGGACGCTCTGTTGGTGTACACCTTGGTGCGTTATTTCAAATGGTGGAGCAGGCAGCCAAGCAGGACGCTCTGTTGGTGTATACCTTGGTGCGGTTATCGTGGCCGGGATTGGGTGTGTGTGGGCTTGTGTGCAGGCATGTGTGTTGTGTGTGTGTGTTGTGTGTGTGTGCTTGTGTGTATATGGTATATGTGTGTGTGCACGTAAACGTTGGCTTTCACAGAACATGTATAAAACCTGTGCTTACGTGTAAGTATGATGAATGGCAATGAGACTTAGGCTTAGAAAAAGGGACTCAGAAGTATTTGGAAAGCAGGCTTGCCTATTAGGTAGCAGAAACAGCACGCAGGTGAGCGCAGCTGTGAGATGAAGTAGCAAAAGCAGCCTGCGGATGTCCAAATGTCGATGCACACACTCACATACACACGCACACGCACACACATACACACACGCACACACATATACGCACACAAACACACGCACACACACATGTACTTACATATTGGCAGAGATACATGCCTAAGAATACAAAAAAAGGAGCAGCACGCACGCACATACACGCATGCACGCACGCACATACACGCATGCACGCATGCACATACACGCATGCACGCACGCACATACACACACTGCAGGTAGCTCCCAAGGTTTTGAAGGCAGTCCAGACGGCCTGCAAGTTGTATGGTGTGCGCAATGTGGACTTGTGGAGCAATTTACTGGTGAGCGTGTGTATGTGTGTGTGAACCATAGTGTTTGCGTGTGTGTGTGTAAGCTGTGGGTGCACATTTCTATTTTGAAGGTGCTTTCAGGATACAAAGAAACCTGTAGTAGAAAATCACGCACTGCCTCTCTTTGTGTATGGCAAGCACACGCAGGACACATGCACATGCACATGTACATGCACACAACCACGCACGTAGGATCACATGGACATGCACATGCACATGCGCACATCCACAACCACGCACGTAGGATCACATGGACATGGCCATGCACATGCACATGCGCACATCCACAACCACGCACATGAAAGAGCACTTGGAGTCCTCACGCTCAGGCATCCCCCTGATCACATGGACATGTACATGCACGTGCGCACACGTCATACAAACCGCGCACGTAGGATCACATGGAAGAGCACTTGGAGTCCTCACGCTCAGGCATCCCCATGATCCAGCACGCCAACGCCCCCCTTCGCCCCTCTCGCCAATTGAGTGGTGACTACTTCAAAATGATCGAGGCTGTCGAGTAAGATGCTGCTGGCTGTCCTCCATACTCACAACTTATGAGCCATAACGTGCAATACTACGCGCACTGCTAGTGCTGGTCAGGACCATTTACACGCTTGCATTCATTTTAAAAGGTAAACCTCCATGTGCAGAACTGTACGCTGCATTATATGATACTGGCTATTCCTATGCGCTCCACACACAAATCATTCACTTTCCACGACAATGCGCGCCAACACCCCCCTCCGCCCTTCTTGTCAGTTGAACAGGGGTTTTCTCAAGTGCTCAACAAATCAAACAGACATCCCTTGTCTTCGTACTTCTATGTCCTTTGGGTGAATCAGGCATCACCGGCATGCAAGGACGAATGATCTAGATCACTTCAAATAGACAGGGTTGGCCAGAGCCGTATGTATGCACCGTATTTGGCCGTACATTCAGTGAATTCCCTGACAAATATACCGTGTATACACCGTGTATGTATGGTTCTGGCCAACCCTACAAATAGACACAAAACCAATTGGAGAGTAGAGCATGGCAGGTGCAAGCTTTCTGCATTGCACACACCCACACACCCACACATATACTTACACACACACGCACACATACACACATAAATTCAAACACAAGCATCCACACCCAGGTACACTCACACATACAAAATACACACATATGCTCAGGTACACGCGCAAAATGGATGACGGCAGCCATCCAAAGGAATGGAAGAATGCAGGTACGTTGGGGATGCATCCTAAAATAACACTGTTACTTTATTGCTGATGTATTCATGATGTCTTTGGATTCACGTAAATGCTGTTGCAACCATGAAAGCTCATCATAATGAATGCTGGGCATCACAAATGCTGATCATCACAAATGCTGATCATCACAAATGCTGATCATCACAAATGCTCATCATCACAAATGCTCTTCATAAAAAGTGCTGTTGCAATCACAAATGCTCATTACCATCACGGGTGCTCATTAACCCATCAACAATGTTAATCTACTGCTACTCTTTCACTCTTCTTACACGCCCTTGCAGATCTGATGATCGTGGGCATCAGCCGCAGCGGCAAGACACCGCTGTGCATTTACTTAGGGCAGCGAGGCTACAAGGTACACAAACTGTGACGTTGGTGTATGTTATTATCCGTGTGTATTTGCATCGTGTGTGCATTTACTTAGGGCAGCGAGGCTACGAGGTACACAAACTGTGACATTGGTGTATGTTATTATCCGTGTGTATTTGCATCGTGTGTGCATTTATTTGGGGCAGCGAGGCTACAAGGTACACAAAACTGTGACGTTGGTGTATGTTATTATCCGTGTGTATTTGCATCGTGTGTGCATTTATTTGGGGCAGCGAGGCTACAAGGTACACAAACTGTGACGTTGGTGTATGTTATTATCCGTGTGTATTTGCATCGTGTGTGCATGTGTGAATGTGTGACCTGTGTGTGAATGTGTGCATGTGTGACCTGTGTGTGATCCTAGTCGTAGCTGGTATCATGAAACCAGGGCCATCGCTCGCCCAGTAAGGGCGTGCTTCTATTTTATTCACCTCTTCTGTTAAGTGAAAAATCGCATGCACGCGGTCTGACGTGCAAACCCAACAGGATGCGTTTAGCATCAAAGAGGCCATTGGTGAACCGCGTTGTTTTGTCTGTTTGGCAAGATCAAGTGGAAAAAGGGGATCGAGGTGTGTGTTGCGCCATCCGTACACACACAGGTCGCTTTAAAAAGGCAATGATTGGCCTGCACAATTAAACTGGGTGTTTCTGCTTGTGCTTAAGTGTGTGTCTGTGTGTCACCATCCGTATCCACATGTCATGTTAAAAAAAATTTACTTGCATAGCCGCACTGTGTGCTTGTGCTTACGCGTGAGGTTCCAAATAGTGACCAAGCAACCTATAGTGTTCCTCATATAGTGATTGGCTTGCATAGTCAATCTGTGTGCTTGTGCTTACGCATCTGTGTGTATGTGTGTGTATGTGTGTGTGCGTGTGCGTGTGTGTGTGTGTGTGTGTGTGTGAAAAGTGACCAAGCGACCTAATGTAACACACACGCTTGTTACCCACACCGACTTCATCTATAACCTCTGCCTGTGACTTGTTGCTGGATATGTTCACCACACAAAAAAACAAGTCGATAAGTGAATCGGCTGGTAAGTCCTCTCACAGAATGAGTAAGTAAGCAAGCAAGCATCGCGAAAGCTGACATTAATGAGGCGACATTTCCGCAGGTGGCCAACCTCCCCCTCGTGCCTGGCATTCCCCTGCCCAAGGAGCTCAAAGAAATTGACCAAGCACGCATCGTGGGCCTCACCATCGACCCCAACGTGCTGCTGTCCATAAGGAGGAATAGGATTGGCATGATGGGTGCTAAGGACTTCTCGGTCCCCCTCAACTACGCAGGCATGCAGGTGTGTTGTGGGGGTGTATGTGTAGTTGTGTCTCACGGGTATGGGGGTGTGGGTAGGTAGGTGTGTGTTTGTTTGTGTGTGTGTATGTGTGCTTGTGTGTGTTTGTGTTTGTGTTTGTGTTTGTGTGTGCATAATTGGCAGGTGTGTGGGTCCTTGTAATAGTGGGTGCATGCCTTTTATGTATACATCAGAGACCTGTACTCTGCAGCGTCATGCCAAAGCACACACATACACTCACACACACACTCACTTCTTCTTCTGTCCCTTCTGTTCTTGAGTGCGCGCGCACACACACACACACACACACACACACACACACACACACACTTGAGTGTGCACACAAGCTCTTTCAAAATCCTCATGCCAAAGCACACACACTTCTTCCTCTGTCCCTCCTGTTCTTGAGTGCGCAGCAGATGAAATCAACTCCTTGATCTCATCTCACACGTACCTGGTTTTTCATCTCACACGTATGCTGGCACTGCAGGAGATTCAGCAGGAGCTTAAGTATGCACGGGAGCTCTATGCAGCCAACCCTGAGTGGCCGGTCCTTGATGTGACGTTCAGGTAAGCGACTGAGTCACTTCAACAACGCGTTTTAACAGCGTGGTTCCACGTTTTGTGGTTCATGAACCACGCTGATTCGTTTGCAACACCGTGCAAGTGCATGGTTGAGGCGAAATTATAATTCCAGAAAATTGGCGTTTTTTCCTTTTCATCTTCTTTCCAGAATCACGCTCAGTGACAACACGCCGTATTTTTTAAATGTATGTTAGAATTTATTTAAATCCCGCTCAGACGCATTTTGTGTTTGTATGCTCATGTGTTTGTTTGTATGCGTGCGCGTGTGTGTGTGTATGTGTGCGTGTGCACGCATGCCTGTGTGCAAGCCTGCAAAACCATCTCAGCATCAAGTAAATGGCAGATTTTGTCACGGTATCTGTCCAAAAGCGTTGCTTGCTTGTCAGCACATGCCTCTTTTATATGATTTGAGTAACAAGGTCAGCTTGCTACGTGCCTTGTTTTTTACCGTGCCTAAATACCACAGTACCTGTTGCGCTTTTGCAATTCAGGGGTGTTGAGGAAACTGCCGCGCGCATCTTGAAGATTCTGAACGACAAAAGGGGTGATTCAAGCCCACAGTGGTGAGTGTGGCCATGTTTTGGAGAGGTTCTATGACAATCATCATTGAGAGGTAACTCAAGCCCACAGTGGTGAGTGTGGCCATGTTTTGGAGAGGCTCGATCAATGACAGTTATCACTGAATGCAATCTTAGGGCAGACAAGAAACGTAAATAAGCGGGAGTTGCGAACAGGAGTTGCAAAGTTTTTGATCTGATTACAATTATTAATGAATGACTTATAACAAGTGTGTATAGAACTTCCAGAGTATGGAACTTCCAGAAGGGGGGGGGACACCTCGGCCAAAAGTCCTGCAATGTTCCTTTTTATGCATTGCACGCGCATATAATGACATAAATGTATCATATTGTAAAGTATGTAGGGACTGGCGTACATATTATATAATACATATATCATATATTTGTATAAATGCAGGTATAAATGTGTATATAAGCTGCCAGGATGTGTGCTTCCATTTAGCTAGCTCGCCCTGCATAGAGGTTACCTAGATTAAATGCACACTAGGGCACCAATGCCCTGGTCAATTGCTTTCCATGGGACGTGGCTAGGGTTGTTCAGTTCCGTATATATTGGGGAGTACATGACCGTGCATATCAGGACGTACATGACCGTATATTTGGTGATTTTCCTGCCAACTACACCGTACATACACCGTATACGGTATACGTATAGTTCTGGCCAACCCTAGACTTAGCATGCATTCAGTCTTTGTATCTCACCCAACACTTGGTCATCTCACCCCATGCCTTTTGCACTGAAATTTGTTTAATAAAAAGGCTCCAAGGTTATAAATCTGGTGCAGTGGGCGATGGTAGAAAAAGCAGGGTTTATGCCGCAGCACTGGGCACTTTCTTCTGCTCTGCTGCTGTGGGAAATGTCAAGAACAAAAAGAAGAAAAAGTGTAAGGTTGCCCAGAACCATACATTTATAGGTATATACGGTGTACATATGGTATTTTTAGCAGGGAAATCACCATACATACGGTCATATACGGTGCAGATATACGGTTCTGGCCAACCCTACGAAAATACATTGTACGTGTACGCAAAAAAAACAGTGTACGCTGTACGCTGTAGTATATGTCAGTACTGAAATTGACAAGAGCCAGTCACGGTGTACGCATCTAAGGAATGTTTTAGGAACAAACCCTGTTTTGGGCCTCAGTGCCCCTTCTCAGAATAAAAAAAAAATAAAGAACTACGCAGGCCACTCCCCCCATTCCTAAAGAACAACAAAATATAATTGATATAAATCAGAAGGGTTGCAGTTCCCTTCTCTGGGAACTTACTGCTTGAAACGGAATGAAAAAAAGAATCGCAGGTAGCAAAAACTGCTTCCTCAATAAACGAGGGAAAGCTGCTGTTTTGGTATCGGGTACTGTATACTCCTCCTCTGCAAAAAGTTAAGGGGGGGCCTGAATGAGTGAG
>Ga0307951_1001180_pt1 | contig 15745 bp, 24 predicted proteins | sample OrgLakmetagen374_FD_201842 | JGI IMG/M metagenome (GOLD analysis project Ga0307951, IMG submission 201842) | Saline water microbial communities from Organic Lake, Antarctica - #374 | ecosystem: Environmental > Aquatic > Non-marine Saline and Alkaline > Saline | place: Antarctica: Organic Lake... | reverse complement strand
ATCCCTTCTACAACATCCACTGGCTTGCAAAAGAAGACATAGAAAACCAAACACAAACCCATAATCATACCCATACAACAAACATGGCCCATTCTCCTCCCCCAAAGCTTTGGTACCTACCAAATCACCGTGACGCCCTTCAAGCACACATGCATTTTCTCCATAAACTGGGAAATGCCAAAACTGAAGCGAACTACCATGCGTACCAGACCCTCATAAAGGACGGCACTGCCAATGTATGGAACCATTAGCAATGCTTACCTAACATCATCCAATGTCCCCTTTAAGACCAAATGTATCATTATGAAATACAGAACAGGCACCCTATATAATCAAAAACATGCGGTATTGCTTGTTCAAACTCTCAACAAGTCAAACTTGCCTCCTCTGCCCACAAGTAGACAGTGCCCTGCACATCCTTTCTGGGTGCCAACACACGCAAATAAGGAACATGATCACCGAAAGACACAACTTAGCATGCCGCATGATCTTAAAGGCTATCAGCAAAACAGGCTCCTTAGGATCATGCATTGTCTCAAAAGATACAGGCAGCAACGAAAGGATGACCATGCAAAATCTCCAGATTCCTGAAACAGCTGAAAGTAGAATTGTTCCCAAATGGCTCTTCCCACGACCCCGCTTCCCAGATAAAGACAGATTTACCTCCAGCCGCCCAGATTTTGTGCTAGTTACTCCCAGCGCTGCAAAAACACAAATACAACAAACTAATAGTGTAGGGGGGTGGGTTCTTTGAAGTGGCAGGGGGCAATTGAGGGAGACTGGGAGCAATTCAGCAGCACCGCCAGCCACCATTAGAGCCACCAACCCCAGACAGACCGACCTAAAGACCTCAGCAAACCTCGGCGTGACATCCACCTTGTCGAGATCAAGTACTGTGAGGACACCAGACCTCAGAACCAGCTGAACACCGCAAAGGAACAGCATAAAGACCTTTGCAACATTCTCCAAGGAGCCTCTGTTACTCCTTCACATCATCTTTTTGGGTGCGGGCGGCACCATCTACAACACCACACTCTGAAGCCTTTCAAGGAACTGGGTCTCGTTTCTCAAAGAGTTAAGAAGCTTGCCTCCAAGCTCCATGTGCACTCTGTGAACTTTGCTGCTAAACTTGTCCATACCAGACTTGCCCTTTCCAGTACTGTTATCAACTCTCATCAGGAGCCGGTTTTAGGCCAAGCCTGCAACTCTCCTGATCCCCATTGATTGTTCCTTTCCTTTTTGCGGTGGAGGAGCTTTACGGTACTCAGTACCAAAGTGGCTCCTTTTCCTTAATTAATGTGGGGAGTGGTTATTCACTGCCTGCGTAGTTGTTCTTTTCTTTCATCCATAACGACCCTGCCCCTCTGCACTCAGAATTGAAAAGACTCCTGGTATTATTAAGTAAGTAAACTACCTAGTGACCACCTTCATCAAACCCCACAAGGCCCCCAAGATATAACAAGTACCCAGAACCCACCTCAGAGCTCTGACGAAGCGGGCCAATACAGCTTCAGCCCAAACCTGATCCGTAAAGTACAAGAGTGGCGGGACTGGACCTTCACTGATGGCAGTCTAAAAAAACACGAAGAAGGGCAAGACACAGGATCAGGTGTATATACCACCCTTGCTTAAACAAATTTTCATAACGTGAACCAGATATAATATAACTATCTCACGTGCATAGCTACCAGCTGTAGCAGCCGCAATCATTCACGGCTACTCTCATATAGCCACAGATAGTGTAACCTCAATGCACAAAATCAAAAACGACTTTCACACCTACACCTCCACCGCCACCACATCCAGGGAAATGTCCTCCAATCCATTGCCAAAGCAATCCACCAGTCACCAACACCCATTCATTTCTGCTAAGTCCCACGCAAGCATTATAGGCAATGAATACGCTGATGCTCTCGCTAGAAAATCAATCACAACCTACTCTGACGTTGCGGATACCTCCATAAACAAAGCTAGCCCTGACAGAAATCCCTTCATTAGCATCTACTGGCTTGCAAAGGAATACAAAGATCAACAAATCATATAAACAGGCAGGAAATCATCCAAACATAACTCAATCACCAACCTCAAGGCTTGGGTACCTGTCCAACTATCATAACGCCATGCAAGCATACATGCACCCTCTTCATTAACTTAGAAATGTCAATACTGAAGCAAACTACCATCAACACTACACCAGACCCTTATCAGAAACGGCACTGCCAATGGAGCCGCTATAAACGCTTTCCTAACATCTTACGTCCCTTTTAAAACCAAGTGCATCATTACGAAGTACAGACCAGGGACCCTGTACAACCAAAAGCATGCGCTTTGGTTTAAGCGCTCAACGAGTCTGACCTGCTCTCCACAACTCGACAGAAGCCCTGCATATTCTTCTTGGATGCCAACACACTAAGAGACATAACTTAGCGTGCAGCATGAGTTCCAAAGCCATCAGCAAAACAGGCTCCCTAGGGTCCTGCTTTGTCTCCATGGAATTAGGCAGCAGCAGACGGCTGGCTATGCAGTATCTCCAGATTCATATAACAGTTGAAACTAGGAAATACTTAAACTCTTTCTACCTCGTTTCTCGGATAAAAGTAGGTTTACCAGCCGTACGGATGTGTACTGGTTGCTCCCTTTTCCGCAAAAACTAAAAAGCAACAGACTAGCAATGAAGCAGAATAGGTTCATAGGAGTGGCAGGGGGCAACTGAAGGGGACTGGGAGCACCTCAGCAGTACCGCCAACCATTACCAGATCCACCTTCCCCAGACAGCACCGACCCAAAAATCTCAGCATTCTCCAATGTGACATTCACCTCATCAAGATCAAGTACTGTGAGGACACTAGACCGCAGAACCAGCTGAGCGCTGCGCAGGAACAGCACAAAGGCCTCAGCTCCATCCTCCAAGGAGCCTCCGTTACCCTCCACACCATCCTTTCGGGAGTGGGTGGCACAACCTACGACAATCACACACTGGAGCCTTTTAATGAGCCAGGTCTTGATTCTCAAAGAGTTAAGAAACTTGCTTCCAAGCTTCATGTTCGTTCTGTCAAATATGCTGCCAAAATCGTCCATACCAGACGTGCCCTTTCTAGCACTAATAGCAAATATCATAAGGAGACGGTTTCAGGTCAAGCCTGCAACCCTCCTGATCCCCATTGATCTTTTCTTTTTCCTTTGGTGGAGGAGCTTTACGGTACTCGGTACCAAAGTGGCTCCTTTTCCTTGATTAGTGTGGGGAGTGGTTTTTCACTGCCTGCGTAAATTTTTTTTGTCATTTCTTTTTATATACTAGAGAGATTTAGATTTAATAGATTTGGTGATCGATAAAGCGTTCTAAGAGGTACCGTTAGAAGGGATCCTAAAAGACCCTGACCCGCGTAAGGTCTCTGAGTTAATTTATTTGCCAGACTAAATTACTAACGTGCGTCATGGTGTAGCACAAGGAGACCAAGCATGTCTGAGAAGGCGGCCCCAGCTTTGGAAAGAGACATTTTTGTCTGCCAACCAAAGACAAGCACTAGCAGCAATGGACACACGCATACAAGTATGGGCAGAGAGCGCACAGGCATGGAGACAAAAAATTGGAAAAAGAACTGGAGGAAAAACTACAGCGGCGATGCTAATGTATCGATGATATCAATCCTCTGCTGGATGATTTTCCACCTTTCTTGATCCGAAGGCGCCTTCAATATCAATTGTCATCCTTGCTTGAGTTATTTTGCTGTGACAGTGATTTGATCTGACAGAAATGCTGCCAAAAATAATGCTACCATCATGGCTGATACCAAATCTCGCAGCACAAGACATCTCAAAGCCTCCTTTTGTATAGAAACTGTTGTTTTCATGCCCAACCAATTCAACTGACTGTTAAAATAAGTAGTGGAAAACGGGGCATGCAAACCCAAGCACTGGGGCGTCGTACACTTGTTTAGTTTGGTTTGGTCAAACCTGTAAAATCAAGCACTGCAACGAAACAAGATCAGGTCGTCAACTAGATTAGGCAATTGAAGGTCACAGATTCACACTGACAGATTCATGATCAATTTTTAAACATAAGACACAGCAAAACATCCTTTCCTGATTTATGCCAGTAGTGCTGCCTTACACTGTCTGCGTTCTTTTCTTTTTAGAGGATATCAGCAGGTGATGCAATAAAGTGTTAATCGGCATAAAATTACCCTTAATAGAGATTACACCGACAAACCTCTCTATGATTTAGGACTGGATGCAAAAACACTGAAAACCGAGTTATGAACAATCTATCAAGTCTCCTCCTACCCCCCAAAATCACATTTTCCGCGGCTGGTCGCCGCTTTGTAAAACGATACAATCACAGCAAAAGAGTGGGTGTGGACGCTACTGCACACGACCCTCCTGATCCTCATTGATCTTTGTTCTTCTTCTCTATGATGGAGGAGTTTTACGATATCAGAAGTGGCTCCTTAGAAAATGGTGAGTGGTTTTCACTGCCTGCATAATTATTTCCTTTTTTTAACTTTTTGCCACAGTGTACTGACTACATACGCATCATTCTCCGACTAGGCCCTATTTTTTGGGTCAACTGCCTTTCTGCAGAATAAAGTCATTAGCTTAACCACAAAAGTTCAGAGCATATCTGTCGAATGCTCTGTCGACTGGGAAAGGCTGTCTTTTTCAATTCTGCAGTTCTTACGTCCAAAACGCAACGCATTATTTGTACTTCACATCAAACTAAGACATAAAGCAAAGCTTGACTGTCGATGCATTTCCAGGTCAACGAACCTGGCAATGCAAAAGCAACCCTGTTTGCAATCTTTGAATTGACTACGGCTGCTTCTTGATTCCCACTAACAGGGTTTTCACCCCCCTCGTTGCCATCAGGTCAAGCACGCATTCTCTCGTCGCTTTGGTGTAATTTACCTGATGTTTATATTACTTTATATAGAAGTTGTGGGAAAGGGAGCTCATCCGGAAAAGGTAGCTCATCCGACACGCAAGTAGTGGGGGAAGAAAAATCTTCCGCCACCATTGACCAACTGGAATATTCTCAGCATTCCTGACCGCTTGGCCTCTACTCTTGATTTACTTACTTGACAATGCTGACGCATATATGCCTTCCTGGATATTTTTGGAGCAATCAACCTTTGGTGTGTTACAGCGCATATACAACAGCGGGTTAATGGTTAAGGTTAACGAACTTTGATAACCCAAATGTGTGTTTACAACGCGCGGTTAAATGTCAAGGAAATTCAGTCGGGTTAAATATATTGTTTTGCTCCCCCCCCCCTCCCTGGGAGGAATAAAACCAAAAAGGTTGAGGGCTAAAAAAATGCCAGGAAGGCCAGGATACATTTGGAATGATAGTAAAACAGAGGAAAGCATGCCGACAGGTCAAAAAGGCCAGGAGACCCGAGTTTTGCCTCTGGTGAAAGATGAGCAAAGTTCATGTTCTGCAAGCCACAACTATGATAGTTCACAGGGGATTACTAAACAGATTTATGAGCACGTTGGCACCAACGACAGTTTGACCTAATATTAACCCTGTTTGTTTTAAATGCAAACGGGGTAAATGAAGCAACCGCGGTTAATTCGGAAGAGGGTTATTTGAATTAACCTTAACCCGCCGTTTAAAGCGCGTCTCCGGGTGGAGGCGTGGAAGTCACGATAATCAATGTACCGCCTGCTATTAAGCTCTGCATGTTTCGAGACGCGCCGTGGAAAAAAACAGCTCATAATAAGCGTACAATAAAATTAAATCGTTATTAAACTTTGCCTAAAAATATGAAGTAAAACACAGGCATGGCAGCCCCGGCTCCTCCAACCAACGCTACAAGCGTGAACGACAGGGTAAAGAATGACACTTTCGTGCGTTTTCCTACTTACCTACCCAACCGGGCGGCTCCCAATATGCTTCCCCCCAATTTATTTTCCAGGTGCTGCAATGCTTTTGGGATCTAGCCTCTGTTGAAGAGGTGGGTAGTCTATAGGCCTTGGCATAATTGCAGCTTATTTTGGCATGTGCGCGTGTGCAGTGGCCGGCGGTCCTGCTTGCATGCGCGCCTGCTTTGCCTCTTGCTTGTACTGAAGAAGCTGCAAGGGGCTGGCTTGACACACGCACACCTGCAAATTGCCAGGCGGCACGTTTGAAGGCCTCCCAGCAGCTGGTGGCTGATTTAGTTGAAGACCAAAGGACCCATGCGGAGCAGCATCAGGACAGCAGCGGTCCCGCTAGCACGTCCGACCAGCAGCAGGAGCAGTTACCAAAGCATAAGCAGTTAGAGCATGCCCTGAGGCGATGCTCGCCCATCATGGTAAATTGCGGCAATGCGACTTGTTGTGACTCAAGCAGCGTCTAGACATATGAGGGTGTCACGTGCTCTCTGTCCACTCCCTTCTCAAGGAAAGACACTGAAGTAAATGCATGCAACATGCATGCCATGGCGTAGTTGCATGTGCCGTATATGAAGGGGGAAGGAGTGTGCCCAGGCGCTGAAATTATTTGCGAGCACAAAAGTTTTCTGCAGATGACCCTCACCAGCTCTTTCACGCCTGACTTTCTCCAACCAGCTGCAGTGTGTCGTTTTTAATCACCTTAGTAGCTACCAGCTTTCCTGCCTTGTGCATGTGTGTGTGTGTGTGTGTGTGTGTGTGCGTGTGTGCAGACGTACTCGTTGCGCCGTTTGGCAAGGGGTCTGGGCTCTGGGCGCGCAGCATCTCGCCAGGGGTTCGCATCAGCTCTTGCCTCCCTACTTTCAGCCCTCGAAACGCAGCGTACCAAGGTGAGACACAACTTCTTTTTAGCCGGTGCTCATTCTGCTGCAGCATAGCATTTGAAGTACTAGGAAGGGAACAGTTTGTGAACTGTCTCCGTGTGAGCTTCTGACCAGTACACATGAAGAGTTGGGAAGACAGTTAACAAGGATGGACCATCCTTGCTATTTTGGTAGGACGGCATCATGGTGCCGTGATGGCTTGAGGAAGTAGATGAGCACTGGACATGGACCGCATGTATTAACCGAATGTCAAATACAATGATGCTTGAACAGGACAAGCAGCATGGGAACGATCACAGCGGTGACAACAGTTGTGGTGTGCTGAGCGTGGGGGAGGCCTTAGTGCTGTTGGAGCACTGCCTAGAAGCATCTGGGTCTGGCAAAGGGGTGAGTGTTACCAGTATGCAAATACGCTCGCACACAGTACGGGTACGGGTATGTGCACGCTACACACTGACACATACACACACTCACACACACACACTCACATGCGCACAAATTGTTCTTGCAGGTCATACGCGTTTAGAAATATTCAGAGGTGCACTGCCCACCAGTCTAATGACAGCAGGTTTCACTCTGACCAGCCTGACTGCACCCGCCCCTGCTCATGCATTATCTATGCGTGCACACACATTAAGTGCATATGCTCGCGTAACTGCACATGCATGCACGTGCACGTGTGTCACCCTACCTGCTGACTCCAGGACCTACGAGACGCCCTTTTGGGTCGCATGTTTGGCTTAGGAGCTTTGGTGCGTGCGGGCCTCGTGCAGACTGCTCCAGCCGCTTCAAGCGTGGCCACTGCCCTGTTTGCTCTGGCCCATAAAAAAGCTTTCTTGCGCGAGGCGGCTGTTAACGTGGTGCTGGAGATGCTGCTGGGGGGGCCGAGCTCTGCTGGTCAGTTTGGTTAAAGAAGTCAGACCTTTGCATTCACAGGCTGTCATGGAATCTCACTCAGCACAGCAGCCTTACCAGCACATCAGTGTCTATCAACGTCTCAAACTTGCACCTTTTGCAATTAGAATTAAAGACAAACGCTTTTGCTCGTGCTCCTTTTTTGTGCCTCTGCAGTAGGTCAGTCCAACGGAGGATCTGGGGATAAGAAGGGCAAGAAGAGCGGAGGGGGGACGGGCAGCACCTGGCTTGGCAGCAAGGAATTGGCTCAGCTGCTGGGCAATGGGCCGGGGGCGTGTGAGGCATTGAAGAAGTTTTTGGATTGTCGTCCACAAGACGCATCTCCAGAGGTAAGTGTGAATGTGGGTATGTGTGGGTGTGGGTGTGGGTGTGGGTGTGGGTGTGAGCCCTGGTGTGGGCGTGGGAGTTAGTGTATGAGTGTAGGCGGAAGCGGGAGTCTGGGGAGAATGCTTGCATCGCTGCTGTACTTTTCACACGTGAGAGTGCATGACCTCTGGAGTGGATGTCCAGTTGCCTTGAGCTTGCCCGACTTCTTATGACATAGCACATTAGCACATTGCATTCAACACTTGTACCCCTATGCTGCACTTTTTCCACAATCACACACACACAATCACACACACACCACTACCCCAGGCACTACTGCTGGCCTTGTGTTTGTGGCCGTACCTGCCTGCTGAAGTGTTGTCCAGCAGTCCGCTGCCCAAAAACACGCCCCCGCCCGTACCAAGCTTTGTCCGTAGCCCTGAGAGCGTGCCTCACGAGAAAGTAACGCCCACTGCTGCCGGCCTGTTCGGTAAAGGCTATCTCCAGCAGGTGTGTGTGCTTATTTTTGTGCATAGCCCTGAATGCTACACCCCAGAGAGATAGCAGGGGTGGCTGCCATAGTACTTGGATGACTATGCGCTATGCTTAGGGTTGACCAGAACCGTATATATAAATATATATATATGGGTGGGTAATTAGGGTGTCTGATTTTGCCAGCGAGGCTCGGCGAGCCTCAACGAGGCTCGGCACTCGCTGGGGAGGCCCTAGTTGGTGCATTACAGTTAGAAAATCACTTTCACTTTCCGAAACTTTTTCTGTTGTTCGCTTATATATATTAATGAATACTAACGTTGAGACCGGGTAGAAAATATGGGCGTGTGAGCCAGGAAATTTCGGTTTTCGTTTACACCCCCCCCTGTTGCACACCTTTAATTCTTTGTATAAATTAATGAAGACATTTGGTTAAAAAGATGGGCCTGTCAGCCGATTCAGCCACGAAAAATTTGGATTTGGGAAATCTTGGGGATTTCTGGCGAGATGGGGCTGGTTCCGCCCAAAAAGTGGACACCCTCGCTGGCCGACGCGTGCCTTCCACACTGGGAAAGAGGCTCGCCGAGGCTCGGCGAGCCTCACACTTGGCGAGTCTCGGCAAGGTCATGACCCACCCTATATATATGTGCACCTTATATGACAGTAAGTCTGATGATTTCCCTGCCAAAATACCATATACACCCCGTATATATATGGTTCTGGCCAACCCTGGCTATGCGCCTGTACGTGCAAGCTTGACATCAACGTCGTAGTCTCCACAAGTGTCAATAAAAGCGCGCTTCACAAGAAACTGCTGGCCTAATTTGTACAGCCTGCCTCAAGCAGTTCAGTGTGGAATGCACTTCACAAAGTGATGACAGCGCGCATCGTTGTCATGAAGTACGAATCACAAGCACACCTTAACAAGGTTGGACAGAACTATACAGACGCTGTATGTGGTCGTATAAATAATCTGTGTACCAATGTTAGATTCCTCGCCGAGGCCTTCACGTATGCATCAGAAGTATGTTTTCCACCATCCCTACACACACAAAACAGACAGCCATTTCTTTGCTTTTTAGACAGACGATTGACACGCATGTACAAAAATTGGTGGGTTCTTTTAACAGCAAAGGTGCCCATTGCGCAAGTCAAATGAGCGGTAGCATGCATGCACTTCTCCCTACCTTCAGCTGACAGGGCAACTAGACCCAACATTACATCAGATAATGTTCTGGTGGGCAGGCTGTGCGTCTCTCTGACACGTCACGTTCATCATTGTTTTAAAAGACTTGCAGCTGCACACAGCAAGGTGCCATGCCACACCCCTCTTTTCTCCCTATGACACCTTTAAATCTGTAATTCAACAACTCTCGCCCTGATTGCACGTATAGGACTTCACATTCTGTTGTGTCGTGCTCGTTTCTGTGATGTAGGTCCTGCCTACGCTGCAAGCCACCACCTCTGCTAGCCCACGGCTGCACAGCTTGTGGAACCACCTGCTCCCCTATTTGCTGCCTGGCTTTCGGCCACATAAGGTGAGGGTACAAAGCTTTGTGTTAAAGAGGTGGACGGTGCAAGGTGTTGCAAAATGGGATGGTTTGGGTGTGGGAGGAGCAGAGGACTCTGTGGGCAAAGGGGCAAAGCACGAATACTTGTTTGGGATTAGAGTAGTTGTGGAACCCTCTGGACCTTATTTTATCTGCTGTGTTGTGAACGTAAGGCAGGGAACAGCTGTGGTCTCTTCTGTGTTGTGAACGTAAGGCAGGGAACAGCTGTGGTCTCTTCTTTGTTGTGAACGTAAGGCAGGGAACAGCTGTGGTCTCTTCTGTGTTGTGAACGTAAGGCAGGGAACAGTTGTTGTGAAGGTATGGCAGGGAACAAACAGCTGCTGTGGCTCCGTGCGTGTGCAGTAAGACACAGTGAGAGAGTAGCAGTTCAATGGAAAAACTGCTGTGGCTGTCCCCCTGACACAAACCAGCTGAGCCGCCTTCGGTGCATAGTCCAATTCTTGTTCTTGAGTGTTCCTCTAGGTCAAGGAAACCCCTGAGGGGACCGAAGCTGCCGAGGCCGCCGGCAGTCCTCCGGATGCCTCTCACCTTGAAGCCTTCTGGGGAGTAGTGGTGGAGGAGGGCCTGTTCACATCTTCCCACGAGCGCAAGTTCCTCGGGTTCCAACTTTTTCAGGTACTCACATGTTCTCCATCAGCTGTGTAGGCTGTGTGCATGCACCACGTCTCCCCAAGACATAGCACTCTGCTCCCGAATGGACTTGAATGCAAAGTACAGTCTACTTTGTTAAAGCTCTCTTTGCTTGGCAGCCTTTGCTTTAGCTTAGGGTCTCCTCTGCCCTGTTTATTTGGCTTCCTCTGCCCTTTGTTTGCTTGGTTTCCTCGGCCCTCTGTTTGTTTGGTTTGTCGCGTACTACCATCCCAAATCAGGCAGCTGTGCACAGGAACCAACATGTCTTTAAAATCATACAATATAGTTGATAAGACCTGTAACTAAGATGATCGTGGCTGCTCAAGTCTTTCTGACACGCCTTTGTTAAGACCCCCCACCAGCATGTGATTATGAGCACCTTTTAGCCCACGCAACCACTTGCCAAAACTTCCAGATGCACCACTTCATTCCATCATTCCTCCCAGTCAGGAGCCGTGGCCATAGAGCAAAAGCATGTGTGCTGTCCCTCCCTGCAGGTCATCCTCCCTCGCCTACCTGCCTCAGCCGCCACCGCGATCTTCAGCCGCAACTTCAGTCATGCCCTCGTGCTCAACCTGCGCAAGCCTGACAACTACTTGCATGCTATGGCTAAGCGCGTGATGGTGAGAGAACACATGTGTGTATGTAGACAGAGGGAATGTGTGTGTGTGTGTGTGTGTGGTTTTGAAGGAACAGCTCACATAAGTGAGGGTAGAAGCCGGCGTGGACAGCAGAAGGACAGGCTGGTTGGCTCTGCTATTTGAACAAAGTAGTGTGGTCGTGCTCTGATGCTGCTGCCCTAGCTTGATGGTGTAGTGCGGTTCATGAAGGCCTCAATGCATCCCAGCCGATGAGGAGGATAGCTAGTGGGAGGAGAGTGTCTGAGTGCTTTGATTGCATGCTAAGATATGTACTGGTTCTGTGCTTATGCTTTTGTACTAGGATGTCTTTTATCTTTCTGCAGAGTATCACATGACATGGCTTTTTATTCCAGTGCCCTTTCATAGTTCAACATGTGCGACCCCATCTAACAGGTTAAGGTGCCAAAACTGCCCGGTCCAATAGTACATGCATGCATCATGCCCTCAAGCATGTCCATGCCAATACTCGTGTTTGCTCTCGCACACAGGACCGTGCTAACACCTTCCTGGAGAAGTGCCCCGACGCTGCTGCCAAGCTCAGTGTGTCTGCCGCGTTGCAGCGTTTGGGTGGGCTGAATTTTGAGCAGCAGGCAAAGGCAAAGGCGACCGCAAAGCTCATCCAAGGCATGGATGAGGAGGTGAGTGTGTGTGTTAAATTATGATGTGTCGTGTGTGGGAAGGATGAGCTGTACTGACTGGTTAATTGAGTTAATTGGTTTTCCTGGTTTGGTCACAATTAATTTGCAAGCAAGCGGAGCAGCAAGCCCTAAGAAGGCTGAGAATCAAATTATAAAGTAGTAGAAGTCTCTTAAAATGTTAACGTGCTGTTGTTGTTACGGTTTGCCATCAAGGTTGCTTCATAGAAATAAAAAATACCAACTGCAATGGCACGCTTACAGGGCGTACACGCGTACATGGAGCAGTACATGCAATCCTTCTTAAGTGGCTCTGCTGCCATCGGATCTGGTGCCGGCCAAACTCCGCCGGCATCAGGTATGGCTTGTTACCCAGACTAGGTATCGTATGCACTCGAGGTGTTTGGTCTCAGGCCACGACCCATAATGTCATTTGTTGCACACGACCGCAACGTCTCGTCCTCATTGGTCACCTTATGCCTAAAGCTTGCACCTTCTTTCCTCAGATATTCCTCGAATGCCATTGGTATAGTCTGCAAACCTCGCCATGGCATCATACAACATAACATCCTAGTCTATTGACCATTATCCTCCTAAAACTGGACTTTTTTTTGTGGAGCCCTCATTATCACTTAGTTATTTCAAGACAGCGTATCGTTTAACCAAGTAGTACACATCGCGCCCTTATTAGTATTTCCTTAATGAAAACACGCTGCACTTGACTGCGCTTGCTTCAGGCCAACGTGGCAAGAGGAGACCTGGACCTCCAGATGGTGACGGAGATGGCAGTGAGGAGGATAAGAGCGGTGAGCATGGTGATCAAACGCCTTATGTATAAGAATGTAAGATTCTGCGCCGGCCCCCCTTGAGAGTTTGCAACACCATTTCAAGGGTCAGAGGAATGTTCAGGGATAGAAGGAATTGGATCTGACAGACGCAATTTGCTAGTGCCGTGATATAGCTGCCCTTTCTATGCTCTTCTTTTTTGTGTGTGGGATGAATTAGAGGTCACTCGTTCCGCCTTAGCCCTGAGTGGCTGTGGCCCCTTCCACAATGCTTTTTGAGGTGGTGCCCAAGCCTCCGTCCAAGGGTGTCAAGTCTGTTGAACTCCTGATGGAAACAAAAAGCCTGTATCAAGGCCTGTAAAGCACCATATGCAAGCCCAACTTGCGCACATGTTAATCCAGCGTTTCTCAGCAGCTTCCTTGTACAAGCACGTGAATCTCACTATCTCACAACACACTCAAGTGCTCCACTCATTTCATGCTTTAATTCACGAGTTTGCTCGTGCCTCGAACACACTCTTCTGTAGGGCACGATGGCGAGGATGATGGCGACGCTGACGAAGGCTCGCTGGAGTGTAACAAACGGCGTGCGTATGCCCTGGACCAGCTGGTGGCCGCTACACGCTTCCCTACTATTACAGATGAGGGCAGGCTCAAGGTATTTGTTATTTGTTATTTGAGATATGATAAGACCTGCTGGTGTGCAACAACATGTTATTTTGAAGCTGCAGGTTTTGTCTGCTTACAGTTTGAATAGATTGACGGCCTTTCAGATCAAGGCTGCTGTCAGAAACGGCACATTATTCTTAGGATCGCTCAACTCAGAGTCAGAGGTGTACAAAATCACCTGCAAATTGCCTATGCTTTCTTATCCTTTTGGTCCTGCTTTCTTTTGCGCAAGTATTGTCCCCGCATATACTCTCACATCTCAACCTTTTTTCTGTTACAGGTGCTCCGCTTCTTGGCCACACACGCCTTCTTTGCCCCTTCCCAAGTGGCTTTTCACCCCCCTCCAGGTTTGTGTGCCGATGCAATTATGCGTGCGTTTCTGTGTGTTTGTAAGTGTGTACATGTGTATTAATATGCATACGTATGCCCTCGCATTTTTTTACACCCCGAGCGGTGCGTTCACCCCCGGTGCCTTGCGCTTCGTTTTTGCTTGCTTTGCTACTAGCAACAACTGCTTACACATTAGTATATGACATGTTAAGAGCAAACACATTCAGGTGGGCAAATTTAGGCTGCTTTTTCACGTGAGTGTAGCCCATGTTGGTGGTGCAGGGAAGTGCACGCTATGCCATGCACTTATTTTTTGACTTAGCTATTCCAGAAGCTGAATTTGTTTTGTGGCATTTTTTTGGAATTCCTGCTCCAGTTGTAGTGCATCATCTTACACGCCCCTTTCAGATTACGCAAGCCCCTGCACTTTGTTTGGCAATCAAAAAACAGTCCCCGCTTTGTTCTTTTGTGCGCTTCATTAATGAACATGGCTATGCCCTTACTTCTTGTCATGAACACGGTTGTGCCCTTACTGTTATGAACATGGTCACGGTCATGAACATGGTCACAGTCATGAACATGGTCACGGTTGTGCCCTTCTTGTCATGAACACAGTTGTGCCCTTTTTGTCATGAACATGGTCACGGTCATGAACATGATCACGGTTGTGCCCTTCTTGTCATGAACACGGTTGTGCCCTTACTTTTCTCAGCTGCAGAGGCCTCCGCCAAGAAAGCTAGCAAACGACAGAGCACAGGCAGCAAGCAGTCAAAGCAATCTGGCAGCATACCCCACGAGCTGGGACTGGCAGTTGAAGCTCAGCATTCCGGTGCCTCACCTTTGTCTGCTGCTACAAGACGGTGTGTGCATGAGAGTATGGGTAGGGGTGTAGATGCAGGTGTGGGTGTGAAAGTGGGTCTTTGTGTGGGCTGGTCTGTATAGATGGGTGGGTACGGGTAATTGTAGGATGGTCGTGGCTGCTATATACTGCCCCTGATAAATCACACCAAGCCAACACACAACAAAGCGTTAACAGGTAGACTAACTCCTCGTAATTGCCTTCGTAATGCAGTTGCTGGTACTCCTCTGCATCCTACCTATATGTAAAGTAGACCTAACGCGCAACACCAATTGGCAGCTATTGCTTTTATCAAATTACTCACCACATTGATTCAATTTTCACTTTTTGTTCTAGGCTTGGCAGCTCGTGCAGTTCCGCACGTCATTATTATTCCAACCTCCTCACGTTTACCTATGAGCTTGACAACAAGTGCTGCTTCCTAGTTTAATTAGTTACCACACTGATTCAATCTTCCTTACCTTCTGTCCTCTACAATCAGGCTTTGCGCACAACGCTTAGTCAGCTTGGCAGCTAGCGCGCCTGCAGCCCACCACCACAAGCAACAGAAGCAAGGTGCTGATGCAAACGGAGGAGGCCCCTCACATGGAAAGAAACAAAAGGTAGGGCAAGGCAGGGCCTGACGCTTGAATGTGTTCATGCTCAGGAAAAGGACAATGCCTAGGGCAGCTTGTGTGCAAGCAGATTCGTTTGTTATGCACGTGTGTGTGTGTGTTTGCATTTTTAGCACCAGGGAAGTACACTGGGTGCCCAAATAACTAATTCAGGGGGGCCTGGAACAGCCTGTAAAAATGTTCAGGGTTCTCCGGAACTGCTTTCAAAATTATTCAGGGTGTTATAAAATTTCCCTTCAGGCTGTCGCCCCCGGCCCCAAGCACGATGTTAGTGCTTGTGTGTGTGCATGAGTGCGTATGTGTGTGCGCTTGTGTGTATGTGCGTGTGTGTGTGTGTGGTTGTGTGTGCCTGTGTGCGTGCTCGTGTGTGTGTGTGTATGTCTGTGTGTGTGCATGCGTTTTGTGTTTGTGTATGTATGCTTGTGTGAATGTGTGCGCCTTGTGTGTATGTGTGTGTGAGTGCTCGCGTGTGCTTGACATCGCTCAAGGTTCGCACATGGCTACTAGTTGAGGCCTCATCAGGGTTTGGGGCGGGGGGAG
>Ga0307951_1001177_pt1 | contig 15754 bp, 12 predicted proteins | sample OrgLakmetagen374_FD_201842 | JGI IMG/M metagenome (GOLD analysis project Ga0307951, IMG submission 201842) | Saline water microbial communities from Organic Lake, Antarctica - #374 | ecosystem: Environmental > Aquatic > Non-marine Saline and Alkaline > Saline | place: Antarctica: Organic Lake... | reverse complement strand
AGCTGAGCCAGGAAGATGAGCGACTGGTCGGTGTCGAGCGCATCGCCGAAACCGATGCGGAAGACGTAGTACTGGAAGCGGCTCCGGGTGACGCGGACAATGCAGCGGTCGAAGCTGACGGTGTCGATGGTGGCGCCGACGATGCGGCCAGCGGCGCTGATGATGCAAATGGTGAGGACGATGACCAGGGCGTATAACTTTTGTGCTGGCCCCGCCACGCTGCCAGAAGAGGTTCTTCAGCAGGCGCGGGAAGAAATGCTGGATTGGCAGGGTGCCGGCATGTCCGTGATGGAAATGAGCCATCGCAGCGATGAGTTTGTAAGCATCGCTGAAACGGCGGAGCGGGACCTGCGGGAACTGGCGGGCGTGTCTGATGACTATGCCGTGCTGTTCATGCAGGGCGGGGCATCCAGCCAGTTCGCCACCATCCCGCTGAACCTGATGGCCGCCGAGGGAACTGCTGATTACGTCAATACTGGAATCTGGTCGAAAAAGGCCATCGTCGAGGCTGGCCGTTATGGCAAGGTCAACGTCGTGGCCAGCAGTGAAGACGTGGGGTTTACCACCATACCGGACCAGTCCGAATGGCAAACCTCCCCGGATGCGGCCTATCTGCATTACACGCCTAACGAAACCATCGGCGGGCTTGAGTTTGATTTCGTGCCGGATAGCGGTTCGGTACCGCTGGTGGCGGATATGTCGTCTACCATGCTCTCGCGGCCTCTGGATGTCTCGAAATTCGGGCTGATCTACGCCGGGGCCCAGAAGAACATCGGTCCTTCAGGGTTAGTGGTCGTCATTATCCGCAAGGATTTGCTGGGGAATGCTCGCAAGGAAACCCCCACCATGATGAATTATCTGGTAACCGCGGATAATGGTTCCATGTACAACACGCCGGCTACCTATTCCTGGTATCTGGCAGGCCTGGTTTTCAAATGGCTGAAAGCCCAGGGTGGCGTCGAAGCCATGGGGCAGCTGAATCAACGCAAGGCCCGGAAGCTTTACGACTTTGTGGATACCAGTGATTTCTATGCCAATCCGATTGAGCCGCGCTTCCGTTCGTGGATGAACGTGCCGTTCACGCTGGCAGAGGACGCGCTAAATAATGACTTCCTGACAGGGGCCAACGCCAGAGGACTGCTGAATCTGAAGGGCCATCGCTCAGTCGGTGGCATGCGCGCCAGTCTCTACAATGCGATGCCCGAAGCCGGGGTGGACGCACTGATTGATTACATGGCGGAATTTGCCCGGGAGCGTGGCTGATCATGAGTGACGAGCAGGCCCGTCTGGGCCAGTTGAGAGAAGAAATCGACCGGCTTGATCAGGAAATCATGGAGCGTATCAGCCAGAGAGCCGAGTGCGCCCAGGAAGTGGCCAGGGTAAAAATGGCGGCAAACCCCGAAGCTGACGTGTTTTTCTACCGCCCCGAGCGGGAAGCGCAGGTGCTGCGCCGGATCAAGGACCATAACCCCGGCCCTTTGTCCGGTGAAGAAATGGCGCGTCTGTTCCGCGAGATCATGTCGGCGTGCCTGGCCCTTGAAAAGCCGATGCACATTGCGTTTCTGGGTCCGGCCGGCACCTTCACCCAGGCGGCTGCACTCAAGCATTTTGGTCATTCCGTTGTGAGTGTGCCGCTGCCCGCCATTGATGCGGTATTCCGCGAGGTTGAATCCGGTGCAGCCCACTACGGCGTCGTGCCGGTCGAGAACTCTACCGAGGGCATGATCAACCATACGCTGGATATGTTTATGTCTTCACCGCTTAAAATCTGTGGTGAAGTGCAGCTGCGCATCCATCATCATCTGCTGGTATCGCCCAAGCATCAGGATCAGGCAATCGAACGCATCTACTCGCACCAGCAATCCTTTGCCCAGTGTCGGCAGTGGCTGGATACCCATCGCCACGGCATTGAGCGGGTCACGGTAAGCAGCAATGCAGAAGCTGCGCGAAGGGCTGCCCAAGAACCGGGTGCCGCCGCAATCGCCGGTGATATGGCGGCAGAGCTCTACGGCCTGGATATGCTGGCATCCAGCATTGAAGACCGGCCGGACAACACCACCCGTTTTTTGATTATCGGGCGTGAGGCAGTCCCTGCCAGTGGCCACGACAAGTCTTCGATTCTGGTGTCCATGCGCAACAAGCCGGGTGCCCTCTACCAGCTGCTCGAACCCTTTCACAAGCATGACCTCAGCCTGACCCGGATCGAGACCCGTCCTTCTCCCAGCGGCACTTGGGCGTATGTGTTTTACATCGATTTTGAAGGGCACTATGACGACGATCAAGTTAGCCTGGTTCTGAAAGCAATCGATGAAGAAGCCGTTGAACTAAAACGCCTTGGGTCCTATCCCATTGGTGTGCTGTAACAGGTTGGGAGAACAGGTTGAGAGAACAGGGCGAATGCTGAAAGAGGTTGGGCAGATGCAGACAGATTTTGAAAGCCTCGCGGTTAAGGGTGTTCAGGCACTGTCGCCTTACCAGCCGGGAAAGCCGATTGATGAACTGGCCCGGGAATTTGGCCTGGCCCCCGATTCCATCGTGAAGCTTGCCAGTAATGAAAATCCGTTGGGCCCCAGTTCGAAGGCGTTGTCCGCTGTAGAAAAAACGCTGGCAGACCTGTGCCGGTACCCGGATGGCAATGGCTATCATCTGAAGCAGGCGCTTAGTGGTCGCTACGGTATTCACCCGGAGCAGATTACGCTTGGCAATGGCTCCAACGATGTACTGGAAGTGATTGCCCGCTGCTTTGCCAGCCCTGACTCTGAAGTCATCTATTCGCAGTACGCCTTTGCCGTGTATCCACTGGTCACTCAGGCCATTGGCGCAACGGGCGTGTCGGTTCCCGCCAAAGGCTATGGCCATGATCTGGATGCCATGGTGGAAGCCATCACCGATCGCACAAAACTGTTGTTCGTCGCCAACCCGAACAATCCTACTGGCACGGTTCACGGTGCCGACGCTATCGAGGCATTTCTTGATCGTATCCCGGCGCGGGTGCTGGTGGTTCTGGACGAAGCCTACTGCGAATACCTGCAGGGTAATGACTACGTGGATGGCCTGACGTTGCTTGAGCGTTACCCCAACCTGATTGTCACCCGTACCTTCTCCAAGGCCTGGGGGCTGGCCGCGCTCAGGGTGGGCTACAGCGTAAGCTCTACGGAAATTGCTCATATTCTCAATCGGGTACGTCAGCCTTTTAATGTCGATTCCATTGCCATGGCGGCAGCAACAGCCGTGCTGGGTGATGATGATTATTTGCGCCGTTCCTGTGACATAAACGCCAGAGGCATGGCGCAGCTGGAATCGGCATTCAAAGAGATGGCGCTTGCCTTCATTCCTTCTGCTGGTAATTTCATCAGTGTGGAGGTTGGCGAGTATGCGGCGCAGGTCAATCAGTTGCTGCTTGAACAGGGCGTGATTGTGCGACCAATTGGCGGTTACGGGCTGCCCCGGCATCTGCGGGTATCTATCGGGTTGCCAGAAGAGAATGAGCGTTTTATTACCGCATTGGCAAAGGCCCTTTCATCCGTGAAAGCCAACGCCACAAGCGGGGCAGGGGTCTGAATGCCTGACACTCAGCCTTTATTCAAGCGTATTGCCATTATAGGCCTCGGCCTGATCGGCGGCTCTCTCGCGGCGGCGGTCCGCAGCAACGGGTTGGCACAGGTTGTGGTGGGGGCTGACAAGCGGCCCGAAGAGACCGAGCTGGGCAAAGAGCTTGGCGTGATTGATGAGGTGGCCAGGTCGATTCAGGAGGCGGTGCAAGGCGCTGATCTCGTGGTTCTGGCGGTGCCGGTCAGAGCCATCCGGGCGGTGCTGGAAGAGCTCAGGCCCTGGCTCGGCGAAGACGCCATACTGACCGACGTCGGCAGCACCAAAACCAGTTTTGTTGAGGATGTGAAAGCGGTTTTCGGAGAGTTGCCGGGTAATATCATCCCCGGGCACCCGATTGCCGGTTCGGAAAAAAGCGGCATAAGGGCCGCCAGCCCGGAACTTTTCAGAAACCATAAGGTGATTCTGACACCGGGAGAGGCAGTTGCAGGCAGTGACGTCGCCCGGTTGAAAGCGCTTTGGGAAGGCTGTGGTGCCACCGTGCTTACCATGTCTGTGGCCTACCACGATGAAGTGCTGGCAGCCACCAGCCATCTTCCCCATCTGATCGCCTTCTCGTTGGTGGATACGCTGGCGGGGGAAGATGAAAATCTTGATATTTTTCGTTATGCGGCGGGCGGCTTCCGCGATTTTACCCGTATCGCCGCCAGTGACCCGGTGATGTGGCACGATATATTTCTGTCAAACCGCGACGCCGTGCTGCGGGTTATCGACCATTTCAGCCACGACCTTGACCGGCTGCGAACCGCTATTGCCGATCAGGACAGTGCAACCTTATTGCAGGTATTCAGCCGTGCCAAGGCGGCGCGGGAACACTTTTCGAAAATGCTTTCAGGGCAGGCTTACGTGACAAATAACTCCCAAAAACAGGTTACCTTCCGGCTTCAGCCCGGTGGCCGGGTCAACGGCGATATCCGGGTGCCGGGTGACAAATCGATTTCCCACCGCTCCATCATGCTGGGCGCACTTGCCGATGGCATGACCGAGGTGAAGGGATTTCTGGAGGGCGAGGACAGTCTCGCCACTGTGCAGGCATTCAGAGACATGGGCGTTACCATTGAAGGCCCGAATGACGGTTACGTGAAAATTCACGGCGTCGGTATCCGGGGACTACAGGCCCCGCGCGGGCCGCTCTATCTTGGCAATTCCGGTACGGCGATGCGCCTGTTTTCGGGCCTTCTGGCGGCCCAGAGTTTTGATTCCGAGCTAACCGGCGACGAGAGCCTGTCGAAACGTCCCATGGGCCGGGTGGCTGACCCTTTGAGAGCCATGGGCGCCATCATTGAAACCGGTGAAGGTGGCAGGCCGCCGCTGAAAATACGGGGTGGTCAGACCCTGACAGGCATCCATTATGATATGCCGGTCGCCAGCGCCCAGGTAAAATCCTGTCTGCTGTTGGCAGGACTTTATGCGGAAGGACTGACGTCTGTGACCGAACCCGCTCCCACCCGTGATCACACAGAAAGAATGCTTGAGGGCTTCGGGTATCACGTTCATCGGGATACCTCCACGTCCAGTGTAGCCAGAGGCGGGCAACTAACGGCCACCGCAATCGACGTACCGGCGGATATCTCTTCAGCCGCTTTTTTCCTGGTGGCCGCCAGTATCGCGCCGGATTCCGACCTGGTTCTGAGGCACGTTGGCATGAACCCGACCCGGATCGGTGTCATTAACATCCTGCAGGCAATGGGCGCGGACATTCAGGTGCTGGATGAGCGGGTGATCGGCGGCGAGCCGGTAGCTGACCTGCGGGTTCGCTCTGCCGAGCTGTCCGGGATCGATATTCCTGAAGATCAGGTGCCCCTGGCCATTGACGAGTTTCCAGTACTGTTCATTGCTGCCGTCTGTGCGACGGGCCGAACCGTGCTTCGGGGCGCGGAAGAACTTCGGGTAAAAGAAAGTGACCGCATTCAGGTTATGGCAGACGGCCTTAAGGCCGTTGGTGTCGAAACTACCGTGACGCCAGATGGTATCGTGATCGACGGCGGGCAACAGATGACAGAAGGTGTAGTGGACAGCCATGGCGACCATCGCATTGCCATGGCGTTTTCGGTGGCCTCACTGCGAGCCAGCGGCCCAATTGAAGTGACTGACTGTGCCAATGTGGCGACGTCCTTCCCCGGCTTCGTCGAGCTGGCGCGCAAAACTGGCATCCTGATTGACGCAGAGGGAGCCGGGCAATGAGCGAGTCTGGCATTCCGGTCGTCACCGTCGATGGCCCCGGTGGTTCTGGCAAAGGCACCATTACCCAGATGCTGGCCAAGAAGCTGGGCTGGCATCTTCTGGACAGCGGCGCGCTCTACCGACTTACGGCGCTGGCGGCCACCCGGCAGGGTGTGGCGCTTGACGACTCGTCGCAATTGATCGGGGTTGCCGCCAGCCTGAACGTTGCCTTCGAGCCCACGCCACCCGGTGAGCCGGTCAAGGTTCTGCTGGCCGGTGATGACGTAACGGCAGAGATCCGAACCGAAGTCTGTGGCGACAATGCGTCAAAAGTGGCCATGATTCAGCCGGTCCGGGACGCGCTGCTTCAGCGCCAGCGGGATTTCAGGGTTGCGCCGGGGCTCGTTGCGGACGGTCGGGATATGGGCACGGTGGTGTTCCCGGATGCGCCGGTAAAGATATTTCTGACTGCCAGTGCCGAGGAACGTGCACAACGACGTTATAGCCAGTTGAAGGACGCCGGGGTCAATGTTAATATTGTTGCCCTTTTAGAGGAGATACGGGTTCGCGACGAACGGGATATGAACCGTTCAGCTGCCCCGCTTAAGCCCGCAGACGATGCGCAAGTCATTGATTCGACTGGCTTAAGCATAGAAGAGGTGTTGGACAGGTGTATGGCCGCAGCAGGCCGGGCCTGACCACACCTTTTTGTTGTTGTTAAAATTCTGGATTCGGCGTTATCGGCCAGCCACTGGCTGAATTCGGACCAAAACTCACAGACCGTGTCGCTGGTAGCACGGAGTAGACTTGCGTTGATCACATAGGACACATAATGAGCGAGAGCTTTGCGGATCTTTTTGAAGAAAGCCTAAAAGAAATTGACATGCAGCCAGGTTCCATCGTCCAGGGAACCGTTGTAGATGTCGATAACGACTGGGTCACCGTTAACGCCGGACTGAAGTCCGAAGGCGTTATCCCCGCCTCCCAGTTTCTCAATGAAAAAGGCGAGTTGGAAGTTGCTATCGGCGATACGGTCGATGTGGCTCTTGAAGCTGTTGAAGATGGCTTCGGTGAGACGCGTCTGTCTCGCGAAAAAGCCAAGCGCGCCGAGTCCTGGAAGGTACTGGAGAAGTCCTTCGAAGCAGAGGAAGTGGTTAAGGGGATTATCAATGGCAAGGTCAAAGGCGGTTTTACCGTCGATCTGGCCGGTATCCGCGCCTTCCTGCCTGGTTCTCTGGTAGATGTTCGTCCGGTTCGCGACACCGCGCACCTGGAGAACAAGGAGCTCGAATTCAAGGTTATCAAGCTCGACCAGAAGCGTAACAACGTGGTTGTTTCCCGCCGCGCCGTTCTGGAAGCTGAAAACAGCGCCGAGCGCGAAGCTCTGCTGGAAACCCTGACTGAAGGAATGGAAATCAAGGGTATCGTCAAGAACCTGACCGACTACGGTGCATTCGTAGATCTGGGCGGTGTTGACGGCCTGCTGCACATTACCGATATGGCCTGGAAGCGCATCAAGCATCCGAGCGAAATCGTCAATGTGGGCGACGAGATCAATGTGAAGGTTCTGAAGTTCGACCGTGAGCGCAACCGTGTATCTCTTGGTCTGAAGCAACTGGGTGAAGATCCCTGGGTTGATATCAAAGGCCGCTATCCGGAAGGCACCAGGGTTACTGCACGCGTAACCAACCTGACAGACTACGGCTGCTTTGCCGAGCTGGAAGAGGGTGTTGAAGGCCTGGTTCACGTGTCAGAAATGGACTGGACCAACAAGAACATTCATCCGTCGAAGGTTGTCCAGGTGGGCGACGATGTAGGCGTGATGATTCTGGATATCGACGAAGAGCGTCGTCGTATCTCCCTGGGTATCAAGCAGTGTGTGTCTAACCCCTGGGAAGATTTCTCCAGCAAGTTTAACAAGAGCGACCGCATCGCCGGCAAGATCAAGTCAATCACTGACTTTGGTATCTTCATCGGCCTCGACGGTGGCATTGACGGCCTGGTTCACTTGTCAGACATTAGCTGGAACGATACTGGCGAAGAAGCTGTCCGCGAATACAAGAAGGGCGACGACGTCGAAACCGTCATCCTGTCTGTTGATCCGGAGCGTGAGCGTATCTCACTGGGTATCAAGCAGCTTGAAAGCGATCCGTTCGCCGAGTTTGTTCAGCTGAACGACAAGGGCTCTATCGTCAAAGGTACTGTGTCTGCGATTGATGCCAAGGCGGCAACCATTACTCTGAACGAGGAAGTGGAAGCTGTTCTTAAAGCCTCTGAAATCAGCCGTGATCGCGTCGAAGACGCACGCAATGCGCTGAACGAAGGCGATGAAGTCGAAGCCAAGATCATCAGCATCGACCGTAAGAACCGCGTCATCAATCTGTCTGTGAAGTCTAAGGACGTCGAAGATGACAAGCAGGCGCTGGAAGGCGTTCGTACTAAAACGGCTGAATCTGGTTCCAGTGCCACCACCATTGGTGACCTGATCAAGGAACAGATGAGTCAGCAGAACACCAATAAGGAATAAAATTTCCGATTGGTAGGAAAAAACGGGCTCTAAGAGCCCGTTTTTTTTGTGTTTTTTTTGGGTTTGGCTAAACTAGGGTCATGGCGCTAAAAACAGGCTGTCCAACAATAATGTGAAGCAATAATGTGAAGAGAGAATAGCCCATGACAAAGTCTGAACTGGTTGAGCTGATTGCGTCGAAGCAGACGCAGCTTTCAGTGAAAGATGTTGAACTGGCTGTGAAAACTGTCATTGAGCATATGTCTCAGTCCCTTGCGGATGGCCAGAGAATTGAAATTCGTGGTTTTGGCAGTTTTTCATTGCATCATAGAGCGGCCAGAACCGGGCGGAACCCGAAAACGGGCGAGGCCGTTCAGCTTCCCGCAAAGTTTGTCCCGCATTTCAAACCGGGCAAGGAGCTGCGAGAGCAGGTTAACGACAGCCTTAAGAAGGGCTATTGATTTTACAGATGTTTCAGGGATTATTTTTCACCCGGGCCTGAGCATTCCTCGGGTTCACTCGGAGCTTTATGACTATGGCCGGATTACAGAAAATCCTCCTTATACTGCTGGTGCTTTTTTTGGTTCTGGTCGCGCTTGTGTTCTCCCTGAACAACCAAATGGCGGTTTCCCTCAACTTCCTAATTTTTGAAACCCAGCCCCATGGCGTGGCCATGTGGATCATTATGGCGTTCGTGATTGGCGCGTTGATTGGTGTGCTGATTACTATGCTCGCGACTGTGCGTACATCGGTTTCCCGCCGGAATCTTGAAAAACGGCTTGCTCGTTCCGAGCAGGCGCTGGAGAAATCTAGAGCCCAGACCGACCGGGCGCTTTAATGGATATAGTGCTTCAGTGGCTGCTATTGACCATCGCCGTAGCAGCGGGTTGGTTTGCGGGCCGCATGGGTGTCAGCAAAGACCCCTCAAAGGTACCCATCTCGGATGAAGAGTCAGTCAGGGACAGACTGCAGTTTCTTTTTACCAATTATTCGGATCAGGCTGTCGAAAATTTCGTTCAGTCTCTTGCGGTTAACCGGGACACCGTCGGCCTTCATCTGTCCATTGGTGCGCATTTTCGCCACAAAGGAGAGACTGATCGCGCTATTCTGATCCATCAGAACCTTCTCGCCCGTCCTGAGCTGCCACCCCGATACTCCCATCAGGTTACTTATGAACTGGCAGTGGACTACCTGAACGCCGGTCTTCTGGATCGCGCTGAGGCGCTCTTGCATCAGCTGATGGGAGACCGGGAGTATGGCCGAAAAGCTTCGCTTCAACTCATCGACCTCTATCAGCAGGAAAAAGAGTGGAGTAAGGCGGCTCAGGTTGCGAACACTCTGACCACTGGTGAACATGACGCAATCATGTTCAAAATGCTGGCCTACATCACCTGTGAGCTGTCGGAAGAGGCGCTGAAGCAGGACGATCGCTGGCAGGCGCAGAAGCTTGCTAAAGAAGCGCTGAGTTTCGACCGATCCTGTGTCCGGGCAACTTTTATTCTGATGCGGCTGCTAATACGGCAGGGCAGCTACAGAGAGGCGGCCACCCAGAGCCTGAAGGTATTTGACCAGAATCCGGACTTCGGGCCTGAAGCCGTCGATCGACTGTTGAAGCTCGAACGAGAGCACGGCGACGTGGGAAAGCTCGGCAAAAAGCTGGGCAAGTTATATGATGCCTGGCCCAGTACCAGCCTGTTGCTGGCGCTGGTTGAGGCAGTGGAGCGAAGCTCTGGCCGGATGGCCGCTATAGAACTGCTGCGCCGGGAACTGGAACTTCGCCCCAGTGTGCGCGGCCTGTTGCGGCTGGTGACGCTCGCAGGCTACGAGAAAGGCATGACAACCGACGAAGAACGCCTGGTCAGCCGGATCGGCAACATGATGCTGGCGAACCGTCCGATTTACCGCTGCGTGAACTGCGGCTTCTCCGGGCAACAACTGCACTGGTTGTGCCCGAGCTGTAAGCAATGGGAAACCGTTCGCCCGATTCAGGGTGTCGAAGCCGAATAACCGAACCATTGAATAGCAACTGATTGCAGGATGCCTCCGTGTCAAATACTGATGATCCGCGCATTATCGTGGCTCTGGATTTCCCGTCCGATAAACCCGCACTGGCGCTGGTCGACCAACTCGATCCGGCCAAATGCCGACTAAAAGTAGGCAAGGAACTGTTTACGCGCTCCGGCCCTGAGCTGGTTCGGGCGCTGAACGGCCGGGGCTTTGAGGTTTTTCTGGACCTGAAATTCCACGACATTCCCAACACTGCAGCGGCTGCGGTGGCTGCGGCAGCGGATCTGGGCGTATGGATGGTCAACGTCCACGCCTCTGGCGGTAAAAAAATGATGACCGCTTGCAGGGAGCGACTGGAAAACTTCGGTAAGGATCGCCCGCTGCTGATTGCGGTAACCGTGTTAACAAGTATGGACGCAGACGATCTCTGGGGTATCGGCATTGCCGATTCCCCACAGGCCCAGGTATCCCGCCTCGCAACCCTGACGCGCAACTGCGGTCTGGACGGTGTGGTGTGTTCTGCGCAGGAAGCACCGGCGCTGAAAGCAGAGCAGGGCGCCGAGTTTAAACTGGTAACTCCGGGTATACGGCCGCTGTCTTCGGACAAGGGCGACCAACAACGCATCATGACCCCCACGGACGCCATCAAGGCCGGTTCTGACTATCTGGTCATAGGACGCCCGATTACACAGGCTGCTGATCCTCTGGCTGCGCTGGAGGCTATTTATGCTGAGGTGGGTACCCTCTAGCTTGGTTGGCTGATTTGAGTGTGGCCCTAGCCTTCTGGTTTGGTGCCTGGGTGTGGTGGGGCCTTCCTCACAAAAACCGCTTCGAGTACATCCCTGTACGCTTGGGCTCCGCCATCCATGGCTCCGCACATTTTTGTGAGGAAGGCCCCACCACACCCGTTTGAACTGTTCAGATATCGCGAGAAAGGCCAAGCGTAGTTGGTCGCTAATCCGACCTACGGAGATGGCAGGCAAGGGTCCGAGAAGGGTCCGAGCCAGAAACAAAAAAAGCCGCCAATCCAGAGGACTAGCGGCTTTTCGGAATATTGGCTCCCCGAGCTGGGCTCGAACCAGCGACAAACGGATTAACAGTCCGTTGCTCTACCAACTGAGCTATCGGGGAAGGTCGTCTTCAAACGAGGCGCGTATATTAAGATTACCCCACGCCCCCGTCAACCCCTCGCTTCAAATTTTAGCCAAGGGCTTTTTGCAGACGTGAAATGGCTTCTTTCAGGGTGTCCAGGCCAGTCGCAAAGCTTAAGCGCATATGACCCGGCGCACCGAACGCAGAGCCGGGTACCAGGGCCACGCCCGCCTCTTTAAGCAGCTTTTCCGCAAATTCAACGTCGTTGCTGACGCTCGAATCGGCGTCAATAGCGCCCTGGAAACTGGGGAATGCGTAGAAAGTACCGTCGCCCTCCAGGCATTCGACGCCGGGGAGCTCATTGAGCGCTTTGACCAGGTAATCGTGCCGTTTCTTGAACGCAGTAACCATTTCCTTAACACAATCCTGCGGGCCGTCCAGCGCTGCCGTGGCGGCTGCCTGGGAAATTGAGCACGGGTTCGAGGTGCTCTGGGACTGGATTTTTTTCATGGCGCCAATGATTTTGGCGGGACCTGCCGCATAGCCGATGCGCCAGCCGGTCATGGAATAGGCCTTGGAAACACCGTTGAGTACGAAAGTCCTGTCGTAAAGCTCTGGTGTGGCATTCAGGATGTTGCAGAAGGCTACGCCGGGCCAGAGGATAGGTTCGTACATATCGTCAGTGGCGATCATGATTTGCGGGTGCTTTTTTAGAACCTCGCCAATCGCCTGCAACTCTTCCAGGGTGTAAGCCATGCCGCTGGGGTTGGACGGGCTGTTGATCACGAACAGGCGGGTGCGATCAGTGATGGCACTTTCCAGCTGATCCGGCGTGATCTTGAAGCGGGTTTCAGGGCCGGTTTCGATAATAACCGGTTTGCCTTCGGCGACCAGTACCATGTCCGGATAGGATACCCAGTAGGGTGCAGGAATAATGGCTTCGTCGCCCTTGTTCAGGGTTGCCAGCGCCAGGTTAAAAAAGCTCTGCTTGCCGCCGCTTGAGACCAGAACCTGATTGGCTTCGTAATCCAGACCGTTGTCCCGTTTGTACTTGGCAATGATCGCCTTTTTGAGCGCGGGCGTACCATCCACCGCTGTGTATTTGGTTTGCCCTGCCTGAATGGCTTCGATAGCTGCCAGCTTGATGTGGTCAGGCGTATCAAAATCAGGTTCGCCAGCGCCAAGGCCAATGATATCCTGACCGGCTGCCCGCAGTTCTGCGGCCTTATTGGTGACGGCGAGGGTTGGAGAGGGCTTGATTGCCTGTACTCGAGTGGATAGTTGAAGGTCCAAACTTGCGCTCCTTAAAGCTGCGATGAATGAGTAGATGTTACCATGATGCCTTTACGACGATAAGTTTCTCGATCGTTTTCACCCGGCCAGACCCACTCAGATAAATCAGAGGATGCCGCAATAAAATGGCGACTTCAGAAAAAGGCGCGCACCGAAAAGACGGTGCGTTCAGCGTTGCTTCACCGTTCGAGCCCGCAGGCGACCAGCCGAAAGCGATTGCAGAGCTGGTGGAGGGCATTCGCTCCGGGCTGGCGCATCAGACGCTCCTGGGTGTGACGGGGTCCGGCAAAACCTTCACCATCGCAAACGTGATCGAGCAGATTCAGCGGCCGACCATCGTCATGGTCCACAACAAAACCCTGGCGGCTCAGCTTTACGGGGAATTCCGCGAGTTTTTCCCGGACAACGCGGTCGAATACTTCGTTTCCTATTACGACTATTACCAGCCGGAGGCGTATGTGCCGTCTTCCAACACCTTCATAGAAAAAGACGCGTCTGTTAATGAGCACATTGAACAGATGCGCTTGTCTGCCACCAAGGCGCTACTTGAGCGCCCGGACGCAATCATCGTGGCCACAGTGTCCTGCATTTACGGCCTGGGTGACCCTCAGTCCTATCTGAAAATGATGCTGCACCTGGATCGCGGCGACGAGATTGACCAGCGGGATATCATCCGGCGTTTGGCCGAGTTGCAGTACACCCGAAATGACGTCGAATTTCACCGGGCCAATTATCGCGTGCGTGGTGAGGTGATTGACGTGTTCCCGGCGGAATCGGAGAAAGAAGCCATCCGCATTGAGCTGTTTGATGATGAGATCGAAAATCTTAGCTATTTTGACCCGCTGACCGGCGAGATTCTGCGCCGCGTACCCCGGGTCACCATCTATCCCAAGTCTCACTACGTTACGCCTCGCCAGAAGGTGCTGGATGCCGTTGAGCAGATTAAAGTGGAGCTGGAGGAGCGCCTGAAACAGATGCGTGACAACAACCGTCTGGTGGAGGCTCAGCGGCTGGAAGAGCGCACCCGGTATGACATCGAAATGATGCTTGAGCTGGGCTATTGCAACGGCATCGAAAACTATTCCCGCTATCTGTCGGGCCGCCAGCCCGGGGAAGCGCCGCCCACGTTATTCGATTATCTGCCGCCGAACGCCTTGCTGGTGGTGGACGAATCCCACGCCACCATTCCTCAGATAGGTGCCATGTACAAAGGCGACCGTTCCCGGAAGGAAACGCTGGTGGAATACGGTTTCCGATTACCCTCTGCGCTGGATAACCGGCCTATGCGCTTTGATGAATGGGAGCGCATTGCGCCACAGATGCTATTTCTGTCCGCCACGCCCGGCAAGTATGAAGCGGAGTACGCAGGGCAGGTTGTGGAGCAGGTGGTCAGGCCAACTGGCCTTCTGGATCCGCAAATCGAGGTCCGGCCTGCCTCAACCCAGGTGGACGATCTGTTATCTGAAATCAGGTTGCGCACAGATGTTAAAGAGCGGGTGCTGGTTACCACGCTTACCAAACGAATGGCTGAGGATCTTACTGACTTCATGATGGAGCATGATATCAAGGTGAGGTATCTGCACTCGGATATCGATACGGTAGAACGCGTTGAAATCATTCGCGATCTGCGCCGTGGCGAGTTTGATGTTCTGGTGGGCATAAACCTGCTGCGGGAAGGGCTGGATTTACCGGAGGTATCCCTGGTGGCGATTCTGGACGCGGACAAGGAAGGCTTCCTGCGCTCGGACCGCTCATTGATCCAGACTATGGGCCGTGCCGCCCGGAACATTAACGGCAAGGCAATCCTTTACGGGGATAAAATCACAGGGTCCATGAGGCGTGCCATTGATGAAACCGAGCGTCGTCGTACCAAGCAGGCCGAGCACAACGAAGCCCACGGCATCACGCCGACAGGACTGACTAAAAAGATTGCAGACATCATGGAAGGTGCTGGCGGCGGCGGGGGCGGCCGTGGGCGTCGGAAAGCGGAACGGCCGGGCGAAAAAGCGGCGGAAGAGGCCGAGCGTTATCGGGCCAGAACCGGTGACCGGTCTCCCGAGCAGATACTCAAGGATCTGGGGCGGCTTGAAGACAAAATGTACAAGGCCGCCTCTGATCTGGATTTCGAGGCCGCTGCGCGCCTGCGGGATGAAATTTCCGAGCTCAAGGAAGCTGCGTTGCGTATCGGCTAGTGTTTGCGTTTCGGGCCAACAATCACCGCTGCCTGAAGCGGTTGATTTTTGCCATAACGTGACATGCGGTCAAACACTCGCCGGTCAATGGGCAGGTATTGTTTATCCGCCATCGTCTCGCCGATATCGGTATCAATTTCAGGGTCGTGCAGATACACGAACTGGTCATCAATGGCACAGACTGTCACCCAATGGGGTACGCGGCTGCGATTAAGCTGCCAGGTGCTGATCAGAATAACCGGCACGCAGCCTTTTTCCAGCGCTGACTTCATGCCATCCAGCGACAGCGGATCGTGGTGGAGCTCGATCCCGGTTTGTGCCATGTCGTGGATAAACCCCTCGTGGACCAGCTCCAGCACCCGCTTTTTGTCGTCATTGCGTACCGTGTCCTTGAACAGGGCACCTTCTTTACTGATGTAAGCGCTGGCGTGAAATCCCCGGTGCCAGGCCGCGAGTGCAAGGCCATGGGGGCCGCAACCACCGTGGCCAGCCAGCATGAAAATGGTAGTCGCTTCCCGCCAGATTCTCAGCTCTTCAATGGTGGTCATGGTCGCTTGCTCATCCAGCGTCGCCATGGCCATGATTAATGCTGCCGGGCCGCAGGAGAACTCGGTGGTCTGAGGATAATAGGGCACAGCAGGAAAGGCGCGTGACGGCTCATAGAACAGGATGCGGCGTTCAAACCGAAGCGCATTACTGTGGTCTTCGTAATAATCCCGATAGGTGCCAAACTGGCGATAGCCATGACGTCGGTAGAGTTTTACAGCACCTGCATTATCCTCACGGACTTCAAGGCGCATGATGATCCGGCCTGCGTCTACCGCCACTTTCTCGGCCTGACTGATCAGTTGTTCGCCCAGGCCACGGCCACGTTCTGATGGCAGCACAGCAA
>Ga0307951_1001173_pt1 | contig 15787 bp, 17 predicted proteins | sample OrgLakmetagen374_FD_201842 | JGI IMG/M metagenome (GOLD analysis project Ga0307951, IMG submission 201842) | Saline water microbial communities from Organic Lake, Antarctica - #374 | ecosystem: Environmental > Aquatic > Non-marine Saline and Alkaline > Saline | place: Antarctica: Organic Lake... | reverse complement strand
AGAAGTTCAAGATGAGAAGCATGTGCTTTTCTTCTGCAAGTGTGCTGAAGTGTGCGAGCTGCGCATGAGATACAGGAGAGACCTTTTTGAAGGAAGGTTTAAGACTCTGCGTGCGTTTCCTCCTTCGAGCTCTGATTTTATTCCTTTCTTGGCTTGTCATCACAGTATCACTGATTTTGAGATCAATGCATTCCTGAATCAAGACTCGTACAGACTCCTCAAGTTAGTGTCAGATTTAGTTTCAGTTTTCGACACTGGTTGATTTTAATTCACCAGCCAATTGCCATCAGCCAGAGTCTCGGGCTGTAGGCTTATCCTTGTAACCCTTGTAACCCCTACACAAATATGGTCAAGGTCCCGTTTGCTTTGCCTGTTGCTGTGCACTTCAAAGCAGGTAACCCCTGTACCTGGAGACAGTTTTGACAACTTCCGGTCATTTTTTTATTGAAGTTGGTAGGGTTTCGATTGCATTCATTTATCAATTAAATAAAAACGCTGCAAATGACATTAATAACAGATTTCTGTGCCTTGAGCAATTCAACATCTGGGCAACCCAGTGCACAATACTGATAGCAAGGGTCACATCTTATATTTATCACCCAAAATGGAACCAAATAATCTGCCTTATCCGGATTTCGCCACATTAATTCCTCATGACTGCATTAGTTGAGGATTTGATTGACGACCCAAGAGTTCCAGGTGCCCAACCGTTGCTGCAGATACAGAGCAAAAGCAGAAAAACGTCAGCAAAAATTGAGATATTCAATCAATCGATCACCCTGATTATCATCAAGTGCAATATCATCAACTTGAGTCAGGGGATGAGAGGCTGTTCAAGTTTAGTTGGGTACCTGGTTTATGGAAATTAAATCTGATGGTTGCAATACCTGGCACAACTTATCACACACATTTTAGTATACCTTTGGGGATTGCTCCTGGCTGGTGGGATGACAGAAAAATAAATCATAAGCTTATGTTACCTATCTACCTCCGCTTGGATATTTCCAGCAATCTCAGCCGTGCACTTTCTTGCCTTCGCCTATCTGGCCATAACTTTGTGGTCCAAAGAATGCGTCATAATAGGAATAAAAGGCCTTATGAGCTCAGGATCTGTGACAAATGTGACTGGCACTCTGTTCAGGATGAGGAACACATTTTGCTGGACTGTCCGCATTAACATTTTGTTAGCCTCCGCACACAGCACCGCCAGCTGGTCTTCCCACCTCAATATGAAGATAGCCCAACTTGTTTGAGGACTTTTTTGAACCAACCTAATATTTATGGTGTGGCCTATTTTGTGGCTGAGTGCCTAGCCCTTTTCCCTTGATTTTTTCTAGGATCTTTTTGGTTTGGTTTCAGGCTTTTTCCAAGCTTCCGCTCAGATGCCCCCCAGAGGCATATATAGCGATGTAACCTTACCTTACCATACCTGGCACAAAGTTGTGAAAACCTAAAGCCATCTATTCTATCCGATTTTCCCTGCCCAAAAAAGTGATAGTGTATGCCCTGAACTACTTACTTGAAAGCGTATGAAAAATTGTCGACCTTGCCTTCTTGGCTGGGATCCCATTCTACGCACCGCTGCCCACGTGCCTGGAGGATGTGAGCATGTGATAACATTTTGTGGTGTAATCTTGTGTCTCTTTTAAAACCAAGTGCCACCATTTCAAAGTACAATACAGGAACCTGTACACAACCAAAAGTATGCGGTTCGGTTTAAGCGCTCAAGGAGTCTGACTTGCCCTCTGACTTTGCCTGACAGTGCCCAACACACTCTCTTTGTGTGTTTTGACACACAAAAAAGGAATTTGAGCGTTGAAAGGCACAACTTAGCATGCAGCATGATCAAGAAGGCCATTGGCGAAACAAACTCCCTAGAGTCCTGCTTTGTCTCCATGAATACAGGTAGTAGCGAATGGCTGGCTATGCAGAATATCCAGATCCTGAAACAGCTGAAAGTAGGATTATACCTCAATGGCTCTTTTCACCCTGCTTTTCAGACAAACAGGTTTTATCTCCAGACGTACACATGCTGCACTGGTCGATCTTATCCCAAACCAAAAAGTAACTAATAATGGAGAGGATCAAGTAGTGTGAGGGCACTAGATGTCAAAACCAGCTGAGCGCCGCGCAGGATCAGCACAAAGGCCTCTGCTCCATCCTCCAAGGAGTCTCCGTTACCCTCCACACCATCCTTTTGGGACTGGGTGGCAACATCTACACGAATTTGGGTCTTGATTCTCTCAGAGTTCACAAAATTGACTCCATGCTCCGTATGCATTCTGTCAACTACGCAGCCAAACTTGTCCAAACCAGACGTATCCTTTCCAGCACTAATCAATTATCATCAGGAGCTGGTCTCAGATTAGCCCTGCAACCCTCCTGATCCCTATTGACCTCTTTATTTTTTGTGTGGTGGAGGAGTTTAACGGTACCCGGTACCAAAATGGCTCCATTTCTCTGATTAATGTGGGGAGTGGTTTTTTACTGCACGCACGCAAAATTGTCCTTCTTCCTTTCGGAAGTGTCACAAAGACATCGGAGTAAGTTGAAGCTAAAGCCTGTGTGTCGTCAATTTAAGCATTCTCACTCCTGGAATTGCAAGCCATGCCTAGACCCCTCCTACTACTTCCACCCAACCAATTTGACAAGTAAATTCCTACCTGCATGACTGCCTCGTGTTCAGTTGTGAGTAGCCTGTAGACCAGGTCTAGGAGTTGCCCTCTCTGCAGCTCTGGCACCTCCTCAGCCTGCAGCAATTTTTGTTATTGCATGCAGACTGAAACGCATCAACTCAATGTAAGCCTAGATAATAGAACACGCAGCAGGACGTGCACATTTTGGGTAATAATACATACCTGTACCTACTGCAAGCACTACGTACTACGTACTTACAACAATAGTAGCAACGGTTTTGTTCTGGTGAGTAGCAAGACGAACTTAAATCAATCGTAAGCAGTACATAAACCACGTGTTAGTTGTGTTATACTAAGCTGAGGCAAGCAATGGAAATTTGAGACATTTTAGGCCCTAAAAAAGGCAGCTTGCTTGTCCTTGGTACGGAAGAGCAAAAAAATGTGGCTCCCTTAGGCATGACAAGGAAACGGAAAGGGCACCATAAGGACAGAGTACTGAGTACTGAAACAACTAACAAGCTCCTACCACTCGGCGCATGTCCGTACCTTCTTCAATGTCAGGTCTTGGCCACGAGCGAGGTAGGCCACATGCGTTGGCCAAAACTCTAGGCCATCAAAGATGTGGGTGGCGTAAATAATAGTGCAGCCCCGAGTCTCGCACTCCTCCTGCAATTCATGCATGGAAAGTTGAAGGAAAGTTTAATACTGATGCTTTTGTAGGGTTGGCCAAACCCATACGTCGCTGTATTTCTTGTAGAATTAGAGCAAACCTTGCCCTCTAAGTGACACACACACATATACACTGTAACGGAAAACACGTAAAATTGGTTCTGGCCAACCCCATGCTTTTGCATTTGCTCTTGCAGCAAGCTGATGTGGCAGAGAAAGGGCAAGGGCACTGATGCAGGAAACAAAGGGGAGCATAGACACAAGCCACAACAGTTTCAATGAAGCTCGTAACGCCTTTGCTTCATGATGCACAATTGCATGCACGACAATGTGTCTGCTAGGGAAGTTAATTAAGCAAGCAAAACCGAGCAGCTCACTCCACTGACCTGAAGGAAAGTGAGAAGGTCAGCTCGTCCAAGCACATCCAAGTCCACAGTCACCTCGTCCAGCAGCAAAACCTGATGGTGTGCAGGCACACAGTTGCAGGATGAAGAAATGGGAAGGGGGAGCTGATTGAAACGGCGGGCATTAATGGGAAATACTAAGCAAGCCCATTACACAGGCTTTGAGACAAAACAGGCGCTGGTGTTGCCAAGTAACAAAGCAGCAGGTAAAATGCATACTCTACAGTTCTCTCACCTTGAATGGCTTCAGGAGCCCTACACAAATCTGCACTCTCCGTCGTTGCCCATCTGACACTTGGTGCATTCGCCACTCTAGGTCTATGTCCAGCACCTGCACGCATCCATAAGATTCAATCTGGCTAAGAGAATTCTCATGGCAACAAACAATTTGCACTCCCATTCACCAAGGACACTATAGTGTTTAAAGATACGGCCAATCATGCACAGTATATCATCTAAGATTCTTACCCTGCGTTACGGTTAATGTTGTATCACCTGCGCAATAGTCTGTTTGCCTGCAGCCTGGAGATTGCACACGTCCCACCCTGATTAAATTCATCGTAAAAACAGCCCACGCACCTTTATGAGGCGCTCCTTACGAGCTACATCCACATTAGGCACGGAGTCAATCATGCGGCTTGCAGGGAAGTCACCCTACAGGCACAAGAGAAGAAAACGCAAGATGTTAATTATGTTCTTATGCACAAGTATTCAGTGCATGGTATAACAAGTCACGATTGGACATAGCACATGCGAGCAGGGTAGTTTTCTGTTCAATCAAGGGTAGCATCGTGCATTGTCTATCAGCTGCTCATTAAATCTTCAGAGAAGGCCGCAAAGCTAATGCCCAAATAAAGAACTACCGCCGAGGAACGAACATACCCACCGCCAAAGGGATGCTGTACCCAGCGAATGCAACATCCCTAGTCCAGTTGCCACCCACGTATGTTAGGTCGCCACTGCTGACAAGCTCAGTGTGATCTGCAAAAGTTGGATGCGTGGATAGATTTACTGATCTGCTCCGTGTTTCAACATGCCATGAGCATGAGCAAAGGCAAATGCTTATAGTGTGTTACACGCTTGCTCTTGCATGGCGTGCCTAAAAATGACCGCCTGCAATCCTTGGGAGCAGTTCCTTATTTACTGCAGAGATGGCCTAACTGTCAAGATTACGGTACCCTTCTCTGGAACTCCATATGCTATATTCCTTCTCAGCTGTATAAAACTTACGGAAAGGTGGATGGCCAAGGACCTGAATGCTCTGCTCCGGCACCATGTGTTTGCCTCCCAAAAGCTTTAGGAAGGTTGTCTTGCCGGCGCCTGCAAAAGACAGTTTAACCCTCTTTTGCACATTTCAAGTCCCCATGATCTAAGAGGTGAAAACTACATCGCATAAATCAGTGTACAGAAGTAACTATTGAGGAGGCTGGCCTCACCGTTCGAGCCGAGGAGGAGGCACCGGCTTCCAGCAGGGAGTTTAAAAGACATGTTTTGTATGAGAGGAGCCTGGTTGGGGATGGGCCTCCCATCTGCAGCAAGGTGTTTAAGCAGGCTTAAGAAGGAAGCCTTCCATTCTGTCCCCGAGCGCGGAAATGTGTGGGGGTTGGTATGCAAGCACAGCATTTGTGTGGACGTGCTCACCCATGGGTGGGGGGGCACTCACCGAGGCCTGGATAGCTAAAATCCAAGTGTTTCACATCAATGACGGCATTCCCCTCAAGCTTGGTCTCTGAGGCGGGGTTGCTGGGTTGCTGAGGTCTGTGAAACTCCGGGGCAGTGGGGGCAAACGAATTGCCTTGCTCCTCAGCCTCACGCCGCATCCTAGCAGCTCTCTCGAATGGTCCCTCGGTTAATACAGTGCTGTTGTGTTGATCGGTGATGGGGACATGAGCGCCCGTTGAATGCACAGGCACGGGCATTTGGGATGTATATGCGATAGAATTAAACAAATATTACTAACTTACGATAACAATGTGAACGGATAAAAATAGTGAAATGCTAAACCCTCATCAATCCCGGCTGGCCTGGTTCTTGTACTTCGCCTTGGGTACAGGTGAATTTTTGTGCATGGTGCATGATCGTGTGTGCGTGCGTGCATGCGTGTGTGCGTGCGTGCGTGCGTGCGTGCGTGCGTGCGTGTGTGCGTGCGTGCGTGCGTGCGTGCGCGTGCGCGTGCGCGTGCGCGTGCCCGTGCGCGTGTGCGTGTGCGTGTGCGTGTGCGTGTGCGTGTGCGTGCGTGTGTGTGTGTGTGTGTGTGTGCGTGTGCGTGTGCGTGTGCGTGTGTGCACGCGCGTGCTCGTGCGCGTGCGTGGTGCGCGCTTTGTTCTGGTCTGATTATCCCCTCACTATTTCCTTTGTCTTGCCTCCCCCACCTGCAGCACTGCTCGCTCCCTGGAATGCACTTCTTACCGGCATAGACTATTTTTCTGCAGTCTTTCCGGTAAACCCTTGATTTGGAATCTGACACCTTTTGCTCTTTAGACCACCTCTGGATTACAAGTTACAACATGCCTATTTTTCGTTCCTGAATTCCAGGGCAAACCAATGGATCGCTTGTTTACGGTCACTTACCTACCTGCTTGTCTTGCTGTTTTGGTACTGATGTTGCGCTTCAAAATGCCCCCTTTTTTGACGCCCTACTTTCGGGTCACGTATTCCTTCCTTGGCTTCGCCATAATAATGTTGGCCATCCCTCTGGTGAGCTGTAATTTGTAGAGCCTGCATGGAGGCTATAGACTCTGCACATATCACATATCCATTGCAAAGTTGCACATTCCTCCCATAACAGTTGCTGTGCAAGCTGCATAAGATCGCAAATCATGTAACATGCAGCATGGTCGGACATCACATACATTTTCCAGCTTGACCTTTTCCGTCTCGGTCCCGAACCGGACGAGGATTCGAAAGGTTTTTTCTTCCCAGCGGTGCTCATTGGGGCAGTCCTGATTGGGGTGCTAGACGGTCTGTGCCAGGTAAACTGGACATGAAGTGTTGAGTCTGGACAAATAAACATCATTCTAAGACAACCCTGGAATGATGGCTCTATTTGATGTTCGCCACCATCCAAATGGCATCTGAAATTCAGGGAGCCGTGTTTGCTGATGTTGCAGCGTTGCCCCCCCGCTTTACCCAAGCTGTCATCTCTGGAACCGCTTGCAGGTATGTGAGCTGATGCAAGATCTTGACACCATAATGTGACTCACACGCATATACATGCACATGATACATTTCTGATGCCACGTGTTTCTGGTAGACAAGGCTAACTGCGTGTCAAGTGTTCTATTTCCTACTATCTCGAGCCAAGATATGGTATATGAAAGACTGACATAAAGCACGTAGGTCCTGGTCTATGATCGTAAACAAATGTTCTCTGTGTTGGGTTGCTTGCTGCAGTGGCTTTCTGGTGTCCCTCCTCCGAATTTCGAGCAAGGCCATTTGGTCACAAGGGATAGGGCAACCGTCTTCCTTTGCCGACTTGCGAATTTCTACAGAGCTTTACTTTGTGGTAAATCGGAGCAAAAACCAGCTTCCTCTGCTGTTTGTGTTCAGCTGTCAGCAGCAATCGGATGGCAGCAAGATGGCAGCTTCACGCCTGCCACTTATGAATGCATGGGCTGGATTTTGAAGCTAGCTGTTTGTGTGATCATCATCAGACCCTGTGTAACAAAGCCAATGCACAACTCCAATCACACAGGCAGCAGCGTTATTATCTCTGGGGTGTGCCGCTGCATATGGTCTGCTCCTGCCCAAGCTAGGTTCCGTGCAAGCGCTGCGAAGGCATATGGAGAGTGGCAGCTGTGGTGGTGGTGGGAGCAATTTGAGACCTGATGGAGTACCCCTAGCGGAGGTGGGTATTGGCTGGTTATTGGCTGTTTTAATGGTTTGAATAATTAGCGGAGCATATATGTAGGGTTGGCCAGAACGGTATATGTGCACCATATATGACCGTAGTTTTGGTGATTTCCCTGCCAAAAAATCTGTATATACACTGTATATGTGTATATATATATGGTTTGGGCCAACCCTACTTGTATGTGTGTGGCACAGGTGTACTGCAAACTTGCAACTTGCAGTTATGTGAAGATGCTGCCGTCAAACAAATTAGCAAGTGGTGTGAGCATGTCATTATGTCAGAGAGTGGCTAACTGAGGCCCAAATTGGGCAAGTTTTTATATGCTCTTTGGCTTATACGCCCCACAATTGGCAAGCTCCAAATCTTACATAATATGAATCCTGTCCATAGATGTAACATTTGGAGCTTGCCATTTGTGGGGCGTGTGCTTAATTTGCTGTGGCGTGCAGGCCATTTTTTACCACAAATTCTTCATACCAGATCACCCACTGCACCAATATGGAATTTTTTCAGAGGTGGTCGACGGAGCAAAAGTCCTGAAAATGTTCCTTTTTCGATGCAAATTGTGTTTAAATAACATAACTAGATGTTTCATGCAGTTTGAGGCCAAATGGACTACCCCAGTGGTCTGGGCAGAAATCCAGTTCAAATTTTGGCATTGAATGTTTACGTATTGAGCCACCACACTCTACCTAGGGCCTCTTTTCACCCCAAAACACGACAGGAGTATTTCTTTTATGATCAGAAATCGTTTGACATGCTGAAAACCAGATTTGGTGGATTTTGGTTTTCCACCCTTTTTGGCACCCCTTTTGCTGATTTTTTCAAAGGGAAATGGGCCAAAATGGGATACCTGGCCAACGACTGCTCCGTTTCGCCCCATTTTTGTTGCAATGATATTTTTTATTGAAATGTAGACTATTTATATAAACATTACACAAATCGGGTCAGTTGGTGGTAAGATATGACAGATTGGTGGTGAAAAGTGGGGTTCACGCCGCGGGCAATTAGACACGTGCACACCTAATGGCAGCTTTCAAGCTTGTGTTATCAGCAGTACATCTGGGTGCTAAGCTTAGAAACTGCCAGCTGGGGTGTGCGCATACCCTGGGAACATTTCAAACACACCCCCTTTTCAGTCCTCCGTCGACCACCTCTGGAATTTTTAATGGTTTAATGGATTAGGAAAGATATCATTGCAACAAAAACGAAAGAAAACGGCTGAGTGGTTGGTGCTTTATGAGGATTTGAACCATTTCCCGATGGAAATCACCACATTAGGGTTAACATGCACCATGTGTGCTTAATTCAGTCTATCTTAGCACGCAAAGCGACCCACATAAAACTGGGCACATGCTCGGGTAGCTCTCAATATCAGCTACAATTTGGTACTAAAATGATGACGATCGGATGAAGTGGCTATGACTGGCTGTCTTCTGTATGCAAAAAGGAGCATTTTCAGGCATTTCCTCCGTTAGCCCTCTCAGTGATTATGTACTGTAATGACGTAATGACTGTAATCTGTAATGTATGTACAAATACACGTCGTTCCTTTTGCATGTGCTGATAATTACCAGTTTCACGTTGAGCTCACTTTTGTTTGCTGTTCAGGATAGCACAGAGCTGCCAAGCAGGCAAACAAGGCCAGTTCGTTTGCAGCTTCCATTTGGCCGAGAGACGAGTCGCCTGCAAAAGCAAGAGGGGGAGGAGGAAAGTGAGGCAGGGTGCGTACAGCGTTTTAGCATCACGCATGCACTACAGTCTAAGAAATGTAAACAGGGCGTCAGCTGCTTGCATCAGGACAATCAGTTTTGCAACAGCCACAATTCACGTGCTGCGTACTCATAATGGTGAACATCCTTGCAGAGAACTGCAGGGTGTATACCATCAAAGTGTTACGCCGGATGAGGAGGCTGGACGCTCATATCATGGCTCAGAGCAGGTCAGTTATATGTACGTGCCATTATATGTTTATATATAGTACATAAGGTACGTGCATCCTTCTGGTTCCGTGTGTGACCTGCTTCCTGCGTGCTTACAATCTTTTAGTCTGCAAGTGGTGTTGTTCCACTTTTACGTGCGCGAGTGATGCTGCCACTGACGTCTACAAACCTTTTTTCTTCGTTGTCTCCTCATTTTCCCCTTGGCAGGCGTCTTTGTTGCTGAAGCCAGAAAAGCATGGGAGCCACACGGGAACCCACTGTCATCAAGATGCGGGTGTAGGATCAGAGGAGCCTCCTGATCAGCTCACGATGTTCAGATCGTGCTGGCGCAGGCTTTGGCCGCTGTGCACAGGTGATGAGGAGGGTCAGAACCTCACTGGCGTTCACCAAATATGACATTGTACAGAGCTATGAAAGACCAAGGCTGGATTTTTGTCTTGTACCCCTGTGCAGGTCTTTTGGTGACCTATACCATTACGCTGTCCATTTTCCCTGGATTCCTGGCCGAAGATGTGAAGGTATGTCTTCACGGGGCTTGCGCACATGTTAGTTCAGCAGCCTGCGCCCTTTTTTGTTTTACACGAGTCTTGAGATTACTCATAAAAACACCGTATTTTCACATCATGCAAGCAACCGTTAAAATTTGCGTACAATGTGGTCACAGAGTGCCAGATTGGGAGACTGGTACCCCATCATTTTGATAGCGCTGTTTAACACGGCTGATCTCTTGGGGAAGCTTCTACCTACCTCAAGTAGTGTTTGGAGAAGAGCAGGGGATTCTGAGCCCAGCCACTTAAAAGGGTGAGCAGTAGCCAGTGCAGCAAAGTCTCTGATTAATAATTCCAGCATCGCACCATTGCACCCTTATCCTTCAGTTATATCGTTATATCACATTGAAGCCAACCTGCTGCATCTACTGAGGAGTGTATCGAAATGCTGTGCTGCAGACAGCAACACAGCAACAGCGAAGCTTCGTCACACACACACACACACACACACACACACACAAAAGGCCTCTACCCACATGTTAATGGTTGACGACAGTTGCGTGTACTTAGCACTTTGAGCCAGGTACTCGCAGAGTTAGCCTGAACAAGACATGGAATATGTGTAGTGTGTGTTGTTCTGGCTTGAGCTGTACAGTTCACGAGTACACACACACACACTGTCCACCCTACCCTATTGCATTGCTACCTAGATGCTATTGACTCCGTCAGCATGTTGCCCCTTGCAACAGGCCGCGTTTGCACAGCCTGGCCTGCAAGTGGATGGGAGCCGCGGTTGTGAGGGTGCTCTTTATCCCTGCATTTTTATGTGCTGCCTACCTGCACGCGTCTCCCGTGGTCTTGGTTTTTCTGACCGTCTCTCTGGGCGCATCAAACGGGTGAGCATATCTGTGTTAGTGTCATTTGTTACTCTTGTGATTACTTTGGTTTTCGCGGCTTTAGAATGCAATCATTTCACAGTCAAGTCCATGATAATGCACTGCCTTCTTTACGATCACAAGTTTCTAGCCAAGGGGAAAGCGTTTTAAGCATCATACATCATACACGACCACATACCTTATGGCAAGCTGAAAACAGCTTAATGGCGTAGAAGAAGCAGGAGACAACTGAGCAGAGTATAGAGTTTGGCTTGAGAATCACGTAATAAATTGAAACAGTCCTCACCCTATGCCATGTCTCCTTTTCAAACCGCTGCAGCTATGTCACTGCGGGTTTGATGATCGGCGGGCCATCGATGCTAGATCCAGGGATGGAGGAAGCTGGAGAAGGTATCCTTGTTATCTCCCTCGTGACTGGTTTATTGATAGGGGCAGTCTCTGGGTTCTTGTGGCTTCTTAGGTAGCAAGATCAGCCAATGAAGAAGAATGTACACTAATCAATGAAGTGTGCACACGTATGTTGTTGAAGCTTTGTATATATAGTTGTTCATTTCTTGTACTTTAAAATCCCTACCATAGATAAACAACGTGTACCACCCTTGCCCTGTACTAGTCTATGGTGAGAACTACTGCAGCCCAGCTTGTGTGGTTCATCTATAGCATGCATTCTTTGGTGGAAGAGTTTTACAGGCCAGTACCCGGTACCTAAGTGGCTCCTTTTCCTTACTTATGTGGGGAGTGGCTTCCTCTGCCTGCGTAGATTTTCCTTTTCAATCTGGTGGGGGGCAAGTGAGGAAAAACAGGTGCACCACCCCAGCACCCCATCAGCCGACATCAAAGCTACCATCCCCAGACAGCACACCCCAAAGTTTAGTTTGGATTACAAAGGCATTCAACCTGGAATGGCTGCTCAACCTATGAGAACGAGGTAAACCTCAAAACAAACCAAGTAAAAAAAGGGCTGTGACGCAACTGGAAAATGCTAACCTTACAGACACGAGAAGAAGTAGGCAAAAACACATCAAAGTGTAGACGTTGGTTTACACCCCAAAGACATCTAGTACATCATTGAGATCAAGTACTGTAAGAAGAGGTCACAAGAAAGACCCCAGAATTAGCAGGACGCCATGAAGGATTGGCATATCTCTGCAAAAAAGGAAAAACTACGCAGGCATGAAAACCACTCCCGCATTGATCAAGGTTACAAGGAAATGGCCTCCATTCAAAAAGTGTGACTGCCTTGCTTGTTCGTAAAGTAAAATAAGCTCACGAAAGAAAAGATGGAATTTTGTTGTTTTCCTGGTGCAAAAAAGCAGCCATAAGGTTTACAAGTTAAGCCACCAGTCAAAACGTGCGACTGCTAGGTTGCGTATGTAAAACGTGTAAAAACTGGGATATTTGTTGTTGTAGCACCTACAAAAAAAATCGCCCCTGGAAAGGAAAACAACGTTGTTTGTGACATTGCACCACTGAATAAAATCAGTGAACTATCAAGCATCTACCAGGACCAACTGACCGCAAAAAATTAAAGAGGAGAAATCAGCAACCGACCGCAAAAAAACAGACATATCCTGGGATTTTGTCTGTGATAATAAGAACGCATACTTCCAGCGGTGAGAATTCTATCCATCGCGTGCAGTGGAAGAGATTGTGTTCTTCATATTGGCCTCAAACAAGCCACAAAAAGGGAGAGAGGTGGAATTCCAAGTTGCTGTCTTAGCTAAAGCGAAGGGTGTGAACACAAAACCGGCTCCTGATGAGAGTTGATTATAAATTTTAGTATTGGAAATTGCGTCTGGTGAACCACTCTCCAAGAGCCTCGAATGATGAAAATTTTCACACTATCTGTTTGGAAGTTCTTGGGGGTGGCACCATCTGCAACAAAATAAGAACGTCAGGTTGCTACTTAAAAGTCTGCTACTGTCACCCTGCGCCGCCACCACACTCCCCCATCCCGACGCATTTTTGACTGACTAAAGAAGAACCTTTGCACTTGAGGATGGCATCAGCCAAATACTGATGAAACTTGTACATCATCACCACTGCACAAATTTTACACATGTAAATTCAAAGCCTGTTGGCGCAATTAAGGATTGATAAAGAGAGGAGTGTTAGTCAGCACAACTACTCTTGTTGTTCCGTGTCTTCTGGTGGCTCTGGTTGGCAAATAGCCCATAGGAAGCGCGCTAAGTTCTGAACTGCTGGGACATAAAAGAAATAGCACCTGCGGAAGGCAGAAGACAGAGAGAGAGAGAGCAAAGCCTTCAGCAAGTGAAGCAAGGAACTGAGTATCCCTAAATTGTAGAAACTGTCAGCTACCAGCAAACATTTGCGAGTCAGGGGTGGGATCTGTGTGCTATAACACAGGTTTAAATCTAACGATTGACCATTGGATAAACGAAAACCCATGCAGGCTGTTAAAAATCACTCCCCACAGTAGACAACCATTGGCTAACTCTCAGGCCAAACTGTTGGTCCCATAAATTTTAAGTACGCACCAAGGGACCCACGAAACGAAATTTCCACCCAAAATATCGCCTCGAGGGTAGTGCCACAGAGGAACAAAGTGCAGGAGGACAAGCTCAGCAGCAGGCGCGCCTGGAGGGAAGGTATGGAGCAACTGGTTATTCTCTTGCAGTACCGCACGGCATAACTTGTAGTGCAAAAGGAATGAATGTAGACTTTGATAGCTACTGGCATAGAACAAAAAATGGCAACGTGCAGATTGCAACCTGTCTGAAAACTGCACCCCCAAAAAACGACCCCTCTGAGAAAGTCAATGGCACATTGTTTATGCTCAAAATGATTGCAGCTGGCATTGGTGAGGCATTACTGATGTGACAATTAAATAAGATGTCCAAATAAAAACATCCAGAGATGTAGGTGATGTTAGCTGTGAGCAACAGCTTACGGACACGAACCTAGGGCGCAGACGGTGGAAAGCGCCAGCCCTTGTTTTGTGCCATCAAATATTGTCCAGTTCAGTAAGGCACCTGCACTATTACCAGTCAAAGTTTGAAATTTTTTAGAGAGAAATTAAACTCAGGAACATTTGTGATGGATTGCAACTACGAGCATTAGTTAATACCTATTTGAGCACGCAATCAGCACCAGCTTAAAAAGCAGTGTACATGCGGGCTACTGTTCAAGCACACCCTTCTTCTTCTACAAGAATTGCTTGGTCGCCGCCTAAACCACTTACCGATCCCTAAAATGATTGAGATGCGGCTGAAGAGAATACCTTGCTGATAAAGTACAGCACTGAGGTACGTGAGAAGAGCCAGGATCCCAAAGTTTAGGGCTACAAATGCAATATTTGTGGCCCGTCTTGTGGCCTGCACAGACAGAATATCCAAAGATGCAGGCCTTCTCATTATCAGCACTGAATTAAATGACCTTTCTAGCAAAATTTTGACTTGCCCAAACAAGCTCGGTGACTTACCTTCACTGTTGCAGGCTCCGAGCGAAACAAGTTGTCGGTGAAAGGGACTAGGGAACCTGGGCAGGCACGGGGGAGAGGAGAGCTGTTTACCAGTTACCAGTTGGTTTTGCTCGGTACTGATGAGAGGCTCGCACAAAAAAATATGTTTGATGCACAGCTGCATGCATGAGCGGTGCAAAGCACGAACCAGGAAATAAAGACACACCAAGCACTGTGTAGAACAAGCCCAAAAGCGGCGGCACAGCAAGTGACGTGTTCAAATTTCCAAATTGCAATGCGCCCATATCATATACCTGGAAAAAGAGAAAGAGGAAAAAAATACTCATGGCTGTGCAGACGTACCAATTTCAGGTCGGTGCACATTCATGTTCTGTTATTTACTACATACCTGGAGGCCCTTGGACGAGTGCAGGCCATCTGTGAATGTTCCTGCACGTTGTTGCACAAATACTCCGTGTGTGTGTGTGTGTCGACAGACAGACAGACAGACACACAGATACACAGATACACAGACGGCAGATACATGGACAGACATGCAGACGCGCAGACACACAGACACACAGACAGACTGACACACAAACAGGCAGGCAGGCTTACAGATCAGGGGTACAAAAGGGTGTAGGTTTGAATTCCTATGTTGTATACCTACGCTATAGCGTCCCAACATAGGTAATGGGCTAATTTCATTGCAGATGCTGCTCACCCAATGTGGCGCCCAGTTGAAACAGAGCCAGGACAAAGGTTGTGTAATCAGGCCCTTGCTGCTCCCCTTGAGGAGGGAGGTCTCTTTGTGGAGATTGTGCGGCTGGCGCCTGCGCTGATGAAGGTTTTTTACCGGCCTCCCTTTGCGTCCCAGCTGCCTCTTGTCTTTCGTTGCTGCTGGCACTGGTGAATCCATTCTTGAACACTGCATAATAAAAATAGAACGAGCACACAAACATGTTATCACAGTTACGTACTCAAGTGCTGCTTACCAAGCAATACAAGAAAAAGCGAAATGAAAGCTTTCTATTCATATTGTCGCATGTGGGACACAAGGTGGATGCAGGTGTTCTTCATTGATAAAAATCAACACGTACGTACGTACGATCGTACGTATGCATGCGCACACACCCACATGACCCCCCCACCCCCCACCCCTAAACCCACACCCACACCCACAGCCACAGCCATAGCCAAACGCATACACAGACACACAAACATATGCAGGCACATAATCACACACACGTAAACAGCCACATTCAACCGTGCACAGGCACGCACGCGCTCACTCACAAACACGCACACACACACACACACGCGCATACACACACATATACACACACACGCACATACATACATACACACAGGCACTGCACGCACTCACGCACACTCTCACACAAACGCACATACACACACACGCACGCACGCACGCACGCACGCACGCACGCACGCACGCACGCACGCACGCACGCAC
>Ga0307951_1001167_pt1 | contig 15849 bp, 16 predicted proteins | sample OrgLakmetagen374_FD_201842 | JGI IMG/M metagenome (GOLD analysis project Ga0307951, IMG submission 201842) | Saline water microbial communities from Organic Lake, Antarctica - #374 | ecosystem: Environmental > Aquatic > Non-marine Saline and Alkaline > Saline | place: Antarctica: Organic Lake... | reverse complement strand
TAAAATATGAATGCCCTTATGAGATATGATGGTTATACATCAAGTGATAGAGTGGATGATTTACTAGATAAAATATTAAGATATGGAATTGGTTCTATAACAGAACTTGAAATATCATTTTTAGACTCGTATTCAGTTGGTGGGGAAGAACACATACATAACATTATAATAAAAGAAGAATCTGAAAAGGTTTTTGAAGATGATGATAGTAACTTTAGGTTTGAGTACTCACATACTGAAATATTTGGTAAAGAGAAGCACTTTATTGGCACTTTATATGTACCAGATATGATTTTAAACAAAAGACATAAAATAGAAGGTATATTAAGTGGTATGATAATATTATTTGACGGTGGGATTACATCACCAGACTTCTATCACTTCGTTGATAATAAGACATACTACGATGTTTTTGAGTTCTGCTCAGGCTTAGAATACGAGTTAGACTCGTTCATAGATTATATCATAAATGAAATAACTAATAGTGATTCTGAATTTAAGGTTTAAGTTTTAAGGATTTCTAGGTAAGTCAGCATCTGTATCTTCTGGCTCTATATTCTCATCATCCTCTAAATCGCTATAAAAGTCTTCCTCCTCTAAATAATATTCATCAGATTTTCTTCTTTTTTCTTTCTGTATCTGATTAACATAATAACCAGCGATCATAAATTCAGTACCAGCCCAAAGTAAAAACTCTGACATTGTCATAAATTTATAATGGTGTAATAAATATAATACCATACCAGTCTGTCCTATTATAAAACCAATTGATGATTCAAACCTTTTCTTAGAGAAAAATGATGGCTCATCAGAATATATTTTCCAAAATTCTCTAATCACCCATTTCAAATTCATCCAACCAAAGAATCCGTATATAAATATGTTTCTATTTTTTTTAGTATCAGTACAATTGTCACTACATCTTCTTTTACTAGTACCTGTTTTTAAATTTACTTGAATAGTTTTATTGCCTCTTGATCTACTCTTTGACACATCTAGGTTAATTACGTATCTCTTTGATTTCTTGTTTTCCATACAGTATATATTATTTTATGAAAATAGATTATTAATATATAAGCCATATTTGATTATGGGCTTAACGAAAACATTACAATCTTTGTTAAAAGAGCAAAACAAACACTTTATATCAGTTGATAATAAGTTTTTCAAAAGGTGGAAATATATTATTATACTTATTATGAAAATGAACCCAAATTATAAACATTGTGTTATATACAGGAAAAGGTATAAAAGACTAAATTACTTTGTGGTTGTTGGGTTAAAATATAATGGTAAAAATATGAAGAGAAGAACTTCGGGTTTTGCTAAAAAATATATAAACCGACATAGAAATTATAGATGTATATATTGTGATGATAAGTTAAATTATGATAATGCTACTTCTGATCATATAATACCAATAAGTAGTGGTGGTAATAACACGAAGGTTAATTTAATTGTGTGTTGTAGATACTGTAACAACGAAAGGGGAAATACTCCATTTAGAGAATACTTAAGATATAAAAACAAAAACTATAGAAGTATAAAATTCATATAGTGTTTATAAGTATTTTAAAGCCTCTATCTTCTTGGAATAATCAATGTCGTTATAATTTGGCTTATATTTGTTTTTAGGAATCCATTTTAAGTCCATGACATCCTTGCTAAAGAAACCCTCTAGGCCAAGGCTTTTGTAAGCATTTGGTTTTACCTCACATAGTTTATTTAAGTCCTTAACTTTTGATATTTTATGTAAGAATCTAAATGGGTCTTCAACATTTTTTTTATCAACAATATCTTCAAATAACTTTTTCCATAAAAATACAGGATATCCTTCTATTATTTTTTCTTGTGATTTCTTAAACCCTGCTAGGTCATTATCGAAAAAATATCTTAAATCTAAGTCATTAGTTTCTAAGAAGCGATAATCGGTGTTTATACCAACCATACCAAGACTATTAGGAAAAAATAAAGAATCTAAATATCCCTCAAATATAGTTAGTGGACTAGAAAAGTCTACATTTAATATATTAAAATAGTAAGATAGTTTATTATAGATAACCATCTGATTTATATCTGGTTCTTCAACATTTTCTTTACCATGGTTGGTCCATTCTAAAAGGTTTTCATAATTGTATATTTTAAACATTCTTCTTTTCCCCATCTTCAAATTACGAATTTGCATACCAAGAACCTTATCATCTCTTTTGTTGAGCATTATTATAATCCATTGAGATTCATTTTCGTTTATCCAAAATTTACCTTGATAAATGTTAGTATGTGCAGAAGGTGGTATTCCTCTATCTACTAGATACTTATATATACCACTATTAGTAACAATTGGCTTAAAATCTGATATCGGTGTTATATTTTCATTGAATACTCTTTCAAGTTCTGATAAATCAATTAAGTCATCAAACTTAGCATCTACAAAATCATTACTATAATCAGTATATGTCATAACACTATCTAGATATTCAATCATTTCTAATTTCTTATCAGGATCTATTTGTTCATTATGGTCTTTGGCAAACTTATCTAATGTAGTTTTTTTATCACAGTTAAAGCATACGTAAAAAAGTCTATTCAAATATAAGTTCCCTCTCTTAGCATTATTATTATTATGACTATCTCCACAGTAAGGGCATGCAAAATTGAATCTATCATTATAATCAATGACTTTTCTTTTCTGTGTGTTAGAAAATTCTTTACTAACTACCTTCTGTATTATATTTTTTATGTAATCTTTATCCATCATTATATATATAGTTTTAATGTAACTAAGTTCACTATATGATTGACATTTAACTATAATTTGGTATAATGTTGATTAGTTTCCCTCTTTCTTAGAATTTTTATTCTTATCTATGCTTTTTCGAGATTTCTTTCCTTTAAATTCCTTATTAAGTTCTCTTCTTTTATCAACTAGTTCTTTAGATAACTTAGCTAAATATTCTGTTTGTTGGTTATGTTGATTAGCAAAGTCGTCTTGTCTATTATCTGGTCCTTGTGGATAAAGCCTACTAGTCATGTTTCCAAATTGTGTAAGTGATAGTACTGAACTTTCTTTACCAGGTGTTGATATTTCTTCATCAAACTTTTTAATGGTCTTAGTAACATTGTCAGGATTTTTAGTTCTCTTAACAACATACTTTATAATATTGGGAAACTTTTCTTTGGTTATGTTAGCTATTAAATCTTCTATGTGTTTGGCATTTTTTAAATCATCATCAGAAAATCCTAATATAGCCTTTATACCAACTCTATCAGAAAATGCATTTATCCTATTCTTAAACTCTAGAAGTGCTTCTCCTTTAAGTACTTCTGTATTGGTGGTTATACCACCCCTAGAAGGTGATGAAACACCAATAAACTCACAATTCTTTAAATATTTTTTAACTAATTCGTTTTCCGTAGGTATTCCCACTAAAACTCTCTCATATTCTTTTTCATAATTGAACAAATATGCAAATTTTAGTAAGTTATTGTACATTAGGTACAACTCTTCCTCTGTTAGTATATTGTCTATAATCCAAGAAACACCCTTAATTATGGATTCTCTTTCATGTCCTCTTGCAGTAATTATAGAAAAAATTGAACCATTTGTCAAACACTCTTTAAAGTCTTGCCAAGATGGTCCATAATTTTCTTTACTAATAGCTTCCTTCACATCTAATAAAAAAGCATTATCTTCCCTGAGTCCATCGTCTCTGAATTCAGAAAAGGCTTTCTCTGGATTGTTATTAGACAATCGCCATTTATCAGAAGCATCTCTAACATTTGCATAAAAAGATGTAGAAATGCTTTTTTCAACCCATTTACCATCAACCAACTCTTCCATATGTATTTGTGTTGACATATCTAATACGTTATCATCCCAATCGAAACTATAATATAGGAGGTATTTATCCGAACTAGATTCGGATATGTATTGGTTAAAGCTTTTGAGCATTGGTATTATTTTTTCCTTTTTGAAAAAGAGTCAAAAGATTCTAATGCAGGAAGCTCTTGTGCTTCATCATCATCTTCATCATCATCTCCTTGAGCCTGTCCTTCTTCATCGAAGTCATCCTCTTTTTCAAAGTCATCAAAGCCTTGAACATCATCACCTTCTTCTTGTGATTGTCCTTCTTCTTGATCACCTTCTGTCAATTCAATAGTAAATTCTTCTACTACTTCATCGTCTTTTTCTGCCTTTACCTCAATAAATCCGTCTTTTTCACAAACTTCGATACAGTAATCGCCTATTTCAATTTTAGTTTTCATATAATTAATTATTTTTTATTATATATTAAAAATCTACATCCCTTTTATATAATAAAAATCCACTTGTTTTTAACATAAACAAGTGGATCTGGTATATTTGTTCCTTTACCTATTTCTTAGTTTTTTTAGTAGGTGCTTTTTTAGTAGGTGTCTTCTTAGTTGATACTTTTTTAACATCTTTCTTAACATCTTTCTTAGGGACTTTCTTCTTATTAGGTTTTTTCTTTTTAAAATCACCATCTTTTAAAGTCTTTTTCTTTACTTTTTCAACTTTTTGTAAAGGCTTACTAGGATTTTTCACAATAGGTTGTGCCACTCCAATGCTTGGTTCTTTTTTATCTGTTTTAATACCAAATAATTTCTTGAAAAATTTAATAATTGCTTTTATCATTTTTAGTTTATTTTTTCAGTATATATTATAGAATACAAATCCCTTTTTGTTAAAAATAGTAAACAAACCACCTAATTTAATATATAACGTTATATGAAATTTAGGTATAGTAAGGAAAATGAGGAATTAATAGTATCAGAAGCATCTAGGATAGAATACCACCAAATGAGTATTTGGTTAACAAGACACGTAAAGGGATATAGGTATATGCCACCATTTAAAATGGGTGTGTGGGATGGTAAGCAGAAATACTTTAGAGATGGTAAAATAAATTTGGGACTGTGGAAAGAAGCTCTTAGAGGGTGTTCTGAAATAGGCGTTTCTTTTAGTGTAGATAATAAAGAAGATTTCCCAATAAACAGAGATGTTACATTAGATAAAGTTACTAAATTCTGTGATAACTTTTTTAAGACACACAAAGTAAAAAATAAAAAAGGCGAGTGGGTTAAATTTATGCCATATGAACACCAAATTCAGTCAGCATATAAGATACTTAAAAACAGATATTGTATGGCAGAAGTTGCCACATCTGGTGGTAAATCACTTATAATATCAATAGTTTTATTCTATACTTTGAAAAATATAAAAAAGGATGCTAAATTTCTAATAATAGTACCTTCTATAACATTAGTTACCCAGTTCTATGATAATTTTATAGAATATAATTTTGGTGACAATAATTTAGTAGATATGAAAGAGAAAGATTCTGAAGAAATACTAAATAAAAAACACAAACCATGTGATATAAGGGTAGAAGAAGTTATGTCAGATAAACCTAGAAAACATTCAGGTGAAAAAAATGCCAATGTCTATATAGGAACATATCAATCCTTGGAAAAGTGGCCAAAGACATTCTTCGAAAAATTTCACACAGTTGTTACTGATGAGGCACATGGTGCAAAATCGAAGTCACTGACTAAAATACTCAAAAGGACATTTGGTACTGCATACTCTAGATTTGGTGTATCTGGTACATTCCCAGAAGAGGATACTTGTGAGATATTGACTATACAATCTGTATTAGGTCCAAAAATAACAGAGGTATCAGCAGATGAATTAAAGAAAAAGGGAATCATATCTGATATGCAAATAAAGGCAGTTATAATGAATCATAATGATCCAGAATTTGGTGATAAAGTTAAACAAATACGTAAGGCTGGAATGGGTAAAGAAGCATTAGGCATAGAAAAGGATTATATACACATATCTGATAAAAGACTTAATTTAATAAAGAAAATAGTTAATAAGTGTGATAACAACACATTAGTGTTATTCCATACAATAGAATATGGAAATACTGTCTTAAAGGAATTAAGAGAAAGCCTACCAGACAAAGAGTTCTATTATATTGATGGTGGTGTTAGTGGCAAAGATAGGGAAAGGATTAAAAAAGAAATGGAAAACACAGATGGGAAAACTAAGGTCTTAGTTGCAAGCTATGGAACATTGAGCACTGGTGTCTCTATAAATGCTATTTTTAATATATTGTTTATAGACTCGTTTAAATCTGAACAAGTTATTATACAATCTATTGGTAGAGCGTTAAGGTTACATGATGAAAAAAAGGTAGCAACTATCTTTGACTTGGTTGATGTATTTGATAGCAATAGTTTTAATAATATATTATGGAAACACTTTAAAGAACGCCAAGGTTTCTATGACAAAAGAAAATATCCTTATAAGTTTATAAAAATAAATTTGTAAGGATTTAATGAGAACGTTCTTGTAAAAATATATACTATATGTCTGTAAATACAAAGTTAACACTATCGGTAAAAAGTGGTCCTGGTGATATAGTTGGTGTCACTGAAATCCAATCAATAAATGGTAGGGCAGACTTTAATGGAATACAATTTACTGAAGCTGGATCATATATACTAACTATAACACCAGATAACATAAATGTCGAAAGTGCTGAAGTAGAAATAAATGTATCACCAGAGGAAGATTTTATCCCACAAGATAATCCAATCGAACAGAGTGAAGAAGGAGAAGAAGAACAAGAAGCATTAGAAGGGTCTAGACCTATTATAAGCCAAATAAAAGAACCTACTCTAGATTTAAAAGCTATGCAATTTGATGCTAGTCCTAATGAGGGAGATAATAGCGAACTTTTGACTAGTCTGGGATTTACACCATTTCTTTGGTATAATGGTGTTCAGATGAGAGTATCAGATATAAAATCATTGTATTTATATTATGAGAATAATATCCCAAGGTGTAGAGCAATTATAATAGACACACTTGGATTCATAGGTACGCAAGATAGTATGCCATTAAATGATACTAAATTTGAACTTTTTATAAATTCTGGCTCTGATATTTTAAAATCTATACATCTTAGATTTAAAATGCAATTTAACCAAGAAAACAAGAAAAATGGTACATATACAATTACTGGTACTTTAGATGTAGATAATTTTTATAAAAAAGGCTACAAGTCATACAAAGGAACTTCTTTCAATGTTCTAAAAGAATTAGCAGTAGAGAATGGTATTGGATTTAATTCAAACATAGGAAATACAAACGATACAATGACTTGGAGAAAAAATGGTAGTAATATACCAGAATTTGTAAAGAATGTAGTCAAACATTCGTATATATCAGATAATTCTTTCATTTTAGGTTATTATGATTATTATTGGTGTTATAACTGCATTGATATCGAAAAGGAGTGGAATAGAGATATAAAAAATGACCTAGGTCTTAACACACAAGGATTGTCTTCATTAGATAGCAACATGGAACTAACACCACTAGTTCTAACAAATGATGCTAGTTCTGATGCATCTGGATTCTATTTCAATAAGTATAGATTTAGGAATAATTCAACGTATCAGACAACAAATAGTGGTATTTATACAATTTCAAGAGTTTATGATAGAAGTACAAAACAATTCTTAAAATTTGATATAGATTCTTTAAATTCTGATAATAGTGATAATATAATTTTAAAGGGAAGACCAAACGATACAGAAGAATTAAAACAAAGTTATAATACAGATTATGGTGGTAAGATAGATACTGATAACATCCACCAAAACTATATGTATGCTCTTTCACAGAATGAAAGAAATGTTAAGAACCTACATAACATATCAATTGAATTAGATATGCCACAGCCAAACTTTAATGTTTATAGATATCAAAAAATAAGAGTGAATTTTATTAACCAAAAACAGACACCAATAAATACGGTTGTTGTAAATGAGAGGCTAACTGGTGAGTGGTTAATCACGGATATATCTTTTGTGTGGAAGAGGGGAACTTTAACACAGAAGTTAACTATTGTAAGAAAAGAATTAGGCAAAACACTAAAAGAAAAAGAAACTCAACAAACCGAAGATACTGCTGAAAATAATTCTGAAATAAATGAAAATCCATTAGATAATTTACAAACAGAAGGATTGGAATTACAAGAAGAACAAAATGATGATTTTATATTTAGTGGTGGTACTTTCACAGAGGGTGAAGAGTTCACAGAGAGAGAATTCCAAGGTGAAGAAGAATCAGAACTTACTATACCACCAGAAGACCAAAGGCTTTATGAAACTGAATCTAACCAAATAAATAATAGTCCAACACCTATATCAGAGGGGAATTATAATATAGATTTTATAGAAGGGAGTTATGTAGATAACCAAGGTAATGACATAGAGGTTTGTCAGATTGATGGAAGTGCTATAAATGTAAAAGTGGTTGGTAAGTATCTGGATATGAAAGAAGCAGCACGAAGTGATGGTATATTACTTAGTGTTAATTCTGGATTTAGATCACCGATAAATACTATAAACACGAAGTCAAATAATGGTGTCTTAGTTAGAGCTAGCTCACAGAAATACCTATATGATAACTGGGTAGCTAGAAAACCTGGATTTAACTTAGCCGCAAAGCCATATACTTCCAAGCATGGAAATGGTATAAGTTTAGACTTAAATACTGGTAGTAGAACAAAGAATACATTAAATGAATCTTTGTATTCTTGGTTAATTAAAAATTCTTGGAAATATGGATTTGTTAGGTCTGTAAGAAGTGAAGAGTGGCATTTTGATTATTTACCAAACTTAATAAATAGTTCACAAGGTGGTCCTTACTCTAAACTAGCTGCCAACGACTCAAATTTATTTTTTAGTGATTTGGGTTTAGATAGATTAAGCTAGGATTGATAATATTTTATATATAAGGAAAATATTTAATACTGATGGCTGAGGATAAAAACCTTTTAGATAAATTAAGAGATACAGCAGTTGCAACTGCCGAGGGTCTGAAAAGACAGTACGGCATAGGTGCTAATAATAATCCTTGGCCACAGACCGAGTACCAACCTATTTTGGGATTAAATTCTAATAGACAAACAAAGGGATTCCTTCCTTCTGCAAAAATAGAACCTATTAACAAAGAAGGTGAAGGTGGTGCAGATGGTGAAGGACGTATAAATAGATTTGGTAACTACGAATATAAAGATTGGCGAGGACATTTGCTTAACCCTGCTAAGGAGGTAGATGGTCTAGAACATGATAAGTTTAAAAAAAGTATAAGAATACCAAAATCTGATGATTCCCTTGTAGATAGTCCATATTCAACTAGGGATTTCTATGCTATATTTAATGACAATACAACAGATTATTTTAAACATGGACTTCAAGTTATAAATGGGGAGAGTGGTGTGCTTGGTTCATCACCTGGTACATCTTTTGAAAACAATGATCCTATTATATATGGCTTTGAAGTGATAATAAATGATATATCTTCTCCTTTACTTAATGGTGCAATAGATGATTTTTTAAATAATTATTCAGGTGTTAGTGAAATAGCAGCAAGAAGACCAGTCTATGAAGATTTCAAAAAACAGTTTACTAAGTTCTTCAAAACAAGGGGGACTGTATTAGAGAGAGAGACCGATAATGCTAGTATTTCCAAATCTAGAAATTCATCATCACCAGAATTACAAACTGGACAAGGAATAGGAATAACACAACCTGGTAAAGCTGCATACATGGCATATTATCTAAAAAAAGTAGGTGGCTTAGGGAAGTTAGCAGAGAGAAACACACCTACTGAAAAGAAATATTTAGTAGATTATAATAAGGATATAATAACCTTAGATTTCTTAGAAGACACAAGTCAAAGTGTTACTACACTTGCACATCTATACAAGTTGTTATATTGGTCTAAACCTAATGGAAAGGGCATTATACCAGAGAATTTACTTAGGTTTAATTGTGATATAATAGTATCTGAAATAAGAAATTTTAAGCGTGTTAAGAAAACACTTAATAGTGTACAAGACGGAACACCACCTCAGCTAGAAATAGTAAAAGATAACGTATCTAGGCAAGTTTATTCTCTTAGAGATTGTCAGTTATACTTTAATGGGATGCCACACCCCAATGATATTGATATGACACAAACACCATCAGTTTATAATTCATATAGTATACAGTTTGACTATAAATACACTTCTAATAAATTAGAAAGATTTATGCCAACACCAAATGGAGATGGACAATATGTTGGTTATGATGGTGGTGCTATTTGGAAAGTTGGTAATAAAGGTGCTACAACAGCGGCAGGTGGTAATAGTATATTATCTTCTGTTCCTAATTTCTATACTACTGATGAAAATACATATAACAAAACTGGAACAGATGGTAGGTTCTTATTATCTAGACCAGAAAATGGTAGAACAGAAAGAACTTTCAATCCAGAGGATTTAGATAATCTTGAATCTTTTAAAAGACAAAGTACATCTTTTGGAAAAAGACTAAAGAACAGACTTGAGGATGTTGCCATTAGGTCAGCAACTAGAGAGTTACAAACTTTTGTAAATACTAGAACTGCTATACTTAATAGAACTTTAAATAAAATAATAACTGCAAATGGAATAGTTGGCGTAAGACCACCTAGAAATGTTTATACAGATAGACCATTAAGTGCTGGGGAAAGGATATTCTATGACGTTAGAGGGGATTTAATAAACTTTTTAGGTAATGCAGCAGGTGGTGCTTTAGGTGGTGGTGGTACAATAGGTGGGAATCCATTTTCACCAAGATAAAAAAAATATAATATGGCAGATAAGAGTAAAACGTATGTAGGTGTAGTAGAAGATAATGCTGATCCTAAGAAGCTAGGTAGGTTGAAAATAAGAGTCATGGATGTCTATGAAGGTATATTAACCGAAGATATCCCTTGGGCAAATCCTTGGAAGGATTTAAATGGCAATGAATTTAATTTACCAGAAATAGGCAAAGTGATGGTGGTTACATTTGATCAAGGTAATGAGAATAGTCCAGAATATATCTATGCAGACCATTATAATGTCAATTTGGAGAAGAAGCTAGCTTCAATGGATATCTCTGATTATAAGTCTATGAAGTCAATTATTTTTGACCATAAGACACAGTTCTATATAAACGATACAGAAGGTTTAAAGCTAGATTATAAATATAACAATCTTAATATAAAAAGTGATTCTATAAACTTAAACTTAAAAGATAATAATGCTAATTTAAATCTAGGAGATGAGTCTGCTGACCAACAAGCAATACTTGGTAACTACTTCATAGATTGGTTAGGTAAATTTTTAGACACATTACAAAATGGTGGTTTATATAATGCTGGTGGGCCAACAATGGCTAATCCTGCATTGGTAAAGTTAATACTTGAGTTTAAAGCAACAAAAGATTTAAAATTTTTATCACATAATGTTAATGTTGTTGATAACAATGGTGTGAGGACAGTTGCTAATAATAATAGAGAAGATGAGGCACAATATGGAGATGCCTGGACTTCATCACAAGAAGAAAATAACTTAACCGATATAAAAGACGATAATAACAAACCTAAAGATGGTCCAAGAGATGAATTTAATGTTTAGTTTAGTTTATTTTTATATTTAATATATAAGTAAAATAATATACTACTTATTATTCCCACAGAACACAATATTAGCATTTCATATAATGAGAGAAGACCAATTGATCAGGAGGAAGTAATAATTGGTGGTGTTACACAATCTGTGATAGTTTATTCTATACCATTTATATACCAAAATTTAACCAACCCCTTAATAATTGGGATGTAAGTAATGTTACTAATATGAGTAATATGTTTTATACTACAACTTTATTTAATCAACCACTATATAATTGGAATGTAAGCCAGGTAACTACTATGGATTATATGTTTGGATTTACTGATTTTAACCAAGACCTTTCTCAATGGGATGTAAGTAATGTTACTACTATGGAGTTTATGTTTGATGATTCTTCTCTATCAACAACAAACTTAACTTCTATTTATGAAAATTGGTCGTTATTAACTTTACAAGAAAACGTTATTTTTGGTGCAGAAGGAATAAAATATAACAGTTCAGGACAAACAGGGAAAGATATAATGCTCAATACTTATAATTGGATCATCACGGATGGTGGGTTATAAATCTAAGTGTTAGTATTATTTCCAATAAACACGGTTATGGGAGGCATATCTTCTCTGACCCTAATATTCACATTTTCTGGTTTTATAACCTCTAACTTTATCTTTGGATTTACTTGTTCATCTTCTTCCATATTTGTCTTTATTTCAATTATAATCCACCAACTGACATTCTGCTACCATCTAACCTAACGGGTGCTTTAGGAGTCCTTAAAACAACTGGTGGGAGGGAATAGTCTTGTTCAATATATCTAAGTCTATTTTTGTCCTTTTTAGTGCTTTTATTAGGAACTATCAGCTTCTCTTTAATTGATAGTCTGCTTTGGTCTATTTGTTCTTCTGTTTTTCTAAATTTTTCCATATCATCTAAAGATGGGTAAAGTATTACTTGTCCCTTAATTATATTAAGTGGATTATCGATACCGTTTATAAATAATATGATATCTATGTTTTCTAAACTCATACCAACTTCGTTGGCTTCAAGGCCATATATTTTTTGAAATATTATATCAATTCTCATAATATCACCTTGCTCAACCGTATAACTGTTTAAATTAACATCTGACCTATATGTTAGGTTAGGTGTTGATAGGTCAAATAGTCCATTTGGTGATTCTTTTTTAATATCTGCAATTGATTTAAAATCCATAATTTATTTATTTTTTATAAGTCAGTTTCTTTTGTTGAGGAAAAATTAATTTTGAAAGCGTTTTCTATTTCCTCATCGGTTGGACCTGTTGGTAGATTATTAGTAGCACCATTGCTTGTGGTTGTTGTGTTTGTATTAGTAGTTTGGCTACTGATAACCTCTGTCCCAGTCACATTTTCTACTTGATTAACATTATCTTCAGTATTAAAGAAGTAACCACCACCATCAACATATTCACCATCCCCATTTGGTGGTGTGGATATATCTGATAAGTAATCTTTTCTAGTGTTTATAGTTCTTAAATATCCAGTGTTGAATTTAGCTAAAATTTCTTGAAGACCTAATGGTCTAGCATTTGTTAATGTGAACTCTACTGTTATATTAGATGGTAAGTCATTAAATGATAGTGTAGATCCTAGTTTTAAATTTACCCTATCTGTGTACATATCACCAGAACAAAAGATTGGTCTGAGTGGGTTTCCTATTGTCACATGCCATGGTGTGGATGGCAATCCAGATAAAGCATGGGTTATTCCTAACAATTGCACTCTATACTTTTGAATAGTTTTAGAAATAGAGTTGCCTATGGCATCGAATAATCCACTAGCTCCACCAGCAGCACCTCCTACTATTGCATCTAGTCCAGCTTCAGCATTACCTTCTATTATATTGTTCACCAAATTAACTACTTTACTTTTTATTTCCTTAAAACTTTTTTTAATCGAACTTATTATTTTATTTATAAGAATAGATATACCATTTTTACCAGTCCAGCTGTTTAAATTTTTAGCGAATTTAGATGATAATCCATAGTTTGTACTGTTTGATGTACCAAAAGATGTAGCATTAGATACTATATCCATCCATGCAATAGTTGGATCTATACCAGATATAAACTTTTGTTCATACTTAACAACCATTTTTATAGATACGGTACATTTTAGTCCACTACCATTTTCTCCATAACCAATTGTTTTTCTTCTCTTAGCCATTTTTATTATATTAGGATTCCCAGTTGGTAAAGGTTGGTCATTGTTATCTAGTATTCCTAGTTTAGCCAAGAAGTCCCTTTGTAAATTCTCAGTAAATCCTGCTAATGGTATGAAGTTAATTCCACTACCCATTCCACTACCTGCACCACCAATGCTAAAATCCTGACCTAGATTATTTATAACCTTTGTAAAGTCAGCATCTGCATCCTCCCATTTCTCACCAAAATCTATGTCTAGGAAATCTTCGCTTTGTGGCTTCCACCCAATCAGTACTGATAGTGGTGGTGTTCCACCTTTATCTAATATATTATCCTTCATTGGTTTATCAAATCGCCTAGCTATCATTAATCTATTATTTGGAAAAACTCCTATATCTTTTAGATATGCAAAGTCATGTGCTCTTAAAGAAGCCTTGCTAGAGAATGATAATTTTTCTATTATGTTTAAAATACTAGTATCATATATATCATCATTGTGTAGTACACTTCTATTCAATGTGTTGTATGAAGAATCAAATCCAGTAGAATCTTGATCTGTACCTATTTTTCCGATATTCCCCCAAAATTGTGGTATTGAACGACCTGTGAACAGTGAAACTCTTGACTGTATGGGATTACCATCACTATCTAGATTAGATGATGATTGTTTTCTACCAGCATTATAATCATTAACATTGACATTTCTGGTAGCACCGCCTGTGAAATTAGATATCCCATCACGTGTTGGTCCACTCCTAGTAACCAAACCAAGTGGAGATCCACCTAATACTGGGGATATATTTACACTATTAGCCATTCTTTTGTATAATTTTATTTATATATTAAAGACTTAGTAATCTCTAACTATTTGTGAGTTAGAAAACTTTGATAGATTAGACAAGACATTGTCTATTATTTTAGGATTTTTTCTAAATTCATTATAAAATATTAGGACATTGAAGTTATTATTTCCCAATATTTTTTTAAGGTTTAATAATTTTTCTACAGAAAATTCTTTTTCAAAGTCTGGTATATAGTAAATATCTTTATTTTTATCAATAGCTTGTTGAATTTTATTAAATATTAGTATTTTTAAATATGTTTTGTCTTTCTTAAAATCAACATCTTCATCATCCACTATTTTTTTTATATCTACTATATATTTATTCTTTATCTTATTAACTTTTACAAACTTGTCAAATTTCTTTCTGGTCTTACAATATACACAAAAAAAGTCCATCCAATCTTACATTATTTTACATATATATTTGTATTATAGCCTTCCCTCAATAGAGTATAACTAAACATTGTTATTATATAATATATAATAACTATTAGTCACCAAATAAATCAAGGTCTATTATGATAAAAAGCAAAGAAGTTAGAATAAAAGCAAATACAAGGAATATTAAAAGATTAAGAGAATGTAAGAATAAAGATTTAAAAATAGGGGATTATTTGGATATACCAATATCTTTTCTAACTAGTGGTAGTCATCAGAAAGTTAGTTGTATATGTGATGTATGTGGTAAAGAGACACAGATAATGTATCAAAAATATATTAAAAATATATCTAATGCTGGTTATTATTCTTGTAGTTCAAAGTGTTCACAAGATAAGGTTAAGAAAACCTCTAAAGAGAATTGGGGTGTAGAACATTATTCTAAAACAAATGAGTATGAAAGCAGAGTTAAGAAAACTAATTTAGATAAATATGATAACGAATATTATTTAAGTTCTAAGAAAGGTAAACAAGTTATAAAACAATCTGTTCTTACTAAATATGGTGTTGATAATGTTTTCTCAAATAAAAAGATAATTGATAAAATAAAGAAAACTAACATAAAGAAATATGGTGTTGATAATCCATCAAAGTCAAATATTGTTAAGGATAAAATAGGTAAAAAAAGTAAAGAAAATTGGATTAAACAGTATAAAAATCATTATAAAGATAAATATGACTTAGATGTTATATCCCTTGATAATAGTATATATGATATTGTTTGTGGATCTTGTAATAAGACATTTAGTATAAATAAATTTTTATTATCAAACAGGCTTCAATTAAACATGGATATATGTACATTATGCAATCCACTACTATCTTCTAAATCAAGCTATGAATCAAAAGTTTTA
>Ga0307951_1001163_pt1 | contig 15879 bp, 14 predicted proteins | sample OrgLakmetagen374_FD_201842 | JGI IMG/M metagenome (GOLD analysis project Ga0307951, IMG submission 201842) | Saline water microbial communities from Organic Lake, Antarctica - #374 | ecosystem: Environmental > Aquatic > Non-marine Saline and Alkaline > Saline | place: Antarctica: Organic Lake... | reverse complement strand
CCTGCGCTCGTGTTTCTGCTGCCAACTTTTCGCAAAAGTGCACATTCTAGTCCTTGTACCGCTGTCGGAGGAAAGGCCATCCTCCATCCTTGTTGCCTCTATTGCTTAACAACGCCGCAAAGGAACAGCACAAAGACCTTTGCAACATTCTCCAAGGAGCCTCCGTTACTCTCCACATCATCCTTTTGGGTGTGGGCGGCACCATCTACAACACTCACACCCTGAAACCTTTCAAGGAACTGGGTCTTGATTCTCAAAGAGTTGAGAAGCTTGCTTGCCTCCAAGCTCCATGTGCTCTCTGTGAACTTCGCTGCTAAACTTGTCCATACCAGACGTGCCCTTTCCAGTACAGAGTTACAGAGTTACAGATAAAGCCATCAGTCAAAATGTGCGACTGCTAGGAAAGTAAAACGTGTAAAACGTGGGATAGTTGTTGTTGTAGCACCAAACTTGTAGCAAAAAATTCCTGGAAAGGGAAAAAAGCACAACGTTATTTATGACATCATGATTGAAGCATTGAATAATACCAGTGAAGACAATCAAGCATCTGCCAGGACCAGCCGACCGCATTAAATTAAAGAGGGGGAATCATCTGTGTGTTTTGGGCACATGAAAAAGACGTGGACTGTCACACTGAGGATACCAAAAATGAGGGAGGCAAATAACATTATATATAAACTCATGTGTGAAGAGCAGCACATGCACAACGAGAGGGTCTGGAACATCAAACATAGTCTGGTTCATCACTCTTTTGCTGCGGGCCCTGCTGCTAGATGAACTCTGAACAGTACTTGCCTGGCTAAGACTGTTAAAACGTGTGTAACGAAATTGAAATCAGATATCAAGCAAATTAGCACTTCCCATTGTTTGTCTTTCAATACCTCACACAGCAAAGCACAACCAGAACCAAGGACTTGTTCAATTGAAACGCGTATTTGACTTTATATCTGCCTTGGATCTTGCCTTGCAGCCAAAATGCTTTTCAGTACTGTTATCAACTCTCATCAGGAGCCGGTTTCAGGCCAAGCCTGCATCACTTTTGATCCCCATTGATTTTTCCTTTCCTATTCGCGGTGGAGGAGCTTTACGGTACTTACTCGGTACCAAAGTGGCTCCTTTTCCATAATTAATGTGGGGAGTAGTTTTCACTGTATAGCTCTTTTTTCTTCTTCTTTGCTTTACAACACGTGCTCAGCAGGTTGGAAACGAATGGAGAAGGCTGTCATTGAAAGGAAAGAAATGGAACTTCTCAGAGCCCTGCTGCCAATACAGTCGTCAAAAGGAGCCTCGCCTGATTTTTACGAGGAGGACTGTACAGAGTCCACATGTGTACTGTTCCTGGACAATAATTTGCAATGACCTTATGGTTGCTGCCCTACATGATCGGGAGGCTCACCAGGTCAAACTGACACTGGACTGGATCCTTTCGACAAGAAATAATTACAGCAATGATCGATAATATGTTGGATCACAATGCAGAACGTCGCTTACCCCTTGCTATCCTTGCTTAACTCGTTTTTTGTTTCAATAAAGGATAATTTTTGTAGTACCGTTCAAGTTTGCAACTAAACCGAGAACTTCGATCTGCATCTAGTGTTCAATCAAGGCCACTTATTTTTATTTAATTAATCGCTGCCTCCTAAACGGTACGAACACACATTCTTGCACAAGCACTCTCTCAGTTGCTGTGCCTGCATCCTCATGTGTGCATCAGCATGTCTGCAAAGTATTCACATTCGTGTCCTTCACTTGTCACAGTGCAACAACAACCATGTCTGCGACAGACATCAATGCTTCCAACCTGCCGGAGAAAACCAAGTACCCTCCAGATCAATACCAGCAAAGGCACCCTAACGAGACAGCACGCGCAGGCAAATGTATGACATCAGTGGCTGTTGGTTGGTGAATGAAGAGAGTGGTGAGAGTTTCCTGTCGGGCTCATCTCCCTTGTATGGTTACGAGCTGGACAGTGAGTAAGCATTCCGATAATTTTTCATACGCTCACATATGAGGAGACGCGATCTACGCAGGTGCTGATTAAAAGGGTGATAGAAAGGGAAATGTTTTTGTCAACACACATACACACACACACACACACACACACACACACAGGTGTATCCTTTGATAGGGAGGGAGCTGAAGAGGCAAAAAGGCGTTTACCTGAAGGGGAGCTTGAGCAGGCAAAGACAGCGGCTGCAGTGGGGAAGCAGGTGACGAGCAACGCGATTTGTGACGTGGCTTTGTCCTTTCTTTCAATGCGGGAGTGGTTTTCACCGCCTGTAGAGTTTCTCCTTATCCCTTTAAATGTTGAGTAAAGCGGGCTGACAATTGAGAAGGATCTGGTGGCATCCACTTTTATGCCTTTTGGAACCCTCGTCCGGAGGAGGCCGGGGTCCTGAGGTCCAATTGGTCAAGGGTTGGAAACGGGCTACAAGGGGACTTTGATTTACAAGATCTACAAAAAAAGGCCTCAGTCAAGGATTGCTACTGCTAGCCAACGGGCTACAAGGGGTACTTTGGTACTGTCAAAGGGTACTTTGGTACTGTCAAGGGGGACTGCTAGCTAACGGGCTACAAGGGGTACTTTGGTACTGTCAAAGGGTACTTTCGTACTGTCAAGTGCTACTGCTAGCCAACGGGCTACAAGGGGTACTTTGGTACTATCAAGAACCTGTGATTGGCGTTCCTTTAGGGGTTACGGTTGAGGAGCAACTGTTAGCATTTTTTCCCGGTGCTTAAAATGAATTGAGCAGCCAACTTGTCTTTAGGTGTAGAGGGAGTTGCAGAGCAATAGAAAGTTCGCTTTCGTCCAACTATAATATTTCTGTGCAACACAAGTCTGACTTCTAGACTATTACTTAAGGTATTGAACATAAAGCGGTTTGTTTTTGCCATGTGGGCTTGCTTACCTGTCGTACAACTTGTTATTTAATTGCCATTTAGCTTTCTTCCTACATCCAATGCATTGCACAGGAGGAGGTGGGAAAGACAGAGGAAGGAGCTTCCATTAAGCACTTCAAGGGTGCATCTAGAGAGAACCGTGGGTGAGTGTGCGCAAATTTTAATAGAGTTGTTTTTGCCGGTATTGTATGGGAATCTGCATCTACTCCTTTGTAGTTGACCTCTTCTTATTGTGCTCTTTTTATTGTGCCTTTAAGAGGGTGTTGTAAAATTTCCAGACCCTTCCTCTGGATTTCGGACTGAGGCTCGCTGTTCCTTGAGCGCTTTGGTTTTCTTCTGGACGATTTGCAGAACGACGTAGTCTGCTTTCCATACTTCCATGCTTGTAGCCTTAACAGCGCTTGTCCTTCCTTTCCTTCTGCTCCTTGCCTTCCTTGCCTCTCCTACATCATCATGGCTTGGTTTTACAAGTAAAATTCGGTGCTAAACTGACACTACACATTTCACACACACACACAATTTACACACAAACACACTCACACACTCACACACACACACACACATACACACACACACACACACGTGCGTGCACACACACACACGCACACACACACACGCACACACGCACGCACACTCACCTACCCCAGGTACGAGGGAGAGGTGGTTGAGAGCCAAAAGGAGGGTAAGAGTGGGCCACACATCAAGGAAGCACACAGGATCTAGTAGGAAAGATGCCCTACGTTATGTGTGTATACTTAAGTATTATGTTATGGTAGACTCGAGATATGCTGTTGCAGGGGCGGTAAGCCTTTTCTTAATGCCTTCCTTTCCGGTGTGCATAACTGACAATCTATTTCATTAAGTCAGTGTTGTTCAAACCCTCCACTGACTTGCATGTAGCTTGATGGCTTGTGTGAAATTCATAGCCTAATTTCTTGACCTGCATTTGGATAAAACGCCCTCTTCAGAACAGTGTACAGCAATTGTATCTAGCGAGCTGCCCCTCACCATCATAAATATGCCAGGATGAGTGATGTGTAGTGAAGCTGTTTGTTTCCATCCAATACTGTCAATCAAGAGGATGGGCGCTTATATCACATTGCTGCAAGTTGTTGCAAGCACCATCTAAAACTAAGCTTTGCTCCCGAGAAAACTCACACATGTAATGCCAACGTTGTGAAAGTGGGTGGGCACGCAGAATAAGAAGGGAGAAGAAAGGGATGATTACGTAGGCAGTGAAATCCACTTACCATGTGAGATCTCTTCTATAATTTTCCACCAGGAAGTCAAGCCAGGGAAACCCAGGGAACTAAACGATGGGGATCAAAAAAGTTGCAAGCTTCAGGACAGCACAGAATGGACTTTTTAATGCTGGCACCTTATAAGCGCTCCTTCCCTTGAGCACGCTGGATGTGCTATTATTATGCCTACTCAATACACTAGGCTAGTGTAGCCTTTTCTTTTCTTTGGCAGCACTGTTGACAAAAAGATACGCCCATGCTGGAACTTGAAAACATGCGTGTTGTAGATGGTGCTGCCCACTCCCATAAAGATGGCGTGTAGAATAAGATGAGATCATGTTTTAAATTAGACCAGCGTTTACCCCCACCAAATGCACGGCGCGGTTCCGCGGCCTGCCTTGTGCGATGGGTGGTTACTGAATTACAAAGGTCGGGCATTCAGCTGCAGTCAGCCCTGCCGCTGCTTTGTCACTAATAATCCGACTGAGCCATCAGGGAAATGCCTGAAGCCCATGGCGGTGTAATAATGGCTTGTTGAACCTATGAAATCATGCTGACAAAATCTGACCAAAAAAAAAAGGAGAAACTATGCAGGCAGTGAGAAACCATTCCCCACATTAATTAAGGCAAAGGAGCCACTTTTGTACTGGGTACTGTAAAACTCCTGCACCAAAGTAAAAGAAAAATTTTTAATGGGGATCAGGAGGGTTGCAGGCCTGACCTGAAACCGTTTCCTTATGAGAGTTGATATTGCCTAGTACTGGGAAATGTGCGTCTAGTAAGGTAAAGTTTGGCAGCGTAGTTGACAGAATGACATTAAGCTTGGAAGCAAGTTTCTTAGAGTGTCAAGACCCAGCTCCTTAAAAGGCTGCAGTGTGTGATTGTTGTAGATGGTGTCACCCATGCCCAAAAGGATGGTGTGGAGAGATGTGGAAGCTCCTTGAAGAATGGCGCAGAGGCCTTTGCGCTGTACCTGTGTGGCGCTGAGCTAGTTCTGAGGTCTAGTGTCCTCACAGGAGTACTTGATCTCGATGGGGTGGATGTCATATGTTGAGAACTTTGGGTCAATGCTGTATGGGGAAGGTGGATCTGCTGATGGTTGCCGGTGCTGTAAAGGTGCTCCCAGTGAATAAGAATGGAGCTCCTTGAATAATTGTACAGAGTTCCTCTGCGGCGTGCAATCGGTTTTGGGGTCTAGTGTCCTTACAGTACTTGATCTCAATGAAGCGGTTTTGCAATGATGTTTGCTGTGATCTTCAATTCTTCATTGATGTTTGGAATTGGTGACTTGTTACCAGTCTTCCTTGCCCCCTGCGGTCATGATAGACAAATAAGCAGATCCAAAGAAGCAAGCTTCGCTAGTAGTAATCAACCCTCGAAACATTCCCCCCTGCTTAGCTGCAGACATTTTGGCCGTAGCCCGCGGAGTCGGTCTGTAGTGCAGCATCTTGTCTGGCACCCTTGCCAAAGAAGGGACACAGTCTTTTGGACCTGGTTTTGCCCAGGAACGAGCCCTGAACCACGTGTAGGCCCTGAACCACGCGTAGGCCAATTTACCTAGAGTATGTCTGGTCTGTCTGTCTTTCGGCAAAAGGCCACAAAGCACGAAGTCAGGACCAACCTTACAGCTTTGATACCACTGCAAGAGTAGATATCTAAGTCCGAGTTGTAATTCTGGACACTTGGAGAGTATATGTGTGTGTCGTTACATCATATTAGCAGCCAGAGCGAGGGGATGTATAAGGCATTGTCTACTTGTTGACATGGTCCCATATGTTCCCTTACATCCCAACACGCACCACTACATCCTTAAAGTTTATTTTGTAGAACCTCATGATATATTGGACTCATGTGGCTCTATGACACAAGCCACATTGAGGACATCATCGCTCTCATTAAAAGTGGCTTGCTTCCAGCCAGGGGCACGAGCTGAATTCAGCAGCCTCATTTCTAACAAGTTTGCAGACCAATTTAGTGGTTCATTATTAATTATTGTTAAACATGCTCCTACGGCATTGTTAATGGCAGAATTGCGCTTTTTAAATACAACAGCTCATCAGACCTGCTAGGCATGCAGTAGCACAGAAGCACTAGGCTAGAAGGACCAAACCAGTTCCGGTGGTTGGATACCACTTTGGCACCTTCCTATTCCTCTAAGGAACGGGGGAACTTGTTGCGCCCTGTTCTAGTGGCCTTTGTGTGCACTCTGCACACTTGCAACTCTAACGTTGCAAGGCAAGCCTACTCGCAACATGTCTTTCTTGTAAGAATAAGAGAATGAGTAGTGGAAGTTATAGTGGCTGTGACAGGGAAGAGGAGTTGGTGTTTGCCAAAGAAAAATTAAGACGGAAATAGTCGCTGTCAGAAGAGGAGCATGAGTAACAAAGTTTGCGTTTGTTAATCTGTCTACGGATAGAAACAATGAACTCGGGCGTAGTTAATCACGTTCCATTAAATACTAACGTTGGTAATTAGCAATAATGGTAATTATAATTAATAGAACCTTAAAAGATTTTCCGCCTCCTGCTGGAGATGCAAAAAAAGAGGCGGGGCGTGGCACATCTATACAGGGCTGATGGACCTTTCGGTGTCATCAGGGAGGGGGATTAGCTTGTGAAGGCCATCACAAGCAGCTCTTCATATGGCTGGTAGGCCGGTTACATAATTGCACGCGTGGATCCGTGGATAGGAATGTAGAGTCCAAAACAAATGGCTTTCCTGGCAAGTGCTTAGTACGCAAGCAGGTTGAGGATAGCAGTTTCCCCAATATATTCCTACAATCCAGGTTAAATTTGCATGTTAAATTTATATTAATTGCTTATTTTGTACCAGTAACAATTCATCTGGGTGGCTGAGATTCGTCGCTCTGCAGGTTTCACAGCTCCTGCAGTTAAACCCTCCTGTCCCCGGTTTCAATTTGGACGCAACCAGAAAGGTGCAAAATCAAAGGAGGAAGCTGTGTGTCAATGACAGGCGCACACGGCTATCAAGCGCATCCACGCGCACCCACACTTACATGCATACGTATACGCGTATAGCCTCCTTCTGGCTGAACTTTCCCTCTTCTTCCCATTCTCATAGTGTCATTACTCTCATTCCCATTATTAACTGCAATATCAATCGGTAGTTGCGCAATAAATTTAATCTGAATACGTAACGCCTTGTCCCTCATCTTGTTAATGCAGGCAGGAATGGAAGAAGGTAGGCTCAGCTTCAACAAGACCAGACCAAGATGCAACATACAATGGCGCTGTCTGCATATGCTTGGAGTGTTTGTATCCAGGCAGGCCCTTGTGCTCTTAACTTGCTTTTTTTGTCTTGTGACTCCCCCTTCTCTTTTGCAGGAAGTGAGCTGTTCCTTCAGGAGGATGTGCAGGAAAGCCGCAGTCTGGAATCCCTGCCTGTTGACGCGCTGGGCGAGATCTTGTCACGAGTCGAGTCGCTTGCGGATGTGCGTTGCCTCACCCGGTCCTGCAAGGCCTTTCTTGCATGCAGCAGGTCAGAACACGTGCAAGCTGCCTGGCTTATGGCTCACTGCCCGGTGAGTAGTAGTTGCCCAGGCCCAAGACCCTGTCCCACTACTCAGCACATAGGTGAAGTTTAGGACTGCAGGTGGGTCTCCAGGGGCTTTATCCGGGGTCTTCAAGTTGGGGCTTCAAGCTCAATCTTCAAGCTCATTTTGCTCAAGCAGAGTATGCTTCAGCACAGCGACATCCATCATTACTTATTAACACACAAGGACACAGGCAAAAGGCAGATGCTCTCGGGCACCCTCTCTGTGGGTCAGGTACCGGTTCATTCCAAGCATCTTTAGAGGAGAGAGGTACCATTCAGGGGGGAGGAATGCCACCAAAATATGCGAATTTAAATGAAAGATCAATGAGAATCAGAAGGTTTGACCCTGCTAGCAGCGCCCCACACAATGGAAGCGAGGGAAGAATTCCCAAGGAAACATCTTGTAATTGTAATTGTAATTTGTCAGAGGACGCCCTGTGCCCCACTCCCTACACCGCCCCTGCTTGTTCTGTGGCGGTGGCGGTTAGCGTTGGGTCATCATCTAGAAGACTCGCTACTCCAGCTGAAAGCCATTACAAGTTTACGGCTGCTGCCGTTCTGGCATCCGGCTGCCATACTCTGCGTATTCCTACACCTGCTTCCTTGGCAGGCACGATATACATTCTCGTGCCAGCTTGCAACAAAGCCTACACCGCGCTGGGACCTGCGGTAAAGCAGCATTTGGTACCCCTGCTAAAAGTACCACTGGGTATTCTGCTTGCAGGAAGCTGCTCCTCCAGCTCTGATGCAGCCTGTCAGCATCTGTGCTGCTGCCTCCACCTCATCACCCTCAAGCACCACATCCTTGTGTACGCGTTTCAGCCAGCTGCGATGATTTTTGTGCTCATGCACACTCGCAAGTCACATAAATCCAAATGAACACCCCACAAATGCGCACTAACACACTCAGGCTCGAGCACTGCGCATTGCGTACGTGAAATGGAAATGGAGTGAGGACTCGGTGTTGAATCGGCTCTTGCAATTTGATGGGCCTGGAGTTGCAGCCATGCGTGCCAGTTTATTGGAGGTGTGTTGAGTACAAGTCTTGATTCTCATTTGCACTCAGGGCAGCTTAGTCCTGGCCATGGCCTTCTTGAACATAAGGATCCATGGCGTTTCCAGGCCCCACTAAATTGCACCTTGGCAACGCTGGCATACAATACTTATAAGAGTAGTGCTGGCCAAAGCCGTATGCAAGCTTAAGCACCGTATGAATATTGCCGTAATTTCTTTTTGCTACTTTATCCTTATAAAAGTGTAGGTATATCGGCCTGAACGTTGGAATATATGATATGTCATGTGTACACATATCATGATATATGCATGTAGGTATTCATATATTATGCTTGTCTGCAACATCTCTAATTCAGTTTTCCCTAACATTTTGCATGGATTTTACTCTCACATCGCAATTCCATCTTCATGCCGCATCTCATACAGGTGGGTGATAAATCACCCCTTCTTTTGGCATGTTTGAATGGCCACGCCCAAGTTGCAAATATTATACTTGCTCATGGTGCTCCTGTCGACCAGAAAGACAAAGTGAGTTGCGCATCAGCTTGCTAGCTCTCCACTTTAATTCTCTTTGCGACCATTTTTCGTATCAAGGCTTCAGGAAAAAGCAACAAACCAAACTTGAGATCTAGAAATCTGCAATGCCCCTTAGGTAGGTGGGGTATCGGCGGATCCTGTGCCATTTTTGCGGTTGTCCACGTGTCTTTCCTCTTACCCTGTAATTGCACCCTGCTATTGCACGCACACACACGCACACACACACACACACATACACACCACACACACACAAAACACACACGTACATACGAGTGTGTGCATTTTTGTCACTTATGCATTGTGCACCATGTTGTGTGCACTCTTCTCCTCGTGTAATTAATTGGCCAGCTACCTCTACTGCATTTGTGTATGGGCGCAACATGCCAGGGCCAGGGTGGTGCTTGAAAAGGCTACTTGCGGCCCTAAACCACCTGCTGATGGGGGAGCACCATTGTCCTCTGCGCTTGGCTGCTTGATGCAGCCAAAATGAAAGAGAGAAGGCGCTCCTTGGACCCGGGGGATACTTGGGAGGTGCCCCAAACATGCCTAATTGCTGTAAGATCTTGCAAATACAGTCTTCACGACCACTACTGTCAGAAAGGCTGTCATGGACATAGAATATGGATACAAGCACACAAATGCCAGGGAGGTGCACAAAGCTTGTTGACACTTGTTGTCCAAGGTTGCTGCCACAAAGAGCAGCATGGATTCGATGCTTGATGTGTCTCTTTCCCCAGGGTTGCACACTGCTTGGTGATCATATTGGCATCAACATAACCTTTTTCATGGTGTCAGTCAGGCCTGTGCATCCACAATGCAATTCCAAAATTTGGACTGTAATCACGGCATTGATTGCAATCGCCCTGTGCAGTACGGTCCGAATCACGGTGGCCGAATTTAGGGTGTTACGTTGTAAGACGGTGCCACCGTTCACCACCCTGTAAGGCTTTGACCATGTATTTTGGCCTGGACTGTTTCCTTTTTCACCATATGCATGAAATGGAGATTTTGACTGACATTGGGTCTTATGCAAGTATCTGAAGAGCATGTCGTAGGGCGAAAGCTGGGGGTTGTGGGGTGCAAAGGCCCTTCTGATGCCATCTTGCTCTGGCAGTCCAGCTTGACACCACATCATACACTGCACATCTAAATATTCCGTTGGGTGATTCGCTTAAACGTTGATGTGTGGATCATTTGATCATTGTCACCATTATTTGTGTATTGCGTGTGCAGGATGAATGGACACCCCTTTATATTGCTTGTGACAGAGGCCACACCGAGTGTGTCAAGCTGCTGCTGCAGGCAGGAGCGGATGCCAACAAAGAAAAAACTAAGGTGAATCATGATTTGCAAACAGGCGCATCTTCATTTTTTTGTTGCTGGCTGGCATTGTCTGGCACATTCTATCAATGTCAGTGCCTGGCTTATGAATGGAATTACTGGCAATTATATCTTCATCATGCATGAGTTGTGGCACCTCGCTTTGAAACTCTGACAGGAATCTGGCAGGCATGAATGATTTGCTTAGACGTTCATGTGTGAATCATTTGACGCATTATGCCAGGGCCAGGGTGGTGCTTGAAAAGGCTACTTGTGGTCAGCCCAGCCAAGCCCCACCCAAAAAGGGGGAATTGATGCCCCTTTCCTGAATTGCACATCTGAGGTCACCCAATGGTTTCTTTACATAAATACTTCTGCATGAAATTAATGAGTTTCGGGTCAAGGGTGAGAGTGGGGGGCTGGATATGTGCCGTTTCCCTGCCAAAAAGGTGGTATGGGTGCAAAAATGCGGGTTTTGGTCCAAACTTCACCAATTCTTCTGTTGCCAAATAAATTTAAGGTCAAACCATACCCATCAAGCAAAAAAAAGGGGGGTGGAAATTTGCCCCTAAAGGACTTAGTGCATGGGCCTGTTTGCTGGGCAAAAATGGTGCATTTCTGGAAACCCCGGAAACACGCTTTCTGGCCATCACCTGAGTGTCGGGAACCCTTCAGTATGCTCCCAAGGCATGCCCTGTCAAGTTTTATGGTCTGGAATGCTGGGTTTGGGCCGTGGTGGTCAGCGACAGCTGAGATTAAAAAAAACAGGCTCTGGTCAGCCCCTCCGAGCAAAAACTGATTCGACAAACAATGCCAGATGAACTATTCAACAAAACTTAGCCAATCAGACTTACAAGGGAAGGCCAGGATGTACACAAATATTTGAGTGGTTGAACCTTGTTTTTATAATTAATATAGCCCAGCAAAACAATTGCAACCCCAAACAGTTCAGTGGTTGATGCCTGATTGTAAATCGCACCTTTCCCTGCCAAAAGGGGGTCCAAAACCGGACCTTGACCCAAGACCCCCGGACCTTCACCAAAATGTCCGCATTATTATTGCAAACACCCCTGGTAAGTTGCTGGCACCAGAGGGGAGCTTTTGGAAATCCACTTTTTTACAGGGATTTACACCCTGCCCACCTGGGCACCTCCCGCCACTAACTGAGTATGCAGGGATGCTTATATATATCTATTTAAGGGTCCTGGGTACTTAAATGTACTTTTCGGCTTTGGGGCAAGAATTCTCACAGGGATGGCTGGCCTGACTTGTGGCCCTAAACCACTTGCTAATGGAGAGCACCTTCGTCCTCTGCGCTTGGCTGCTTGATGAAGCCAAAATGAAACAGAGAAGGCATGCCCATTGGACCTGGAGGGTACTTGAAAGGTGCCCCAAACATGCCTAATTGCTGTAAGATCTTGCAAATACAGTCTTCACGACCACTACTGTCAGAAAGACTGTCATGGACATAGAATGTGCATACAAGCACACAAAAGCCAGGGAGGTGCACAAAGCTCGTTGACACTTGTTGTCCAAGGTTTCTGCCACAAAGAGCAGCATGGATTTGATGCTTGATGTGTCTTTTTCCCCAGGGTTGCGCACTGCTTGGTGATCATATTGGCATCAACATAACTTTTTTCATGGTGTCAGTCAGGCCTGTGCATCCACAATGCAATTCCGAAATTTGGACTGTAATCACGGCATTGACTGCAATCGCCCTGTGCAGTACGGTCTGAATCACGGTGGCCGAAATTAGGGTGTTACGTTGTAAGACGGTGCCACCGTTCACCTCCCTGTAAGGCTTTGACCATGTATTTTGGCCTGGACTGTTTCCTTTTTCACCATATGCATGAAATGGAGAGTTGGACTGGCATTGCGTCTCATGCAAGTATCTGAAGAGCATGTCGTAGGGCGAAAGCTGGGGGTTGTGGGGTGGAAAGGCCTTTCTGATGCCATCTTGTTCTGGCAGTCCAGCTTGGCACCACATCATACACTGCACATCTAATTATTTCGCTGGGTGATTCTCTTAAACGTTGATGTGTGGATCATTTGATCATTGTCACCATTATTTGTGTATTGCATGTGCAGGATGGAAACACAACCCTTTTTAAAGCTTGTGGCGGAGGCCGCACTGAGTGTACTGAGCTGCTGCTGCAGGCAGGAGCGGATGTGGACAAAACCCACATGGGGATCGTGAGTCATTCGTTTGCACATGCAATTCTTCAAAATTTCTGTTGCTGGCTGGCATTGTCTGGCGCATTCCATCAATGTCAGTGCCTGGCCTATGACTGAAATGTCTGGCAATCATTCCTTCATCTTGCATGAGTTGTGGTACCTCGCTTTTATACTCAGACAGGCTTTAAGTGATTCGCTTAAACGTTGATGTGTGGATCATTTGATCATTGTCACCATTATTTGTGTATTGTGTGTGCAGGGCGAAATGGCACCCCTTCATTATGCTTGTGACAGAGGCCACACCAGGTGCGCCAAGCTACTGCTGCAGGCAGGAGCAGATGCCAACAAAACAAATCGTGTGAGTCATTCGTTTACACACATGCGCTTCTTCACTTTTTCTGTTGCTGGCTGGCATTGTGTGGCACATTCCATTCATGTCAGTGCCTGGCTTGGCTTATGATTGGAATTACTGGCAATCATGCCCTCATCATGCATGAGTTGTGGTACCTCGCTTTGAAACTCAGACAGGCCCTGGGTGATTTGCTTAAACGTTCATGTGTGGATCATTTGATCATTGTCACCATTATTTGTGTATTGTGTGTGCAGGATGATATGACACCCCTTCATAATGCTTGTGACCAAGGCCGCACCGAGTGTGCCGAGCTGCTGCTGCAGGCAGGAGCGCGTGCCAACAAAGCAGATGAGGTGAATCATGATTTGCAAACAGGCGCTCCTTCACTTTTCTGTTGGTGGCTTGCATTGTCTAGCACTTTCCATCAATGTCAGTGCCTGGCTTATAAACGGCATTACCGGCAAATATTACTTCATCATGCATGAGTGTGGTAGCTCGCTTTGATACACTTGCTAATATGCTCGCTTACATTCCCCCCTGCCTAGCTGCAGACATCCTGGCAGTAGCCCGCAGAGTCGGTCTGTGCAGCTTCTTGTCTGGCATCCTTGCCATAGAAGGGACACGGTCTTTTGGACTGGTTTTGCCCAGGAACGAGCCCTGAACCTTTTGCTCACGCGGACGCCAGTTTGCCTAGAGTGTGTCTGTCTGTTGGCAAAAGGCCGCTAAGCATGAAGTCAGGACCAACCTTTGATACCACTGTAAGACGTCTAAGTCTGAGTTATAGGTCTGAACACTTGAATTATAGATCTGAGCGAACACGGAGAGTAGATGTGTCGTTACATCATACTAGCAGCCAGGGAGGATGTGTACGGCATTATTCGTTCACAAGTAGGTCAACCAACACGCACCGCTACATCCTTTTGTAGAACCTCAAATATCATATTATATTGGCCTCATGGGGCTCAATGATCACATTCACGATCTTCATGTATTTTACGAAGCATTTGCATTCTTTTTGTGCATTTATATGATTTGTCACGCCCAATCAGACTGAGTGGCAGTGACGAATCATGTGACAGAGCAGTTAGTTGGTTGACAATCTCTGTATGTCTTGTCCCATAATCTGATTTGCCAGTCTTATAAGCGGATGAGCCAGTCTTAATGATATCTTTATCTTCTAAATTCTATAGCTTTGGTAATCGCTCAATCGACAGCACGTGAGCATTGTGAGAGGTACCATTAGAGGGGATCCTCAAGAAACCCTGTACCGTATAATAAGGTCTCTGATTTGTTTGTTCACCTTCTCATAATAACGTGTAACACAATGAGAATGTCTGATTCATCGCCTGATCGTATGCCTGTTCGTCACCTGCCTGATAAAACAAGATTGATCCACCTGGTCCTCATTGCATAATTCTGGTGCTAGAAAACGCTCTGCGTTGTGTGCTTTGTGTTTCTTCACTGTTCTTTACTCTAGAGTTTGCACCCACATCCGGCTCCCTCCTCTTTAACAAATGCACACCGAAACATTTATCTTACAAAACAAATCAAGTTCCTATCCCTTTTTCCTCCCTCTGCTGGTCGTGTTCCAAGGTATACTCGGCTTCTTATGGTTGATGGCCTTAAGCTCCTCCCCCACTGCACCAATCACTTGAGGCGATGGATGCATCGGTCCATTGGTGGCCTGCAGGAGTGTAAAGGAGATTAGGTTAATCATGCAATCAAGCATTCTAGGTAAGCTGCTCTAAAAGCACAAAACATGAGTAGTACAGTAAACCATCTAACAGTACCTGTGGTAGCATGTTGTACCGCAAAAGTATGCCATTGTTGAGTAATAGCTTATCAGTGGGGCTCCGGCTAGTGTGAGCACTAGTTGACAGCTTTTCCTTAGTGCACGCTGGTGTTTCCCAGCGTAGACACATATAGATATTTTTTGATAAGTAGCTTAATTTGCATACTTTGTAGCCGTCCCTATTGACGGAGTGCAATGAGGGAGCTTTTGACGTCGTAAGCTTCATGCAGTTTCCGGTTTTTAACTGCAGGCTTCCAAGGCGCGTGCACCTTCTGTGCTAACATTCCTTTGCTTAGCAAACCAGTGAACATTGTTTTTGGACAGCAAGCCATAGCAACTAAGATCTAAAATTGTTTGTCTTGACGTGGTGCGCAATGTTGCCTGGCATGTACCAGCAAATGATCGCAGCTGTTTTCATGAACAGATGCAACACCCAAAAAAAAGGCTTCCTTGATGTGATGCGCAATGTGGTCCTCCTTGCATCTGCAGATCATCACAGCTGCTTTCAAGACCAGACACAACACCCATAACAAGTGGGGGGAAGCGTCGCAAGCGACGCTGAAAAGTTGGCAAAGCCCACCACGCGTGCGCGATTTTAGCCTCTCCCTTTTGTGGCTGCAACTAGTTTTGACCCTTTTTGGCTCAGGGTCTCCATTTTGTAACCCCATAATTTCAATACTCAGAACAAAAGTATTGGTGCGGCCTGCAGAGATTTCTCACAAACTGCGGTATATTACAAACTATTTTGACCGCGCCATGTAGACTCAAACTGAACTTTGCCTACACGGAAACTGCACCTCTGTAAGATCAGGGCTACAGAATTGAAATCTTCCTGAAAGCGGAGATCATCAGTTCGAATTCAAGCCACTCTCCCAAAATCACAACTAGCTGTTTAGCTGTGCCCCTCTGTGGGCAGGTGCGTGCGTTGTGGCCTTCCCTCCCACACACTTTGCATGCTGCGTTTGCTGTGGGTGTTGTGAGGAGGAGCAAAC
>Ga0307951_1001160_pt1 | contig 15901 bp, 14 predicted proteins | sample OrgLakmetagen374_FD_201842 | JGI IMG/M metagenome (GOLD analysis project Ga0307951, IMG submission 201842) | Saline water microbial communities from Organic Lake, Antarctica - #374 | ecosystem: Environmental > Aquatic > Non-marine Saline and Alkaline > Saline | place: Antarctica: Organic Lake... | reverse complement strand
TACTTTGAAAGTTGAGGCAGCAGCGTGGCTTGAAGATGGTTCTTGCGTATGTGACCAATGTCCTGGTGAAGATGAACATGTTCAGAACGAGGTGCATGCTCTTTTAATTTGCCAAGACCATCGAGTGCGTGAGCTGAGGAAACACTTTTCCTTCCTGTTTACACCTTTTTTTTGAGGACTTTTCAGCAGCCCAACCCTTTTTGCTGCAACAGGTCAACAACCAACTTGTTCATGATTTCCTTTCTCAGCAGAAAAATAGACTTTTTCATTTTGTTTCTGAGCTTATGGATTTATTTGTGGCTGGCCGAGACCAGTCAGCAGCCGATCAGCCAAACAACCTGGCTGAAGGTCACCCCCCATTGTAACCATTGTAACGTGGTCTCTACCAGCTCTTTGTTTGAAACTACTGCTAGCAGTCGCACTTTTTGACTGAAGGCCTTTCTTTGTAAACCTTAAAACTACTGCTACCAATAAAGAAGGGTATGAGCTTCCATGCGCTTCAAGATTTCAAGCGGAGTTTTCACCTTTTAAAATGTCATCTTATTCTGTGTACAGAACTGCCCTCAGTATATAATCTGTACTGTATGCTGTGTGTTTATAAGTAGTATGCATCTCTGTTTAAGGTGAGGTTGCCTGGAAGGCATCTGAGCGGAAGCATGGAAAAAGGCCTGTAACCACACCAAAAAGGCGCCACAAAAAATTAAGGGAAAAGGGCTAGGCACTCAGCCATAAAAGAGGCCACACCATACATTCTGTTTAAATAAAAATGCATCTGTTTCCTCCAACAGGAGCCCACGACGTGTCTACTTTCTTAAGTCAGAACAATAACAAAAAGCTTTATTTTCTCCTCCATGAACTTGCTTTTTATGAGCAGGCTAGCAGTTACATTTCTTGGCTGAAGGCCTTTTCTGTTAACCTTGTAAACCTTGTTTATAAGCGTGACAGTAATTGGCCGCAGCAAGCACAAATAAAAGGGAAAGCAGCAAAGGCTCAAAGACTAGCCAGGCAGCAAAATTGTCATGAGGTTTGCACATATCAATGTATGGTGATTAAACAAGCAAAATCATACAGTATATTAAACCACAAAAACCCTTAAGACCACAGGGACCAACTCACAGCATTCCAACCTTGAAGCCATGACGGAGAATAAGATAAGTCGTATTGATTGCCGCGAGCATGTTGCAAACCAATATATAAAAAATAGGGAAGTTGTAGAAGGAAACAGCATTGCTTTGCTAGTGTCGTACGTAAAGGCTTTGGCTATTTCACGCGCTTGTTATACACACATTCAGTTTGCCAACTAAACACCTCCTTCTCCCCCACCAAATTTGCAGGTTCCCGCTCCGATTGCACTTGTGTCCCCCCAGCGCACCACCGCCCACTTTTTGTGGCTGATTGCTAGCGCATGCACACTACCATTGTGTGCACGTGGTGCATGATGCCCTCCAGTCGCTTTTCTGTATGCAGCAGCAATCACTCCTCCGTGGACCACCAGCAGCACGCGCTGGCCTGTGCAAAGCGCATCACAAGGATCGCCCCTTGGTGTGTGTGCGTGCTTGTGTGTGAGGAAGTGTATGTGTGTGTGCGCGCTTGTGTGTGTGTAAGTATATGTGTGTATGCATGCGCGCGTGTGTGGTGTGTGATTCAAGATACTGCGTAAGGATGTGTGCACCAATTTTGTAAGGTATGTCATATTCGTAGGAGTGCTGATATGTTGAGTGATCTGTGGGCACAGGATTGCCCAAGTAGAGAACACAGAGAGCACAGCAGCTCTCACAGCCGTACAGCCACCACCAACAGCACGCCCATGTAACACTTGGCAAGCAAGAACACCAAACTGTCATATATAGCCACAAATCGCCATTAAGGTGCCAGTATTTTACAGTTTAAACAACAACCTTTTCCGCCGTGATCGAGCACAGTCTAGAATTTAGCATTTTTCCGTCTATCTACAAATATTTTGATCAGCATATGCAAATTCAGTGTATCCGATAGTGACATGCGGTCCATCTCGCACACTAAATAGCTTTTGGTTGTACAGGCAACAAGAAGACTGCAGCTTATTACCAGTATGATTGGAAGCTATGCGTTCTATCTCCGCGGACACACGGGCACACAACGCGTCTGAATTCTCTCCCTGCACGCGCAATCATTGTGTAGGGAAGAGGCAGGATAATAGGTCAATATAAAAAAAGCATGTTTTCATTAGAGCCCTTCCAGTAGGCTTGGCATTCTCCTCCCCCCTCCATGCATACCATGGCTTCTGCTAGATCACAAGACACTCAAACACCCTCACCTCACAAATGTTTAAGTTAAGTTATTGCAGTTGTACAACCAAAAACATCAATCACACGAGCGCGTCTACACCAAACCATACCTGCACGCCATCTTCCTGTCCTGGTATGGATTGATCAGAGGGCCCTTTCAAGCACTCAACTGCCACAGGGTACAGCATGCTTGCCTCCTGCGGAAAGAGAGAAGGCCTGTAGATGGTCTGAAAACCAGTTTGAAAGCAATGGTGTTACAGCTCAAGAAGAAGAAGCGCACGTGCAACTACTTTATACATGCAAGCAGCCGTGGAGGGCAAAACCTTTGGGCCCACATTGTTCTGGTGGCAATGTTTTGTACAAATATATTTGACGGCACCAACTAATTTGATTACTTTTCCTAATCATTCGGCTTTGACCCCTTTTTATATTCTTTTCTCCTTGCAAGTGAGTGCATGCAAGTACCAGGTCATCATAGTTTATTGCAGAACTCCCATAAATACGTTTGCTCTTATTGAGTCAGGGCTGCTGACACAGTCATAGGACCTATCACAGGGAATTCACAGGAATAGGGACAACGATTTTGGCAAAATCACAGGCAGCGAAGTAAAAGCATTATTACACTGCAAACAGTTGTAGTCAGTGAGTAGTAGACAAGTAGATAATATTCATCTAAGGGGTGGCTTTCAATGCCTTGTGCCTTGCCTATTCCTTTTGTTTCAATTGTGGCTGCTGCAAGAACTTTGCCATGCTGCTCAAAAATCAGCATGTAATAAAATATAACAATCCACAACCATGCTTGCACCATCCAGTGCCCGCTAACAATCACTCCTTTGCTTTTGCAATGGTTGTGAAGCGTTCTAACCTGGATTGTTAAGCCTTGCAACATCCCCAAGTGCCGCTCACGAAGCTCAGCAGACAGACCCACCTGGGAGGGAGGGAGTTAACAAACTTCATGCGCTCAAAAAATTAGTTGGTCGGGAAGGAGTGCATGTGTATGTGTGTGTGCGTGTGTGTATGTGTGTATGTGTGGTTTGTGAGCATGCGTGTGTGCCTGCGTGTGTGTGCATACATATATATGTGTGTGTGTGTGTGTGTGTGTGTTCTGATTGCATTATTTGCGCATTTACAGGTCAAATCTAAACTGGTGGGACAGCGTCTTGACAGCGGTACGTGCTGTTTTATTCCTGTTGAAACAGAGTACGCATGTGCAAGCTTGGTATGCTTACCTGCCCAGCAGGTTACTAAGGTTGATGATTACGTGCCTGTGTTGTCAAAGTACCTTGTAAAGTGGGAAGTGGAAACGTAATGGTGGCAGCATGGGCACTTTGAGGTGAGTAAGGTGCAGGACCATGAATGCAATAAATCAAGTGGGAAGTGGCAACGTAATGGTGGCAGCATGGGCACTTTGAGGTGAGTAAGGTGCAGGACCATGAATGCAATAAATTAAGTGGGAAGTGGCAACGTAATGGTGGCAGCATCGGCACTTTGAGGTGAGTAAGGTGCAGGACCATGAATGTTAAGGGCTGCCAGCCAAGTTTAAGCCAAGATGTTGGAGACGCACATTTTGTTGTGAGTATGAACTGACACTCATCTTGAGCTGTACCGAGGCCCCTCACACATTCAGCACCTAAGAGTTCCTCTCTGCTTCGCGTCCTTAAAATGAAATCACCTTGAAGCCATGTGGAGCGGCAATGGCCTCTGCAGTTTGCCTCGTCCGGGTCAAGTCAGAAGAGTAAATGGCATCAAATGGACAAGCGGGACCTTCATAGTAGGCTGCCAACTGAAAGTGCAGTGCACATCACATGACAAGAGAGGGAATGACAGAGGGAAATTTTGGATGAATGCACGCTGAAGGGGAGATGAAGGGGAAAGGCATGAATGCTTGGTTGTTATGAAAAATTATAAAAGATGATAAGGCTTGCTTATTACCGACTAAAAAAACACGTCACCTTAAAATTATAATAAGGATTGGCCAGAGCCGTAGTACCAAACATGCACTGTGTTATTTGGCAAATCTCCAGAAGTACAGTCATATACGGTGTATGATGTATGACGCTTTCAGCCAACTCTGATCATAATGAGCACCCTACATCACAGGCAGCACGGGGCCAGGGATGACGTGCCAAGGAAGGATGGCATGAAGGCAGATGAAGGGAACAAGGCAGTGGATAAAAACAGCAAACAAAAGTCACAGTATAGTCAAGCGCCTTGACTGAAGGCCGTTTCCCATTGGAATCCTCAATCCATGTAATCTTCGACAGTTAAGAAAAAAGGTGAGAACCACAAGCAGAACCGTCACTCACCATTGCAGCCTGAGCAAGCCCTGTGGCGTTGAGAGGAGGGTCTAGCTGTCCCTGCAGCCTGAGGGAAGGAGTGCAATGGTTTAAAGGAAGAGAGTCGGTAAGTAGGACGAGGATACGACCCTGTAAGTAGATTTCTGTATCCTTATTAAAAGTCATTATAATAATTATCTCCACATCATTTTACGAGCCCAGTATGATTTCACCAACTATTCCTTTCCTTTCCTTTGTTTCATTTTTGGCCTATTGTACCACAGCTACGGATCCTGCTTTCAACCCTCGCCCCACTATAGGTCGTCTGCACTGCCACACATTCAGGATGTGACTTCACTGCTCGTTCAACTGCCTCCATGGCCTAACAGCGTCTGGCGTCACTGCTCATTCAAAGCCACCCTGGCCTATTTGGTTGGAACTCTTTCAGAAATCCATCCAGAGCCAAACCGATCGCAGATCGCAAGAGGAAAAGCAGCATCCTATTCAAAGGCCAGTTAAACGGACCCGATCAAAACCGTTCCTGGCTGTTACAGAACTCCGCCAAACATAACGTCGCCCGCATTTTCTCAAGAAGCCGACGCTCTATATGCTACCACACACCACACTTGAAGTACTCTCAATTCGTCAGAGTTACTCATAGACAGAGGCACCATCCAAATACCTAGACAGAGGCACCATCCAAATACCCAAAGCATGGACACAGCTGTACGCACCTTTTGCACAAATTCCAGTCCGTTTCAGCGTGCCGAAGCAGCAGTATTTCAGTACACTCTGGATTTTCGAGGATCTTAGCCGCACGCTGTCATCACGAAATATTTATTCATAGTATCAATGCACATTGGGGAGTTTGCTTTGTATAGTGAAGCACATGCATTCCTAGGCACGCAGAGTGAGAAAGTGCATGTTCAATGTAATGTGGATATACATTTTTCATGTGTTGCATGCTGTGTGTGCGTGCGCGGGTGTTTGCCTGCATGCGTGTGCACTTGTGTATGTTATGTGTGTGTGTGTTTGTGTGTTGTGTGTGCGTATGAGTGCATTTATGTGTGTGTGTGTGAGTGTGTGTGTGTGTTTGTGTGTGTGTGTGTGTGTGTGTGTGTGTGTGTGAGAGAGAGAGAGAGAGAGAGAGAGAGAGAGAGAGAGAGAGAGAGAGAGAGAGAGAGAGAGCGCACGCCTACGCATGTGCGTGTGCAGGTTGTTAATCTACGTATGTGCGTACATGTGTGTGTTTGCGTGCGTCTATGTCTGTGTGCACGTGCTTGCGTGCGTGCGTGTGTGTGCGAGTGCATTTAAGTGTGTGTATGTGTAAGTGTGTGTGTTTGTGTGCGTCTATGTCTGTGTGCGCGTGCGTGCGTGCGTGTGTGTGTGTGCGTAGGTGTGCGTGTGTGCGTGTATGCGTGCGTGCGTGCGTGTATGTGTGTGTGTGTGTGTGTGTGTGTGTGTGTGTGTGTGTGCGTGTGTGCGTGCGTGCGTGTGTGCGTGCTTGCGTGCGTGCGTGCATGTGTGTGTGTGTGTGTGTACCTGTTCATCTTGGACCAACCTTCTGGATGCACGAGAGCTCATTCGGTTTTCAGACCTAAACGCTACAATATTACATACTTTTAATGCTACAATTGATAGTTCGAACGTGCTTGGCTGTGTGCATTTGCGACGCGCAACCATTAAGCATTTTCTAGCTCCACGATACTTGTCTCACTTTTTTGCAACGAAAAATCCAGCACACGCAAGTACAGCAGCACATGTACATGCGCATGACACCCATGTCGTTCACACACATGCATGCACACAGACTTTTAGGCCATGTCGTTCCTCGTTTTGGGATTGCATTGGCTTCACGAATCTTAAAATATAAAGGCTCTACTTCAGACCATACCGCCTTTTTGAGCAAGTCTAGGTACACCTAGTGGTTTGTATATACACCCTAATTTCATGCATATCGCGCACAATGAGCGGCAGTAAACAGTGCGTACTCAGATCGTGCCGCCTTCATAGCCCAATCATGTAATGTCAACTTTTCAATTATTAATAGGCGTGCTTATTTTGAAACAAATAACAAGACCACCACCAACATACACGTCTGCATTCACAGCTAGAAGGGAACAGGGTTGTAATTTTTATTGAAATAATATGGATTGAAACAATATGTATTAACAGCGGTACGTGGCTGATCAGGAACGGCGCTGCATAGTTTGCCTTTTCTTCTGGACTGGGTATGTGATTAATAAATTTATCGTAATTCGACTGAAAATTCTGTAGCAGTGCGTTTAAAAAGGCATACTCGAGATCCAAAATAAGAAATAGGTAGTTTTCCTATATGTATCGTTACATTTGTCCCAACCCTCTTGTGCTTGCCGAAAGCAGGGGCACTATTTTTGAATTCGAGAGATTGCACTTTAGGACGATAATGCTCCTAATAAAATGCGTGCGCCCAAGTTCGAACTGGGGATCTCACGGTGTGAGGAGCACCCAGACCAAAGCTTTGATTACCAATGTAACAGCGCGTTTTCAAAAGGCATAGGTACTCAAGATCTAAGATAAGAAGTTGTATTCGTATATGTATCGTTACACACTTCTTCATCCTGTCTAGATAGCAGGTTTTGTTGCACTGGCATGTTTTCCTGTTTTGCAGCATTTGTACCATGCACGTATTTTGGTGTTTTACAGCGCATACATATTGTATGCAACACTAATTTTGTTTGGCGCTCTTCTCTCACCATGGAGTGTGGCAGGAGTGTGGTTCCCTCTATAGCAGCAGTTGTGCCATGTAATGTTGACCTGATGCTTTTGGCCAGGCAGTTCCCCAATTTTGCCTCTTGAATGATTGCTCAAGAAATGTGGGTCTAGATGATGATTGATGCAGTTTTTGAAGGCTGGATGGAGCTAACTTGCATGGTGAGGTAGCTTTGCTTTGGAAGGTGGGGAGTAAAACAATCCACCCAGTGTACTAAGGTCAGAGGGACGAGCGTGTTCAGAGCAGCTGTAGATGATTACGGCGCAGATATACAGTTTTTGCCACCCCTATTAAAATGGATTCACTTTGAATGAGGAATGAGAGGAACAATTGAAGACAGAAACTCATGTCTTCAACTTTACACAGTTGGCGCAACTTTTAGGTGACTAGCTTTTATGAGGCATGTTGCTTGCTTAACTAAAGCAAAAAGCTGTATTCGGAAAAGTCCATAACAGTTGGCAAAGCAGAAAGAATCAGGACGGAACTCTAATCTCTTGATGTACAGATTTGCAAGTCTATCTGTTTACATGCATACAGGCATCATGCATAACTCTCTGACTCACTTCTTTGTACGTCACTACTTGCCTTTTCCATGCGTACGCAAAAACAAGATAGATGCACAAGGATGATCTGGCACGTTGTGAACTATAATACTGTTTTCCTACCAATCCAGCACAAAACCGCCGCACACACAAACAACTGATTTAATTCCATTCTCTAGACTCACCCCAAAAATGCAGCAAACCAGCTCACTGCGTGCGGGACACATTTGGGGCCTGCACACAATGCTTTCCTGAGTCCTGAGTTGCATTTTTTACGCAGCGCTAGAATTGTGGCTTGACAGCTTGCGCCCTATTCAGAAAACAAAAACATGTAAATGTTGACAAAACAATTAAACAGCGGGTAAGATGAACTCATTTGCCAGGTTGCGGCAGCATCTGTCCCATCGTTTCCCCCTCAGATATTCCATAATAAATTTAAGTATTAAAAACATTCGTAATCAACAGATGAGACTAGCAGTAAAGGCCTCAAGGTTTTCAGCTGTCAACAGAAGCTGTGCAAAGTTGTTGGAAAATTAATATAAGTGCCTGACGTAGTTTCATAACAAATGATCCTTTCAGCACGGGCCCTGGATGGGTTGAAGTCTTATCAATATAAAAGTGGAGGGTACACCATACTGGATGACTTGCACAACCCTATGTGGAATTGTGAGGAAATGACACACACATGCGCACGCACACACTCGCACACACACACACACACACACACACACACACAAACACACACACACACACACACATACACACACACACACACGCACACGCACACGCGCACACACACACACGCACATACACACACACACACCACACACACACACACACACACACACACACACACACACACACACACACACACACACACACACACACACACACACAACACACTCACACACACACACACTCACACTAACACACAACACACACACACACATACGATCCCACCTATTGTCAATGTTAACAATGCACTTGATCATTTCACAGATTTGGTGGAGTGCTTACCCTTGTGGCTTGCACCAAACCTCATCACACTCATCGGAGCCCTTGGAATTGTGTGCGCTTATGCAACCAACATCTTGTACAATGCGAGCTTCTCAGGTTCGTTTTAAACCAGTATCTGCGGTTTACGTGGTCTTGGAGGAACTGCAGCCACCAGCTAGAGTGGTGCAAGGAACAGGATGCTGTTTTGGCTAAATGATTTTTGAGTGTGATGAACATTGAAAAGATGAAGGTACATTGAGGATTGCAGAGTTCTTCCTCCCTCACTCTTACAACGCAGAGGAATGCCCAGCCTGGGTGTACCTGCTCACTGCAGCATCCATTGTGGTTTACATCAACCTAGACTGCATGGATGGCAAGCAAGCAAGGAGGACTAAAAGCTCGTCTCCCCTGGTGAGGACAGCTGTTCAAGGCACTTGTTTGTGTGCAGAACGTGTGCTAGACTGATGCATTTCAGTTCAGCGTGAAAAAAAGCTTGCCTTACTGGTGTTGCGGCATGCACTAACCCTGCTGCCGCCCTGAACTGTTTTATTTTGGTGTCGAATAGACAGAGTTTGTCTTGGCTGTTCAACAAATAATGTGCGGCGCTCTCTTGCTGAGAATCACGCTTACTTTGACCTCCTGACATCACACAGGGCCAGCTGTTTGACCATGGCGTTGATGCACTCGTACTGTGAGTATGTTGCATACGTTAATTGCACCACAGGTCAAGGGACTAGGTTAAGGGAAACACTATGTCCTCTTGTCCGGTGTTTCGTAGCTTGTGCCAGGCGAGGTCTGATCTCATGACTGGGCTCATATGTAAAATCTCCAAGGCATACCACAGCTGTTGCTGACCAAAACCTGATGTGTAGCAGAGGCTGCAACAGCACGCTTAATTTGAATCCCTTCCCATGCTACCCTCAGGCACATGATGCTGGCAAATATTGCTGCTAGTTTGGGGGTCTCGTGTAGCTGGAAAATGGCAGCTGGCTGCCTTGGGGTGAGTGCCTGCCCAAGAAAATGTTACTAAGTCTTCATTCAGTTTAATACATGCTGTTTTATAGCTCGCCAAGACCTGGAAAAGGAGCTAACTTGATCCATCTCATAAAAGTATTGAAGGGGAGACAGAGGAGCGTGTATGAGGAAAGGTTGTGACAACACGGCAAGAAACATGTATTGAGGGGCAATATAGTAAGATCGCTATCCACTGAATAGTATTTAGCGACCATGTTGTCATCAAATCTGAATCGCATCCTGCTCCTGTGCCAGGAAAGATCACACGTGACATAATTATAAAGCTCTGCTGATTCCTCCCTGTTGTCTCGTTGTGGTACCTTGTACCATGTATGTATGCAGCTGCTATCAAATCCTGCTTTTTGTGGCCGCAGATTATGGTGCCTTGGATGCTGGCGCAGTGGGAAGAGGTATGCTGACTTTCCGGTTGACCAGTGAGCTGTTGCAAGCATGAGTCATTCCCACCCTTTGGCATTGATATGATTGATCTCTTTCCCTACTGTTATCATTGCTCGAAGCTGCAGTCATTAAAAGTTTGTGAAGCCACTGACTGAAGGAAATGGCACACACCATACGCAGTACCATACTGGGATCATGATGTACGGGACAAAGTACTATGGCGTCCTTGAAGCCAACTACAGTATATGGTGAGCATGCTAAAAGCTAATTACCGTTTATGGCTTGCAATAATGGATGGCAGCATCTGCAGCTTGAGACCAAATAAGGCGTATGGTAAGCATCCTTGGCGTCATCCAGGCTCGGCCATCCTTCTTCAGCATTCGCTTTAGGATCCTCTTCTGGTCGTTTGCCTCTCTTGAGTTGGCTAGAAGCAGACTGCAGTATGTCCAGATCTTCTTGGTGTTCAGTCATAGTGAAAGTGAATCAGTTGCCTTCACACCTGACACATAAGCACATACGCACCATATCCCAGCTTGCCCTTGTCCTCTCGATTGATCGCCCTTGTGCACATGCTGTTCACAGACCTTAGTTCATGCTCATACACGGAACGTATGTGTGACATCCCTTCACATGTTTATCTCATGGGTACGGGTATGCACAATGTGTACCCCTACATGCTTACTACACATTGTGGATACGCTAACCCATACTGTGTACACCCCTACCTACATGCCTACAGCTTGGTGCACCTGGTGTCAGCCATTTGGGGGCTGCGCTTATGGCGTACACAGTTTCTCATTCCCGCTCCCCTGCTGTCATTAGCGCGCTCCGTGCTGCTGTCAGTCAGCCAAGCAGGGGCAGGAAGTGGATCAGTAGCAGCATGGGCGTCCACGTTCGTACTGCCCAGCAGCATTAGTGTAGCAGATTTAGCTCTGTTGCTTGTCTCAGCTGCGGGAATAGCCCAGGGGGTCCACAACATTGTTCGAGTTCTGGGCATTAACGCCCCTAGTCTCCTGAAAGAGGTGTGTGTTGTGCATGTATGAGCATTTGCGTGAGGGGGCTAAGAAGCAAACTTGACCTATCTCCTTGCTTCTTGTCGTTGGGAACATTGTGCAAGGGTTTTAGTCCTGTTATCCTTCCGCATTTCTATGGCCCCTTTCCTGTTATACCGATGTGAACCAACAAACCACAGTGATCGGTTTTGACCCCTAGCCAGCCCTGCTGCTCTCATTGCATCATGCAGGAGAGGGGCCACAAAGCTTTAGGGAGAAAGGCAGCGACGGTACAGCTCCTTGTGCTCTTGGGAACTACGGTGTTGGGGGCATTCACCGTTGCCCAAGCAGGCCAGGGGAGTAGTAGTGATGCTGGACAGTGGCAACATCTGTTGCGGTGAGCGGATGGAGTCAACATGATAAGCATCAACCCTAACACCATTTGACGCAGCGCCTTGCATGTTTGTAATGGAACCCGCACTGCTTTGCTTGTTAGACAAGAATGCCCAACAGACAGACAAGTCCGTCGTGCTACGCATGCAGGCTTGACTTGGAGCTAAGTAAGGAAGTGCAGGATGCTGCGCACTGCCGACTGTCCTTCAGCTCTTTTGGCCTGCTGTATGCCCTCGTGGCTTCGCACTTAATCATTGCACACATGGTGAGTGAATTGTGAGCTTGCTCTTTCAGCAGTAATTCTGGTTTCTAATTGAAATGCCCCAGCTATACGTAGATCAATACTTAAGTATGCAGATCATGTCGAAAGTGTTCTTTCGTGCTTGCAGGCCAAAGAGCCCTTTCTGCCGTCCTTCTTCACACTGGGCTGCTTCGCGGCTGCTGTGTTCAATAGCTTGGTGCTGCATTCTGTCAGTCCAAGCCTGCTGTCCTTCGTTCTGCATTCCATTGCGCTTGGAGGGTGAGTGTCTCGTTGTGCCTAAACCTATTGTTGCGTTTAAGGATTTTTGGTGCATCAAGCCCATGCTGTTTTCATTCTTGTGTGTCTGTTTTTTTGTTTGTATGCATATTTGCCGAATCACTAACCCGTTTCATCATCCTACCTGCTCAAATCCTCGTCTGTTCTCCAATATGCAACTGGATCAGCTTCGGCATTTCCCCTTATAGCTTAGAACTGCAATCCTTGATCTGACGGCAACGATGCAAAGCAATCCTTAACTGTGCCTTGCTTTAACGTGCCTGATCAATGCAGGTATTTGATCTACACATCAGGAGCCATCCAACAGATATGCAAGCACTTACACATCTGCTGCTTCACAATCAAGTGCAAAGGCGCTTGACAGTAAATGCGCAGGAAAGCAAAGCTGGAATATGTTCATACATTTGTCGCAGTAGCATAAGTTTTCCAGCTCCTCTTTTATATATATAGACAAAGATATCTCAACTAGCCGGGGTAACGGTTCTGAGCTTGGAGTTCTCAGGTATGGTTAGGTAAGGTTACATTGCTATGTCTCAGGGGGCATCTGAGTGGAAGCTTGGAAAAAGCCCGTAACCCAGCCAAAAAAAGGTGCTGTTCCCCTCAACCGGTAGAAAAAACCAAGGGGAAAGGGCTAGGTAACGTAGGGTAAGGTAAGGATACATCACTATATATGCCTCAAAGGGCATCTCAGCGGAAGTTTGGAAAAAAGCCTGCAACCAAATATATAGCGATGTAAGGAAAGGTTACATCGCTATATATGCCTCTGGGGGGCATGCATCTGGCTAAACAAAAGAAAAAGGAGCTAGAGGATTCATGAAATAGACGTCCGTAGAAGAGAAAGTGTATAGAGAAAGAGAACATTAATTTGAAGAACGCAAAGAGAAGGCATCAAAGAAAAACTTTTGATAGTCTCAGGACAGGGGTGTGTATAAGAAGCCTGAATGCATGCGACTGCGCAGTCAACCTCTTGTGATGGTGGAGTCCTACGTGCTCCTGCTTCACCTTCCTAAAACACTAACAAATGCTGGCACAACTACATAAACACTGCTAGACGCTGCCGTGCCTTTGCCTCCCCAAAGCTAGGGGAAGCTACTCAGACATGCACTTACAGTTACACTGAGACAGGGTCTTCGGTATTCTTCTTGTCCAATATTGGCTGGCAATAGCAACTGGCTACTGACCGCCGGTGGATACGGAAAAGCACCCGCCAACCGACCAAACTACCCTAAACATGCAGACTGTCAGAATGAAGGCGCCACAACAAGTTGGGCTATTACTCATAGTCTTGTCATGCTAAATTAATGGCATGGACAAATCGTGTGATTTCCCCTGGATTTATAATGGGGATCTCCTACCTATTGTGACATTCTTCAAATCTAGCATTCAGCATATATGTTAAATGAAATAGCATACGCAATACGATGTGTTAATAGCTAGGGGGTACGCAATGTATTCCCTGCAACTAGCGACGGGGATTCCCGATGCAGGGATGATGCGTGCGGAGGGATGGGGGTACTTCAAGATATTTTGTGCCCCCGCTGCAGGTGTGTGGGTGAAGGTTCAACTCTTGTCCATGCTCATAAATGTGAGCATGCAAGCACACACACACACACACACACACACACACACACGCACACACACACACACACTCACACATTTACACACGCACGCACACACACACACACACACACACACACACACACGCACGCACGCACGCACAATACACACGCACGCACACATGCACACACACACACACGCACACGCACACGCACACGCACACACACACACATACACACATACACGGACATACAAATAGACAGAAGCACACATATACATATACATGCACAATACATCACGCAGGACCCCGCAACAAATGCACAATGGGCTTGGACACCAAGCTGCGGGCACTTTCGCGCTCGGGCGCCCTCGGTTCCTCTGAGCGCTGGCTCCTCGGAGGGAGCCTTGCAGCAATGCGCTTCTCTGCTCTTGTCACAGGTGTGTGTGTGCTTGTGTGTGTTTGTGTGTTCATGTGTACGCATAGTAGTCGGCGCTGAGAGGAACCATGTGCCTTTCATACTCTCATACTCGAGATGAACGCCATCAGGTTCCCCATGCTGGAGTGCAAACAGTCTGCACTCTCGGTTTCCATTGTGTTTGCTGACATTCCCAAGCAGTTGTTTACCGTCAGCAACTCCCATTCGCCTCGTTGCAGCTGTGCCAGAGAAAAGAGTCAAATTGCCACAATCTTACCTGCCACTCTAGCTTGAGTCTGTCTAAAAGACTATGAGTATTTATGTACTGCTCTGCACGAGGTGTATCTGCTAGGTGTATAACTTATGCACTGACGCTTGCACCTGCTTGGCAGGGTGTGTCTCGGGGGAGCCGGCGACAGAGCTGATGCAGGAAGCCTTCACAAGCATGGTGAGGCTCGCAACCTCATTTGTTCACTGCCAAAAGTCTCTTCAGATCAGGAAAGGGCAGTTAAGGGTGAAGGAGACTGTACTAGATCAGTGGTCGGTGGTGTATGGTCGGTAGGAAGTATTAATTAATATATCAGCACACGCTAATGAACCCCCCCGCTAAATGTGCAGGCAAAGATATTTTTCGCCTTGACCAAAAACAGGCTCAACCAGTCCTTCCTCGCTGTTTCATACATTGTCCTGAGGTTTTGATTAGAAGAGATGGTGTAGATTGAGACAGGCTCTTTCACAGCCTTGTCGATGTATGTCTGAACTTAGCCACAACAACACCCCACTCTTGCTCACTAATCCTACAGCTTCATTTAGCTTAGCTTCCTCCATATTCCACCATTTGACCCACACCTGTAAGGTGAGCACATTCAAAGAAAGTAATTAAATGCTACGCCTGCCACGTCTGCACACAGAATGCGACAAACATAAAACCGGCCTTCCCCTACTTGCACGGCACAGCATATGACCTTTTCAGACAAGCTCTCCTCATGACTTTTTCCTCATCGTATTGCAGAGAATAGAACAACAAATTATAATGCACTTTGGTGCTTGGTCGCATGTGTACCTCCCTAGCTTGAGCGCCTTGATTGTTTAAGTGCTGTGTGCTGTGGTATCAGACTTCTATCCCACCAGCACGAACACCCTAGTATTGTATTATTGTTTGATTGCATATAAACATTCATGAGTGTACCGTACCTTTCCTATGACACCCCGCATAAATACTTTTTTTGCCCTGCGGGGTGACTGTGGTAAGCTTTAATATATATCTTTTTTGACCCTGCGGGGTTGTGCGGGATTGGCGTAAATAAAGTTTTTGGGTCGCTGCAAGTCACGAGCAACTCCCCGGCCTCCTCCTTTTTTTCGATTTTTTCGCGCGGCGTGTAAAACGCGCGCGCGCGCGAATACGTTTCAAATGCCCCCCCCCCCGTCCCCCTCCCGCCCCAGCAGCAGTGACAGCAGCAGCAAGTGGAACGGGCTGAGCGACAGGCGCAGGAAGCAGCAATGAAGAGGCCTCCTGGCAGGCCAAAGAAAAATCTTGGTTTTGGAGGACCAAGCCAGTGCTTGCGCACGCAGAGCAGATTATAGCCCAGCAGCTAACAGATGAGCAGGTGGAGCAGCTGGTTCGGCAAACTAGGTCACGCTCCAAGGCTGCCCTCACCCAAGCCGCACCATCAGCATGCGCAAGCACAAGCACCCAGCAGCAGCAGCAGTGGCAGCAAGGAGGAGAGCGAGGAGAGCGCCAGCAGCAGTGACAGAGATT
>Ga0307951_1001158_pt1 | contig 15902 bp, 12 predicted proteins | sample OrgLakmetagen374_FD_201842 | JGI IMG/M metagenome (GOLD analysis project Ga0307951, IMG submission 201842) | Saline water microbial communities from Organic Lake, Antarctica - #374 | ecosystem: Environmental > Aquatic > Non-marine Saline and Alkaline > Saline | place: Antarctica: Organic Lake... | reverse complement strand
CCAAAAAAAAAAAAGGTTTAAGCATTCGATAAGCCTAACTTGCCCCCTCTGCCTTTAACTAGACAGTGCCCTGCATATCCTTTCTGGATGCCAACATACGCAAATAAGAATTATGATCATTGAGAGGCACAACTTAGCATGCAGCATGATCAGCATGATCTTCAAAGCCATCAGCAAGACAGGCTCTCTAGGATCCTGCTTTGTCTGCATGGATATAGCAGTGAACGGCTGGCTATGCAAAATCTTCAGATTCCCAATACAGCTGAAACCAGGATTATACCAAAGTGGCTCTTTCCATCCCTCTTCTGACAAAAATAGGTTTACCTCCAGCCGTCCGGAAGCACTGGTTGTTCCCATCTCCAGCCGTCCTCACACCGTCCTCCCACCTCCCTCCTCCCACCTCTAGCCGTCCTCCTTCCTCCCGCCTTCCTCCCACCTCCAGCCGTCCGGATGCTGTACTGGTTGCTTCCTTCTCCACGAAAACAAAATTAGCAACAGACTAGCAATGAAGGGGGGTGGGTTCTTAGGAGTGGCAGGGAGCAACTGAGGGAGATTAGGAGCACCGCAATCCATTTTCTCCAGACAGCACCGACCCAAAGATCTCAGCATTCTTCACTGTGACATTCACCTCATTGAGATCAAGTAAACCGTAGATCAAGCTGAGCACCACACAGGAACAGCACAAAAGCCCCTGCACCAGCCTTCAAGGAGCCTCTGTTACACTCCACACCATCCTTTTGGGAGTGGGTGGCACCATCTACAACGCTCACACACTGGAGCCTTTTAATCAGCTAGGTCTTAATTCTCAAAGATTTAAGAAACTTGCTTCCAAGCCTTCATGTTAATTCTGTCAATTACGCTGCCGAATTTGTCCATACCAGACGTGCCAGCACTATCAACTCTTATCAAGAGACGGTTTCAGGCCAAGTCTGCAACCCTCTTGATCCCCATTGATCTTTTTCTTTTTCTTTTGGGAGTTTTACAGTACCTAATACCAAAGTAGTCTTTTCCTAAAATAATGTGGAGAGTGTTTTTTCACTGCCTGCGCAGTTTTATTTTACTTTTTTACCTTTAAACCTGCCAAGAATAACTACCTAGCCAGACAAATTGAAGATTACCTGCAAAGCTGGAATGTATGCCAACATAACACCAGCTTAAGCGTATTAGCGAGATGTTTTTGAGCCATAAAGGTGTGATTACGCTCCTCCCCCCTCTACGTGAAAAGGAGGCGACGGCTCAACTAGTTTGTGATTGGCAAGTTTGTAACAATAGTACAATCTAATTGGCCAAACAACCAAAGACCATAAATCATTACTCACATTAAAAATCCCAGGGAAATTGCACGATTTGTCTATGCCACTGATTTAGCGTGACACACACGCACACACACACACACGCACACACGCACACACACACACACACTGGGAGAGCACACTCATGCCGTAGCAAGTTTATATTGGCCCCTCTCCCACCGAGCCTCAAACTCCCTGACAGCACAGAACTTGCCTACGGACATAGGAACATTGTAAGAATAGCTAAGGTCTGTCTTGAATGCTTGTTGTGACTTGCTCACAAACACCCAGAGAATAGATTCTCTGGGACTGTGAACAGATGGCAGCAGCTCTATGACAGTTCAAGAGAATCAGCTCGAAAGGGGCCAGTCGGGAAGGTCCAGCAGGCTGCAAGCGGCAACTTGCCGCTTGCACTGAGCATGCAGCACTGGGATCTCCTTGAGGTTATCCCGGTGCTGCATGCGCTGACAAGGGGGAATATTGACCGCAGCATGCTGTACCTGCTCTTGAATGAGCCTACCATATACACACAAATGTTTATAGGCAGTATGATGAAGCTTTAATTGTAGTAGCAAAACAGCATCGCTCAGTTTAAGGAGTTAACTGGAATGTGCAAGGAATTGCGCACCACCTGGAATTATGGCAGCCCGGGAAATAAACCGATTACAATGTCACCATGTCGGTGCTTCAATTAGAGGTGAAGTGTTTCATGGAGTTTTGGATGCAGCCTCACACACAGCCCACAATGTCCGTGCACGTGTTGGCAGTCCTTCACAGTATAATGCCTCAGTTGCCTCCACCACCCCCACCTTGAGCATACGGTCAAATAGGCGTGCGTGGCAGGCGGGAAGACACCATGATTTAATGATGGAAATGAGGATGCAACCAGCGGCTGAGGATGAGCAGGCTAAACATTTCACTGAACCACCACCTGTGTGTGTAAGTGTGTGTGTGTGTGTCTTTGTGTGTCAGTGTGTGTAGAGTAATTGTGGATTTCAACAACTCAGCTGTCGGATTCAGGGTGGCATTGGGTGCTGATGACAAAAAATTGTAGTCTTGCATCACGTTGCCACCAAACTGCGAACAGTCAGATCACCTTAGCTCACAATCATAATGAGGCTGTCTACCAAACTAACGCAAGTGCACCACAACATGCATCCTTACCAAGTAGTCAATTATGAGCATTTGTTGGCTCAATCAATGCGCATATACCATCCACAAAAATCAAAAGTAAATCATGCTTAAGCTGGTACCATGATTCGTCGTGACACCATGCCTACAGACACAAGGAAGCAAATTTGTAACACCGCGCCTACAGACACAAGAAAAGTATGTCTCATTCCTCTGTATGACAAACGAGGAGGCTTAAAGGTGTGTACAGTTTTACTTATCCCACCTCCACACTTGTGGGAGTGTATGTTTTGTGGAAGATCTTCCCGATGACTGCACATACACGCTGAGCTACGATTTTCAACGTTCAGACAAAGGACTGTAATCTATCTTCAAGACGCACAGGGCAGTTTAGTGCAGAACTCAAGCCTGTGGCACTGAAACGCTTCTCAATTTAAGTCTGGTGGATACTCGTCCTGCAAGTGCTACAGTTGGAGCTCTTTTGCCCTCCCTGCAACTGCCACTCTCCTGTCATTCATTGCTATCTTATTGTAGCGGGCAATGTAATCTGCTTATGGACATGCCTTGCAATTGGTCCCTTGCCAGATGACCAGCGCCAGATGACCAGCGCCAGACTTGTGTGGGTCTGGTGCTGCTTATATGGACTACGGAGATCCAGTGCAAGGAAGTTCACAATATAAAGTTTTTTTCCAGGATAGGTATGCAACTATTCGCTGGATAACAATGGTGTAGTTAGAATTGACTGGAAAAAAATTAACATGTTACAACAAGAATCAGTACAGAAAATTACGCTTGTACTTCCCAATGTGCAGGACGCACATGGGCTGAAAGAAATGTACGAATTTCAACGGTGGGTAACACACGTCAGCGTACCTCACACAAGGGAGAACGCTGTCTGGTGCGCCACACTATCCTTGACCAAGGAAGCCTGGCATCGCATTTTGGTGGAATAGACACACAAAGTTAGCATAACAAACACAAGTAAGATTTATTTTGAGGGGTTGTCCACTAAGAGAGGCACTGGAGCTTGCCTTAAACTTACAAGCACCTCCGATTTGCCAAAAAATTACTTGCCATGAAAGCCTTCGTTGCAAGAATGGATCTCGATGGCTATTATCAGCAACCTTTTAGCTTTAAAGTGAAAGCTTGCATTGTTTTCTAATATCACACTCCCTCAATTTTAAGCAAGTATGATATCTTGCTGAAATGTTTGCCGACAGCGATCCAAAATTTTATGCCCTCAAGCTCCGAAAGAAAGTGCAAAGGAAAGAGAGACCTTGCTTCTAGTGACACCCGCACGATGAAGCAATATGGATGCTACAGCATTAATACTAGAGCAATAGCAATTGGAGGAGCAGTCGGACGTGTGATATCAAAAAAGCTTATGATACTATGCAACAAGCTTATGGTACTATGCAACAAGCTTGCGGTGCTATGCAATGAGGAGCAGTCGGACGTGTGATACCTAAAAAGCTCATGGTACTGACAACATACCATGATTTCGAAGGAGCAGTGTAGCGGATGGAAATTTTGATGCTTGACTGCTTCCCTTGTTTCATACTGCCAAGCAGCATAGTGGTCTTGCCACTAACACAGTCCTGTTTTACAGTGACTTCTGCTGCTTACGAGTGACATATGCTGCTTACGAGTGACTTCTGCTGCTTACGAGTGACTTCTGCTGCTTACGAGTGACTTCTGCTGCTTACGAGTGACTTCTGCTGCTTACGAGTGACTTCTGCTGCTTACGAGTAACTTCTGCTGCTTACGAGTGACATATGCTGCTGATCACGAGTGAGGTTATAGCGGCATGCCTTATCATGGGGTCCACAAAGGCAAACGTCCTCCTTGATTAGGAATTGTAACGCAGGTATTATGCTAAAAAGCATGAAGACCAGCCTTGGTCACGCTGTTGAGCACCACTATTCTGACCTGCGAGTGTGTACAGGCAGCAAATTCAGAAGGTGTGATGAGCGATCTGAGGATGATCGCCCTGAATTTTAACAGGCAGCAGCGAAATCTGGAACATGAAAGTTCCTTATTTGGGCCTGACTCACCCTGATACAATTGAGGAGTTTCTCCTCGTGTTTCTCGAAAGCCTTTCAGAAAGCACGAATATTGATTACAATAACAAATAAATTTAAGGTGTAATTCGAAAAGACGCATCACAGAATTCCCCCAGAGTTTTGGATAACTGACTAAAATTTCAGTACAAATTTCGAGTGTTAAATGTATATTATTAGATGTCCCAAGCGACTGTGTACATACATCATATAGGACATGTCCCTGCTTACAACACCATAAACGACCATAGACAGAATTCTTGAGTATGGGATTTGGAACCTTAAGAAATAAGCAAAATCACCAAATTGTAAGATTATCAGTTGTTTTAATATGGTTGATGTTTAGCCCGTTGGGACCGGCAGACAAAGTATTTGATGTTATTTCAGCAGCATATGAGTATAAGCCCACTGTAATGTTACGCCTTTTAGTAATGGCCATACTTCTCAAAGTGTTTAATGAAATAAATTGTGTGATTTTAATGCTGGTCAGCAGTGTTTCAGCCTGCTCTTCCTTGAGTATTCCTTTGTATGTATTACCACCTGAGGCGAAAGGCTCATTAGGGCCTGAACACGAGCTAAGACTAAGTGTTGCAGAGATGGTCTCAACAAGCTGCGCCAAGAGAGTTCCAACTGACAGTTGGTGCACTTGCTCCCAGTCGAAAACTTGAATACTTCCGATGCTGCCAAGGGCTTGGCAGTTCGTCCGTTTGTGTGAGCATTTCAGAAATTAGCCGAGTCTACAACCATCTGCTTTTATATGTTGTTCTGTTCCACTAGCTTTACCCAATTGATAAATCAAACAAGGCCCGCATTACAGCGCGCAGTTCATCAGTGGCAGCCTGCCTAAATGGCAGTAAGCAAACAAAGCAAAAACAGGCAACTGAGGTCAACTTACTTTTGTCAGTGTCTCCGGGTGTTAATTTCTTCATTTAAAATTGTCTTTGCCCTCACGACTTGCTCTAATTTAGATATATATCCTCTTTCACCATTGGCAGGCTTGTAAAAAAAGAAGAATTATACAGGCAGTAAATTAACACTCCCAAGTGTGACTCGGTTGTTTTTGAGGCCGGCAGTGGCCGGGACGGGTGGTCATCCCTGGTAGACCCTTAACTTATCTCTGCAGTTTCTGTGCCTGGTGCTCATGCTTGTTTGAGGCTGGTACTCCGGTCTCTTAGTAACTTCTTATCTCTTTCTGGTACTTTTTTGTTTAAACCTCTTTGACTGAGCCTTTTTTGTCTGCTGGTATAGGAGTTTTATGGTACTTGGTATTAAAGTGGCTTCCTTTTCCTTAAAATTTGTGGGGCGCAGTTTTCACTGCCTGCGTTGTTTATCTTTTCCCAAATCAATTACGAAAAGGAGCCACTTTAATAAAACCGGGCATGTAAAACTCCTCCACCAGAAAGGAGAAGCCAACGATTTGCTGGCCATGTTGTATAAGACTTCCGATATATGCCTCAACAAGAATTTTGCCAGGCCAAGAATACTGCCATTAACCCCCAAGGTATAGACAAGATGAGCAGTGTAGTTGATAGAATGAACATGGAGCTTGGAAGCGAGTTCCTTTGCTCTTTGAGAGTCATGACCTAGCTCCAGAGTGATCGTTGTAGATGGTGCCGCCCACCCCCAATAGGATAGTGTGGAGGGTAGTAAAGGATCCTCGAAGGATAGTGGAGAGGGTTTACTTGATTCTGAGGCTTTGCTCCTTTTCAATTGCGTAGTAGGGCGTTTGCTATCTATCCAAGTAAGTACCTCTGCTTGAGCATAGATATGGTGACTTCAATTACCTTGTATTTTTTGCTTTTTTTACCAGATGGGGTCGACGGAGGCCCCAAACAGGGGTACTTCAGGAATGTGAATTGAGTATGGGCAACCATGTTTACAAATTCTAGGCTTAGGAACCAAAGGCTTCTCATACCACCTGAGCTTTTAATTTGCAAACATGGGTGCACATGTCTAATTGCCCGCGGCGTGAACCCTACTTTTCACTGCCAATCCGCCATTCTCATCACCTACTGTACCAATCTGGATAATTTTTAATAAATGGTGTTTTTTGATAATTGAATATCATTGCTACAAAAATGGAATGAAACGACCCAGTAGTTGGTTAGATTACTCCAATTTGGCCCATTTCCCTTATAGAAAATCAACATAAGGGGTGCCAAAAAGGTGGAAAGTCGACCTTAACCAAATCTGCTTTTCAAAACCCAAGATGATGTGGTGTCGTAAAGGAAGTCCTCTTGTCTTGTTTTGGGATGAATAGAGGTCCTGCTTGGGGCATGGTGGCCTGTTTTTTGAAAACTCAGTGCCAAAATTTGAACTTAAATTCTGTCCAGATCACTGGGGTGGTCCTTTTCGCCCCAAACTTCATGAACCATCTAGTTATATCACTCAAACGTGATTTGTATCCAAAAAGTCACATTTCAGGACATTTGCTCCATCGACCCCCTCTGTTTTTTACCATGAGTTTCTGATAATCAGTAGACCAGTACTTAAAACTCTAAGTGATCCATTTATGTTGACGTTGAAATGCTCGTACTGGCTGTCTTATAACCAGCAGGATTTTTCATTGGCTGAAGAGACAAAAAAGGAAAAGGAGATGGGGGAAAGTGCAATTGAGGAACTATTTAACACCTTGTTACTTTCAGTTGCTATTCTTCTTTGCATCTTAATTATTTAGCTCAGACCGCCCTCACGCCTAGTGCTGCCCTTTAGATTCTGCAGTGCAGGGAATTGAGCATATATATGTATGTTTGATAATGCACTCTTTTTAGCAGCTGTGCACTGGAACAACTTTAGCACAAGCGTGGTAATAAACGACTTCAGGACATCAACATTCAAAAGGCGTGGATGCAGTGATACATGATCCCTGAATGATTTATATTCAGTTTTGAGGGTTACTGAATAAGCCTGACGAGCAGATAGAAACACACTAGATCTCACCGCCATGGTGCCCAGCACGATGGTTGTAGTGGGGTCCATGGCCTTTTGTCTTCGAGTTGCTCAGCACAGAAGTTTGGCTGGAGAGGTGAGGAGAGAAAAGCATACTTGTACTTTTACGTGGCTGGCATTGAGAAAGCTGTTACGACCAGGAGCTCAAGTGTTATGCTGGGAAGGCCCAGAAGAATGACAAAACTGTAACGATAAAGAGCTACAGTACTTTGGGAGCAACAACAGTGTGCTATCTGGGCTTAAGCACACGACTCAGCTATGTGCCTCACACTTGGTGACTCCGCCTTTCTCATCAGAACATGGCAGGACATACGTGAATATGCATAGACATCCTGTTCAGGATGCGCAAATTGCGTCTGCTTATTATAAACGAAAGAAAAGAAAAACTACGCCGGCAGCAAAACACTCCCTGCATCAATTAAGGAAAAGTAGATACATTGGCCCGAATTGCTGTGAGTCTCCCCCACCAAGCTCATTTGACTAAAGCCAATTTTGCAAGGACCGCAATCAAAAGGAGCAGCACCACAAATACAAAGCTGTGTGACTCAGAAGCGGGACATGGAACGCAATGGCCAGATCTGACACCTGGCTTTTAATCTGCACGGCACACAATCGCTACACTCCTGCATCCCCTATCATAACATCAAACCAGTGGAATTACCTGTGAACTGCATCATCCCCCTTTCCTGCGCGGCCAGCACCGACATGATCTCGGTTATACTTATGCTCTTCGTGTGTCATTTTTGTCTCCAGCATGTGGTCCTGTAGATGTGCAATAAACTTTGCATTTAAACTTACATCCCATACAGCATTTCGAGGGAAAATGCAATTTTGAGAGTGTGTGCGATCAAAAATGCCGTCATTCCACTGCCGAGACACGCAGCGTTACTTTGCTTGAACGCAGAAGAAGGGTCTGGCTATGGCTTAAGAGCACGGCTTTTTTGCTTACAAGAGCAAACAGAAAAGAGTAATACAATTTCCAGTGCTATCTAACTGCAAAGCATTTGAGCCATGTAATGCGGCCAACAACTTAACAACTTAACTACCTGTATGCATTGCTCACAACGTCTGTAACCTTCCTTGCCCGTCAGACTACCTTTCGCTGCTGGCGGTCGTGCAGAAACTGTGCGGAATCGCCGGAGTTTCCGGCCAGAGCCTCACGATTTTGCCTGCCAGACCAAGACATAACAAAACACAGTTGTGTGCCCAGAAATATGCGTGAAATAAAATACCTCTGAGGCAATGTGGTCTGCTTTTTAGGGTAAAGAGCACTTCTTACAAATCATAGTGGCTTCGTGGCTTCACTACACTCACCACATTCAGCACTTAACTGATAAATACTGATTCTCGCACAATTACTTAGCAAATGCTTAATAATACCTCACAACTTCTTAACTTACTCAGTCAGGCCATGAGGGTGTTCATGCGCAAGACGATTCCTAATTTGACGTGGCTCATCTGAGCCTCCTGCCACCGCGGACGCCTCACTAGGTGGGGCCTGCAGGGAGGGTTTAAGGTGATGCTAACAAAATGACGCATTTGAGCCATGGCAATTGCACGTGACACAAATTGATTCATTCAGCTATTACGTGGGGCAGAAATTTATCAAAAGAAGTTAGACAGAAGACTCAAAACCCATCGCCCCTTCAAAGAAGTACAAAAGGAAAGGAAGAAAGGAAGGGATTTCGCTGCCTTTGGAAGATGCTGGCTGTGGACGCACAAATGAAGGTTTCAAAAACACACACGAGCCTTGTTGTGTGAGTTTAACTTAAGTTCATCCTGCTTACTCTCTACGCCTCAAGAGACAGCTGCCATAATCATTAAAAGAATACGGAAGCACTCACCGTTTTGTCTTCACTCTCCTGAATTTTTTCGACAACATCCTGCGGCGGCTTAAGCTCCTGATGAGAATGGACGGAGTGCGATGCAGAGGGGGTTAGCAGAAGAACAGGAGAAGAAAGGAGAAGGGGCATTCAGATCACCGTGCACATGTATGCATCTTGCGCACCTTTGTATGTGTCTTGGGGTATGTATGAATTCTGTTCGACTGAGCGGGTGTTGTTGCAGTAAAGGAATTTGTTTAGTACAAAGGGAAGAAATCACAGCTGCGGCACTGCTTGTCCACACACGGGGCGCTCACCATGTCAGCAGGCAGGGGGAGGACTGTTTTTGCTCTGAATTTTAGTACGTATAAGTTTGGTGATAAAAATAAAAACTACAAAAATTTACTCTGCTCTGCTGCACGCAGCGGAACAGAAGCTGCCTCTTCTCGTAAATTATTTCTTCATTTATTTTAATTCGCAAAATTTGGGTGAAATTCGTGGATCGCGTGGTATGCTTTGCAAATCTCCCTCCGCTCTGATGATGAACCACAGCTCTGTAAGAAGCACAGCTGTGCACATGCTTCCAAGCAGGGCGTCCACTGCAGCACTGCTTCGTGAGTCACCTTGTTGAGTGTGAACGATGTATGCAAGCAAGCGACAGCTTTTGCTTCGTCCATTCGTCTGCAATTTGCATGCACGCAACAAGCAGCTTGGATTTCCAATGATGTTCCAAACAGGCTCGCAACAGGCACGTTGCAACTCTGCGCTGTACAAATCTGCAGGTCCGAGGCCCCCTTTTTGTCTTGGATCCCCGAGAGCAGCTGGAGGGGCTGCTGGACACCTGATGGATAATCCTGAGTACAGCATTGACAACGGGGTTGTGTCAGCTGCCCCTCCCCCTGGTGCGTCGACAAATTATTACCTGTTTCACAACTTCCAAGAAAGATTCAGCACTCACAGCCGAGGTCTCATTGATTCCTGCGCAGTCGTGTGCCACGTGAAGAGCAGCCGCGGCGTGGACTTTGAAGCTATGCAGGTAAGGCATAACTGCACGACAAAAATACTGCCACACAACTGAACTCACTCCTGCCCTGATCTGGTGGGTTGTGTTTGATGGGAGCTGCCTGTTACTTAAGCAAGGCTTCAATCTGGATCCCCTTCAATTTCATTGTAGGACCACCTTCAGAGGAGCACTGGTTGCCTTGGCCTTGACACGGAGGGGCGGGAGGATATCTTGCTTCTGCAGATACATGCTCCCTCTGCAGGTACCCTAACAAGGCCCGTCATCTTTCACACTTCTCCTTATACTCATCGTTTCATACAAGCTTCTTCTTCTCGAATTACACCAGGGGCAACAAGGTGTTAAGTGCTTGCGTGTGTTGTGTGTGTGTATGTGTGTGTGTGTTGTGTGTGTGATTGTGTGTGCGCGCGTGCCTAAATGTCCTCTTGCAGGCAATCCCGGCGCTATGTTTCCATCCACCGTCTACCTAGTCGACCCCATCGAAGCTGGAGAGGGTCGTGATGCTCTGTTAGGTAGCCTGAAGCCTATGCTTGAGGGACCAGCCATCAAGATCATGCATGACTGCAGCCGCGTAAGTTTCCAATTTTTGGTACAGTGGTGTGTGTGTGTGCGCGCGTGGAAGTGTGTGTGAGTGCAATGGGTGGTTGAACCAAAACAACGCGTGTGGTTAGGCCTTTTTGGTGTGTTATGTGGTTGTGCACCTGACCTCATGCATCTTACACACTATGTTGCACAGGCACACCCTTCTCTGATAAAACAGCCACACACCGCATACAAGCACTCATACTAAGCAGACATATGAGTGTACTTTTGCTTTGTGTGCAGGACAGCCAGCTCCTCCTTGCAAAAACTGGAGCGCACCTGCGCAACGTCCTGGACACCCAGGTCATGGTAGCAGCACATCAACTGCTAAACCATGCAGAGTTTAAAGGTACCACAGTTTGGGGGGGCTGTGGCCACAAGCTGGCGGATGTGGGGGGCGGCTGGCCCAACAAAGCTGGATTGGCTAAGCTGATGCAGGTAAGGAAGGGCAATGCGTATGAGAGCGCCATGCGTGTCAGAGGGCCATGCGTGTGAGAGGGCCATGCGTGTGAGAGGGCCATGCGTAGGTAAGGAAGGGCCATGCGTAGGTAAGGAAGGCCATGTGTGTGAGAGGGCCATGCGTGGTAAGGAGGGGCCATGCGTGTGAGAGGGCCATGCGTAGGTAAAGAGGGCCATGCGTGTGAGAGGGCCATGCGTGGTAAGGAGGGGCCATGTGTGTGAGAGGGCCATGCGTGTGAGAGTGAGTAGATATGCAAAAGTCTACGCTACATTAGGGACCGGTGTGCTTTATTGGTGACCACTCAATTAGCGCTCACACTGTCGCATGGTGGGACAGTGAGAGGGTGATAGTGAAAGTCTGTGCTGATCAGGATTAATGTGCATTTAGGGTAGCCGCTCAACTAGCACTCACACTAGAGTGCAGTGGGACAGAGAGAGGGTGATTATGAAAGTCTGTACTGATCAGGATTAGTGTGCATTAGGGTAGCCGCTCAACTAGCGCTCACACTAGAGTGCAGTGGGACAGAGAGAGGGTGATAATGAAAGTCTGTGCTGATCAGGATTAGTGTGCGATAAACAAACGACTCAATTAGCGCTCGAACTCGCCAGAGCGCCCCACCAGGCCTAGGACGAAAGAGGAATGAGTTGGAATAATGTGGGGCCCGTGGATTATCAGCCATACAACCCTAGTATGTTGTCTGCGTGAAAACAGCCACATTACTAGTAACCTCCACCAGATATCAGATCTCCCGCGCGGAAGTTCACCGATTTGTGCTCTAATTGCTATGACTAATTTCTACACGAAGAATGAATGCTTTGCGTCAGAAGCTGTCTGTTCAACATTGCACTGCAGGTGTTTGGGTTTGAGCACCAGCACAAAGAGGCAGTGAATGCCAAGATGAATCAGATCCGCAAGTCAGGGTGCGTGCCGAGCTGAGTACCAGCTTTTGCTTGAGGCTGGTAGTGTGTACCTATCTGTTTTGCTGGTGGCATGTGTGCTACTGTTTTTTGTCATACTGATGCATCCTACCACAACACAATTATTCTTTGTCTCACGCACATACAGTGGAACAGCCTCGGTCTTTTCTGAGCGCCCCATGAGCCCTGAGTTGCTCGCTTATGCTGCTGCAGACGCCAGGTACCTCACAAGGTAAGTAAGCAAATTTCCAGGGCCATTTCATGTTGCTACAGACGCCATGTACCTCATCACAAGGTAGCTGGGCAAGATTCCAGGCCCGGTTCTTGGACTGCACAAACTAAAGCAGCATAAAAGTGGAAACTGGTATGCCTGGTGTCGGCAAAGAAAACGAACGTTCCAGCAACCGGTATGAGTATTTCAATTGATCATCGTACTTGTTACTCACATTTCAAACAATCTGAGCCGTCCATCAACACCTCCCTGTGACACTGCACAGCATTGCCAGGCTGGCACTTGGCGACCCTAAGGCTCAGAAAAACGAGTGGGCGCTCACTTTGGCACTGTCACAGATCCGGGTATGCTTCTTCAGAAGAAATGTTCACATAGTGTGCAGGAAGTGGGAAGACGCTTGCCAGGTTTGCAAGCATGCTAGCTACACTATTGTAAACCTGAGCACTCAAATAGACAACATTGAATAAATAATCGTGACCGGCGCATGCACCTGCAGGCTGACTTGCACTACAAGCAAAAGGAATCAGCAAAGGAGGCGTACCCTGCAGATGTGCAAGCATGTGCCAAGGGCATGCTTGCTTGCATCCAGAAGGCCAAGAAAAGGGCCTATATGCAAGGCCAAAATGAGGGTTTTCAAATGAAGCGAAGTAGCAAGTGGATGATTGAAATTTTGATGGACCTTCAGAAAAAGTAGTTTGTTTCAGTGGTGACGAGGATGTAGTATCAGGGGTCTGAAATGAGGCATGGATTATTCAAATCTTGACTAGGGCAACACTATATAAGTTTAGATCGTTCTGGATACTAAGGGGACGAGTTTGGACTCAACCAGCTCGCTGTTTTTTAGCTATACTCAGTTTGCAGCTTGTATTTGAATTGCCATAGAAAAGAAAAGAAAAACTGCAGGCAGTGAAAGCCACTCCCCACATTAATTAAGGAAAAGGAGCCACTTTGGTACTGAGTACCGTAAACCTCCTCCACCGCGCCATAGTACTAAGGGCAAATTTTGCTGGTCAGATGCAGGATATGGCTGCTCAAAAAGTAAAATTCACGCCGCGGCCGATTAAATATGGGTCCCCTAACTTGCAGGTTTTAAGCTAAACTGCACTGCATATCAGAGCTGAGCTTGAAACCCAAGTTGGTGGCCCATACCCTAGGAGCATGCAAAACCCATACCCACTTTAGGCCTCAGTGTCCCCCCTCTGCATGCAAAAATATCCTGGAAAGTGAAAAAAGGCACTACGTTTTTTTTGCCTGATGGCTTAATCTGTAAACCTGTAAACCTGTAACATGCCCTAGCTGCAGCGCATTGTACACTGCCGCAGCTTTTGAGTGCGGCAGGTCATTGATTGAACATCACATAATTAGAATGGACATGTTTTGAGAAGCCCAGTGTTGGAAGACTGTATGTGAATTTGTGTGAGGTCTATGACTGAATCAACAGCGTTCCAGCCTGCTTTTCCCAGAGCTTTCCTTTGCCCTTGTTCTATTCAAAAAGTGTTGTGTGAGAAGCTTTCCAGGGTGTTTAGTTAGTCTACAACTGTCTGAATTTTGTGTGAATCTCCCTTCTGTAACCTTTGCCGAGATAAAGATACATCGGAGCCCTACAATTCAGACGCACAGGTCGGTGGCGGTGAGCAAGAGAGAAAGGGTAAGGTAAGGTAAGGTAAGGTTACATCACTATATATGCCTCAAAGGGCATCTCAGCGGAAGTTTGGAAAAGGCCTGAAACTATACCTGGCTAACAAAAGAAACAGAAGCTAGAGGAAACATGAAACTGATAGAAGAGAAAAGTATATAGAAAAAGAGAACGTTTGTTTTGAAGATGCGGGAAGAGAAAGCATAAAGGAGAACGAGAAAAATCTGTTGATATGTCTCAGGATGTGTGCAAGAAGCCTCAGTCAGAAACTGGAAACCAGAGGCTGAGAGAGCCTCACAAAACCAGGAGTGCCAAGAGAACAAGTGCAGTGGAGCAGAAGAGAGAACAAAGGACACATGCAGCCCCCAAAAAACAGCTCCTCTCTAGCTGCCCACCCCACTAGCTCACCCAGCTACAGCAGACCAGCCCGATGCTGTCCTCCACACCTTGCCAATTGAAACCGTGAGCCAGGGCATGCCTGGCCGCGAAGGGAGCCGGTGCCTAACTCGCCAGGAGCAGGTCGCAAGCTACAGCCTGATTTGACTGCTGCCACGGCTACCACGCTGAGGGCTGCCGTGTTGCTCCGCCGTATGAGTCTTAGCCGCTCCCGAGTATTTCTGGGCGTGTGCACGAAGGCACACGAGGCGTTTTCCAGGGGGCACCACGCAGAGGTGCTCATACATCGCCCCCCGAAAGGGTAAGCAACTATCAAAGCAAGAGTGAATTATTAGAGACAAGAAGCCACATCAGGCTCCTGCTAGCCTCAAACACCAAGCACACACACAATCCCACTTGACAAGCTCGGCAGCACAAAACAGCAGAGCATCAGGAGAGCAGCGTTGTAGGAGGCACAGCAAATCTCACTCCATATCCTCCATGCTTTGTGTGTGCACTAATTTATTGCGCTTGAGTTGAACGCGACAATTGGTATTAATAGGGCTTCCAGGGCACCTGCTTCTGAAAAAAGAAACACCTATGCAGGCAGCAAAAAATCACTTGCCACAATAATTCAGGGAAAGAAGCCGTTTAGCACCGGGTACCATTTAACTCCCTTCCCAAAGGAAAGAGAAAAATATCAATGACGATTAGGAGGGAAGCAAGAAAGGAACGAAAAAAGAATGCAGACTGTCAGCCCAGCCAAGCCCCACCCGAAAAGGGGGAAGTGAAGTCCCTTTCCTAAATAGCACATCTGAGGTCACCCAATGGTTTCTATACATAAATGTAACACTTCTGCATGAATATTAATGAGTTTGGGGTCAAGGGTGTGAGTGGGGGACTGGATTTGTTCCACTTCTCTGCCAGAAAGGTGTCATGGGTGTAGAAATGCGGGTTTTGGTCCGAATTTCACCAACTCTTTTGTTCCCAGATAGGTTCAAGGTCAAACCATAACCATCAAAACAAGAAAGGGGGGGTTAAAAATTTGCCCTTAAAGGACTTCAGTGCGTGGGCCTGTTTGCTGGGCAAGAATGGTGCATTTTTGGAAACTTATGAGTTCAGTGTGAAACACTTGAACTCAGGTTCTTGAAGTGTAGCATAAAGTGAGATGTTCTCACTTTCTGCTTTTCTCCGGTTTCTGCTTCCCTTCTCCATTCTTTTTATTCCTTGGAGAACACAACTCTCTCTTTAGCTTACTTCTATTCTAGGTCGCTTCCTGCAAGGCGCTATGCGCCCAAATTCTCGAACCACGGCCCAGGGGGCCCTTGTCTCATTGCTTTTCTCGCTCCTGACGCTTGAGACTCTTGACTCTGTCGCATCGTTCGCTGGTGGGCTCGCTACAGCCCTGATGGAGGAGGCTGCAA
>Ga0307951_1001157_pt1 | contig 15908 bp, 14 predicted proteins | sample OrgLakmetagen374_FD_201842 | JGI IMG/M metagenome (GOLD analysis project Ga0307951, IMG submission 201842) | Saline water microbial communities from Organic Lake, Antarctica - #374 | ecosystem: Environmental > Aquatic > Non-marine Saline and Alkaline > Saline | place: Antarctica: Organic Lake... | reverse complement strand
CTGTACATGTCATAATGGTGTGTCCCAGGCAAACTGGAAGGCAAACCTCTTCTCATATGCACACAAATGAAAATATATGAGTTATTGCGGTGCTTCCTCTCCATCTGACTACTTGCAATGCTCAAGTCATGGTCCTGCACTTTTGTACACACAGATTAGCAAGTCATGGTCCTGCACTTGTACACACAGACAGGGTGTGCACGCGCGCACACACGCACACACACACACAAAAAGCGCTCCTTCCTCTCCCCACAGGTCCTGTCTCTTCGCCAGGAAAAGGCCAAACTGCTCGGCTTCAGTAACTTTGCTGAGTTGTCCATGTCGAAAAAGGTGTGTTGGAGACGAGGTGGCTGTGTCAGCAGCGTGCACAGTTTTTTTTGTGTAGGAACTCTTTTCTATTATATGTGCAGGTGTAACGGAGGAAGTTATGTGCACTTATGTCTTAAGCCTCTTGTTCACCATTTTGAAATATACAGCTGTGAGTCACGTGCTTGCTAAAAGGAGGGGCATTGGTTTGCCAACAGTGGACACAGATTTACCACCATTGACAAAATCATGTATTTTTTGTCAAGAAATTTCACAATGAATTGTTTCACTCGTGCACACATCACAACACACTTGTTTTGCACATCTTGCACGGTATGTGATCTTCCTTGAGCTTATTTAGTTTGATGCAGCACTTTTATCACAACTTCAAAACTACACACAAGAACGTAGGTGGTTAAAACAGCGCTTTGACAGTAACTGTGACGCCGATTGTGAATGTGTGTGTGTGTAAGTATGTGCTTGTGTTATTTAAGAATTAGAGGTGTATACAGTTGTGGCTGCACAGGTCCCGTCCAGGTACTCATTCCCTCCAACAAATACCTCTCTGCCGTAGATGGCTGACTTGGACAAGGCTGAGGCTCTGTTAGAGGAGCTGCGTGCGTCCTCGATGACTGCCGCACAGAAGGACCTGACAGAGGTCACCGAATTTGCCAAAAGTCAGGTAATTTAGTAATCTTTTCATAAAAGGGGGCAATGACTGCTTCACAGAAGTACCAATAATAACATGATATGCGCCATTAAGTTTACCAAGGACCAGGTGGATTTTTCCTTTTTGCCATGTACGGGTGGGTATTGATCAACCGCCATACGGAAAGACTAGACAGAGAACTTTGGAGTTCCGTGATGTGGGTGGCACTTCATGATTGATAATGGTGATAGTGGAAAGTATCCTCGTAAAAACGTGTGAGGGATCCCTAAGCTTGTCTAGAGCCCTGTGACTGGGCAACGTTGGTGCAATTTATGCTGTCTATGGTGTTGATGGCCACTGCACAGAAAAAAAGAGTAAAAGTGTTGCTAATTTGCTAGAGACTCCTGTGCTTGCCTGTCATACCTCCACTTTAATAGGTCCTGAAGCTCGCAGCAAAAATACTAAAATGTTGAAACGTGACCCTTTTCTGCCTTATACCCCCTTCGTGCGTCCAGGGCTCCTTATAAACTCCTTGAAGCAGTGGTCGTGGGTTTCTGGCCCAAGTGCCCCTTCTATGTCGCGTGCCTTTTATCTTTTCAAGGACTTATGAAATTGTGTGCTTTTGTGTACATGGATGAGAAACCTCTCTACCCTCTTTGTGCGTCCAGGGTTTCAAAGAGGACTCCTTGAGGTGGTGGGACGTGAGCTTCTGGTCTGAGCGCCTGCGAGAGGCTAAGTATGCAATCAATGAAGAAGAGCTGCGCCCTTACTTTGCCCTGCCACAGGTATGTGTGCGTGCCTTGCAAGCTTGCGTGTGCATGTCAGTGTGGCGGTCTGTATTTCTATGGTTGGTTGAGTCAGTTCATTCTGCTAGCGAAGAGGGGCTATGAGTGAGGTTCAGATATTTCTGTGCGCTGTGTGCTTTTCTCTAAAAACGTACTTGCTCCTTGATGCGCCGCACGTATGATTTGGCAGCTTGTAAAGCTCGTGCTGCTGCTTGTGTTGTAGCCTGTCATCATATACTTGTCATGCGCAGGTGCTTGAGAGGTCCACAAAAAAATGTGGCCATATTTATGTTTGTGCCGCTGGGCCGCCCAAAACTTTTTCCGCTGGTCCTGCCATGTGTATCTCTCAGTCATGAATGTGGCGGCACAGTTAATAGAGGGCATGTCTAGACTGGACTGGATGAGTATAGACTAAACATGTCTCTGCTGGTACTGATATTTGATCCTTGGTCGTGATGTGGCGTTGCAGGTGCTTGAGGGCATGTTTGGACTGGCCAAGCGTCTCTTTGAGGTGGAGGTTGTAGCCGCCAATGGAGAGGCGCCCACTTGGCATGAGGACGTGAGCTTCTTCAAGGTCTTGAAGGTACGCTGTTCAGATCAAAAGCAAGGATCGCTCGCTCGCCTATAAGGCAAGCTTTGTCTAGCGTCAAGTGTATGTTTATATTGTGCTGTGTAAACACTGGACGCTTGCAATTTTAAGTCACTTCTCCTTTGCTCCGACTACACCGCACCTTCCACAGAGAAGGCCATTCTGGTCACCCTTCCCTCTGATATGTAGGGCTGATTTCAATGATTCCAATGCAGCTGGGCTTGAAACGTGCCAGTAAAGGGGCCCATACCTAATCGGCCGCGGCGTGAACCCTACTTTTTGAGCAGCCATATGCTATATCTGACCAGCCAGCGCACCAAACTGAGTGATTTATAGTGTTTTGAAGTCCTTATAATAAATAAAGATCATTGCAAGAGAAATGGGGCAAAAAGACGAAGAGGTTGGCGAGATGCAAATTAAGGTGCCATTCCCCCTGGAAAGCACCCATCTAGGGTACAAGTGCACGACGTGTGCTTTTAGTCCTGTCATTCTGTACGCAGGGCGACTTGTTTAAATCTGAGCACATGCTCAGGTAGCTCATAAAGTCAGCATCAGTTAAACGCAAGGTTGGGTCCAATTTGATGAAGTGACGTGTAAGTAGTTGCACCATGCAAAAAGGAGCATGTTTTGGCTTTTGCCCAGTGTCCCCCCTCTGAAAAACTTTAACTGGACAACCCTGCTTCACGCTGAGCTGTGGGCCTCACTGTTGCTGTCCCGACTGCTTGTGGCAATGCTTGTTCCTATAACACTTTCTTGGCCTATTCAACCCTGTCTCTTTCTATCTGTGCGCCCACAAATCAACAGTGCAGGCAACCCAGCCGTGCCTGTCTCACCTCGTCTCTTTCTCTACGAGTGCTTGTAAATCAACAGCAAACCAATTGCAAACCATTTGAACGAGACACGCATCCCTGACTCACCGCGTTCTTCTTCTCTCTGTGTGCCTGCAAACCTACACTTTCTCTCTGTGTGCCTGCAAACACATTCTCTCTGTGTACCTGCAAACCTACAGAACGGGCAACCCAAGGCCTTCTTCTATTTAGACCCCTACTCAAGGCCTGCAGAGAAGCGAGGAGGGGCGTGGATGGCTGAAGTTGTTGGCCAGGTGGGAGCTTTTTAAACTAAATGGTTCTGTATACCATTCGTTTACGATCACCTCATGACCACACTTTCAAATAATTAATTAAATTTTCGATTTCAGTTCGTGAGGGAGTCTGGGGATTATTTTTTGAGTTCGAGAGCACTTTGGGAGGGCCCTGTCGGGAATAAATTTTTGAGTTCGAGAGCCTGAGAATGCTGCCTGTGCACTGCTACTGCTATTTGTTATGGCTGAAGCTGTGGCTGAGGCTGAAGCTGTGGCTGAGGCTTCAAGAACCCGGCCAGGGGGTTCACATTGGCGCGCTTGGAGCTCATTTCGGTTTTCACCCTCAAACCACTATAAGTAATTAATTTGTCACTTCGAAGTTAGTTTGGAGAGGCCTCCAAGAAAATTTTCGCTTTCTGGCCAAATAGTTAAATAATTTCCTAAGTGATCGTAAGGTGGCGGTCACACGTAAAATTTTCCCTACTTTTTTTCTTCGGGGGTAAAAATATTTTCACTTTTGACAAAAAATTTTGCGGTCACACGTAAAATCCCAAAAAAATTTTCCCATGAGGAAAATTATTTTCGCCACATGCCAGAAACAGGGTGGGACCGGCTTTCAGTATTTTTTTTCGTTTGGGACCTCCCTCCAAAAAAGTTGGAAACTGGTCCCACATGTTCCCACTGGTCCTAAAACATTAAAATCTATCTAAAAATCACTTAAAATTATGAATTTTGTGTTGTAGTAGTCAGGGTGGTGATGTATTCTAAGAATTCTAAGGGGGGCCCCCCAAGGCTCCTGCCAAGTCTAAACGCAAGCAGAGAGGAGACAAGCAGGAGCAGGCAGGTAGTGCCCAATGCACAGAGGCACCTGTGTCCTGTAGAGGGCTGGGGTAAACAAACGGTATTATTTTTTCATCCCTGAATGTTTTTTCTCACGAGCTTTCCAGCTTAGATCAGTGCTTAGAAGCCCGGAATGACGCTGCCACATAAGCACGGGCAAGTTTTGCATGTCATGTAATAGGAGAGGGGAGACCTGTAAGGGCACGAGCTGTCTACAAATTTCTATGATAAAATAGACATCTGGTGTTTGGCAAGGAGGTCCCTAGGTGTCAGAGTGGGCCGGCGCCTTTTATCTTTTCCATAATTTTTTAGCATTTGATTCATATCAAATCAGGAGTCAATCTAAGAGTGATATGTTGCTCGTTTAAACCTGCAAGTCTGAATTTGCATGCTAGTTACATCACCAGTTGGCTTCTGTAACATGATAGCGCACGCGCATACACACACACACACACACACACGCAGTCCAAGCTGTTTGCACCCCCGGGCTTTAAAGTACGCCTTCCAGCCGCCCACATGGTGTGCAACCAGAGCCCTCCCCTCGGGGATAAGCCCTCCCTCATGACTTTCCGAGAGGTACGCAGTGTGCAGGAGGCGTGGTTTGTGCGGGCTAGAGGCTCAACTGTGTCAGGTCCTGCCACAACCCTGCTCCTGAGCCTCCAAAATAGCCGCCGGCTAGTGATTTTCTTTGTTTGCTTTCGCTACTGTGGGCCACCAGAGAAAAACGCCAGCTAGTGTTTTCCTTTGGCGGCTTTTGCCACTGTAATCGCTTATCTTCCAGGTTCTTGTTTTTTAATTTGAGACAGGTTTAGCATTCTCGGAGGCGATTAAAAAAGCTGAGCAGAATGTGGAAGGCGGTGCTTATGGCAAGGAAATTTGGAGCACATTTTGAACACACACAATACACATATACATACACACATGCACACACACATATGCACACACGCGAACAGATACACACATATACTATAGTACACATAAACACGACGTGGAGACAAGGTTCCACGAGTTCACACACACGCACACACATGCACACACACTCACAAATAGACACACATACACATACAAACCAGGTGGAGACCATGTTCCACGAGTTTGGGCATGCTCTTCAGCACATGCTGACGGAGGTTGAGGAGGGCCACTGCAGTGGCATCAGAGGGGTGGAGTGGGACGCGGTGGAGCTGCCCTCCCAGTTTATGGTGCGTGGAACGGTAGAGTGGGATGGTCGAGTGGGATGGTAAAGTGGGATGCGGTGTAGCTGCCCTCTCAGTTTATGGTGAGGGGCTGTGGTCTATTTAAACTGGGCTGCACTGTAAAACTAGGCAGCATAGTTCTAAGGGGGCGTTTAGGGAGCGGATTGGGGCGAGAAGGAAGCCCTGATGAGCTTGTGATTTTGCTTTTGCTCTATTCATGTCCCTGGTGAAGGCTTGCTCTGATGGTAGTCAAGGCATGCTGCGCTGTCAGTGAGCATGGCAATGGAGGGAAATATCGTTACAGGGACTGTGCGCTGTAGCTGCTTTTGATTTTTTGTGTGCTGAGCTCTTGAATGTTAGTGACAGCAAGTAAATCGTCGTTGCTACTGGTCAAGCAAATTGTATGTTTGTCCTCTCACAGAATTGACATAGCATCATAGGTGCACCCTTTTCTTTGCAATGCGAGTCTGACATGTCTAGATCTAGGTTCGTCATCTTGCCCTGTTCAATTCCCAGTCACATACCACATTGCGCGATGTAGCAAAAAGTAGCTATGAGGTTTGCACTCACGTTTCAAACTACACTCACCCACCTCGCAGGAGAACTGGTGTTACGATCGCAAGACACTGTACAGGTTTGTTGAGGTAGCTGTGGTTGGTGCTTGCAATGCAATTCCCTGAACTTCACAATAAGAACTTCACAATGGGACCGTGTGCATGTATTGTGACTAACGAAACAGTCATCTGCGTGAGATACATTTCTCCGTCATGACTCCCTGTTAGCTTGCAAGCAAGACAGGCATCTGCGTGAGATACATTCTCTGCCACGACTCCCTATTGGTTTGCAAGCAAGGCAGGCATGTACTTGAGCAAGACAGGCGCATACTACAAGTTATACCTGCAAGTTAGACCTGTGGTTCCTCAGCTACACCAAGTTAGACCTGCAAGTTACTGCAAGTTACTGGAAGTGAAACTTGCAAGTTAGACCTGTGAGTCTTCAGTTACACCAAGATAGACCTGCAAGTTAGACCTGTGGTTCTTCAGCTACACCAGCTATCTATCCAAACATTATAGAGCACACATTATTGTTGCCCCCTGATGTGTCTGCAGCTTTGCCAAGCACTACCAAACCAAGGAGCCCCTACCTGAGGAGCAGTACCAGAGGCTCAAGGCAGCCAAGACCTTCCGTGCAGCTACCATGATGCTGCGCCAGGTGGGATCAGGAGCTCGCCAGGGATGTTACACAACGTATTTGATTAACACTTTGAATCATATATTTAATTAATGAGAAACGGTAAAATTATAATGTAGATCTACGATAGTTGTATATATGTCAAGGGTCAACATGACACAATGAACGACTTTGTCTTTTGTCTTCGAGGTGGTGGGTAATACTATTTCCACCACTCTTTCGACAAGAGAACATAATAATTAGTCGCTGTGCACCTCCGATAGTTTACTCGGTCTTATGCAACATATAAACCAATACTTAATTCTGTCTAGTGTCATCTTTAATTCCATTTACTATTTGGTTACCGTCGCCAGTAGCAACCGAGCCAATTCTAAGCATATATGTTAGCCAATTCCAAGAAGGTAACAGAATATCAGCGTTTATTGAAAAGGCTAAACAAGCCTGAATATAGCTATCAATTATTTGTCCCTCATTATAGACAATTGATATATGACTTTTGACGTAATAATAGTATAATCAATAATAGAACGTACTAGTATGTACCATATTAAGCGTTTCTGACGTCCGTATGACCCATCCTTGGAGCTTGCACGTGTTCCTTTGCTGAGTTATCATGCTCGTTCGTACCCTTACTGCAACTCTTGCCCTCTGTCTGTGCTTCCAATGTGATGCTGCAACAGGAAGAAGCGCTAGGCGTATCTCGCATATTATTGCCCACAGCGTTGTTGCGCACGAGATGGCCGTGTCGTGTGGGTCATTGCTCGTATCCACACTTGCCTGTTGCTGCTTTGTGCTAGGCCACGCATAAACGCGGATGTCGCAAAGAAGCTGAGTGCTGTTGCACAAGCGCCAACACACACTGACCCACTCCGGCACTGCTTACCCTCTGCAATGTGCAGGTGCACTTCAGTGTGGTGGACCTTGAGCTGCACTCCAAATTTGAGCCAGGCAAAGGGGAGTCTGTGTTTGAGCGTGACCAGAAGGTTGCCGCTCGCACTCAGGTGTGTGAGATCACGGCTGCAAACAGGAGGGCCTCTGTGTCAGTGACTTTGTTGCAAGGTGTGCCTGCAATGCTGCTCTCCCGAAAACCTCATTAGCGTTAGCACCACAGCTGACATCCCCCCCTCCCACCTCGTAATTTGAAGGCACAATCTGGATGACCATGCCAAAATTCTGCCACACATTTGTAGGTCATGCCCCCCTTCCCGGAGGACCGTTTCCTCTGCGCCTTTGGCCACATCTTTGCTGGAGGCTATAGCGCTGGATACTTTAGCTACAAGTGGGCCGAGGTGCTTTCTGCTGACGCCTTCAACGCGTTCGAGGAGGCGGGCTTGGAAGATGAAGACGCAGTTCGCAGCACCGGAAGGCGTTTCAGAGACACCGTGCTGGCGTTGGGGGGATCTGTCGCACCTCTTGATGTCTTCAAGGCTTTCCGTGGAAGGGAGCCCTCCACGCATGCCCTCTTGAAGCACTCTGACCTCTTACCTGCTTCAGCTTGAAAGGGACTAATATTTTTTTGCAAGCTCCGTGTCACACCTCTGTATAAGAGGGACAGCAAGGAACACGAGAAGAACATCGAACGTTTTCTGTCACGACCTGCACTTGTCTGTGCTGACTTTGCTGCTTAATAAAAAATTAAGGAGGAATGAGTAACCTCCACCACAACGGTAAAGCAATCTTGAATGAGATCAGTGATTGACGCTTCCAAACGTCAAAAAGTCGGTTGGTGGTGTTCGAAATCACGAGGCATCAGCTGCTTGGATTATGCTATGCTGATGCAATTCTAGTGCCAAAAAAGTTGTGTTTGATAAGCTCGATTTTGTCAAGACTTTTGTATGATAAGGTAAGGTTACATCACTATATATGCCTCAAATTTGGCATCTCAGCGGAAGTTTGGGAAAAGCCTGAAACTACACCTGGCTGAACAAAAGAAACAGAAGCTAGGGGAAACACGAAACAGATGTATGTAGAAGAGAAAGGTGTATAGAGAAAGAGAACGTTTGTTTCGAAAAAGCGTGAAGCGAAAGCATCAAGGAGAACGAGAATAAAGGTGTTGATATGTCTCAGGATGTGTGTATAAGAAGCCTCAGTCAGAAACAGGAAACAAGAGGCTGAGAGAGCCTACAAAAACCAGGAGTGCCAAGAGAACAAGTGCAGCGGAGCAGAAGAGAGAACAAAGGACGCATGCAGCCCCCAAAAACAGCTCCTCTCTCTCTCCTCTCTAGCTGCCCACCCCACCAGCTCACCCAGCTACAGCAGACCAGTCCGATGCTTTCTTCCACAACTTGCCAATTGAAACCGTGAGCCAGGGCATGCCTGGCCGCGAAGGGAGCCGGTGCCTAACTCGCCAGGAGCAGGTCGCAAGCTACAGCCGGGCCCTGGTTATGACTGCTGCCACGGCTAACACGCTGAGGGCTGCCGTGTTGCTCTGCCGTTGTATGATGAGCTATGTATGATAGTTGTGTATAATAAGCTCAATTTTGATGTAGTGGCTGCCTTTTCTGCAGGAGTGACTCAGAACATTCTTGGAACATTCCCTACCTTATACCCCCCACTGCAGCTTTTCAGGAGAAACAGAGATTACAGATTTAGCCATCAGTCATTCAGGAGAAACAGGTTGCTTTACTAGCAAGAATAGGATAGCTGCAAGGCAATTAACTGCATGCTGGTCCCTTTCTTGCCCAAGGGTGCCAGGTCCCTGTTGGCAGTCACGTTAAAAGCTACTGATGTTACAAGGTTTACAAAGAAAGGCCTTCAGTCAAGAAGTGCGACTGCTAGCCGATGATGTTACAGGTCCTCGTTGGCAGTCACGTTTAAAAAGTAAGATGTAACATTGTAGAGTGACAAAACACAAGCTGTTGAATGTCAGAAATGCAGGGGCGAACAACAGAGCCTGTTGTCGGAGCGATGTAATGCTGAGGTAGTGCAAGCAGTGTTTGCTTAGTAGACCTTTCTATAAGCTTGCACCGAGGCACTGTGTGGTGGCGGAGAGCCCGGCAGGTTCAGTGCTGTAGGGCTGGCTATGAGACTTGGTAGTTATTGTGGATTGGCAGTGGCCGAGATGGATGGTCATCCCTGTAGACCTTTAGCTTAGCTCTGCAATGTCTGGAGCCTGGTGCCTGGTGCCTGGTGCTCTTGCTTGTTTGAGGCTGGTACTCCAGTCGCTTTGTGACTTCTTTTTTTCTTCCAGTATTCTGTTGGACCTCTCAGACTGGGCCTTTTTTGTCTGCCGGTAGAGGAGTTTTACGGTTTTCGGTACCAAAGTGGCTTACTTTTCCTAAATCAATGTGGGGAGTGGTTTTCACTGCCTGCTTAGCCTTCCTTTTCTACAAACAGGGCAGCAACTACTACACTCGAGACTCGAGATCAAACTTTGCCTGCTTTCAGCGGTATCGTGCTAAAGCAGTGGGATGGAGTAATTGTGCGACCGTACCTGGATTATACAATTGTTAATCATGCCAAGGATTTACTTCTGTCATAGTGTATATGCAGTCTATTCTGAGCAGCTTGCTAAAATCAAGTAACTAGTCTTATTAGGAGATGTGATCTGCCTAGGTATTGACAGCTGTCATTTGGCAAAAAATAGGTATATTTCCATACTTTCGTGATGACAGAGTTTTAAATAAGTGTGGTGTCCGAAACCAATGCGTGTGTTCTAAGAAAGAAAGAAAAAAATAAAAGACTCCGCTGGTAGTGATGGCACAGCCAGCATGATTGAGGAAGGGGGTTACTTAGGTGCCCGCACCAGGCGACCACCCACCGCGCAAACAATTATAAAGAAATTAATTTGGGTCAGGGAGGTTGTGTGCCGTAGCACCCAGACCCAATCCTTGACTGTTGTTGCTTGTGTTAAATTGCAGTGCATACCTTGTTTTTATGAGTGCAGATGCATGTCTGATGTCTGATGGAGTGTTCATTCAGTTTGTTTGTCAGTTTTTTAATCTTATGGTAATCCAGATTAAGGTCTGCCAGAGGTTTGTCTGTATAGTCTTTGTAGATAGTCCCCATAACTCCAACGAGGATCACGTGGAGCTTGACTTCCCTATATCCTTGTCTGTTTAGGTTGGCAATAAGCACGCTGTGCTGTGGCTGCTTTTGCTTTTGGAGTTGGGGATCAGACCTAGTGTCTTCACAGAATTCAAACTCAATCAGGTGAACCTCCCACTGGTTTGGATTCAGTTTCTTGTCTTTAGCAAGCTGTTGAAAATTTGAGTCGCGGGTGGTTACGCGAGAGGAGCACACAGTGCTAGGTATAAATAGGGTGGCGTCAGGACGAGAAGAGGCTTTTAAAGCATGTATGTGCTGTTAGTTTTGGTAGCATGTTCTTTACTTGTTCCATTCTTCTCCCCCCGATCCTCAGCTAAGCAAGGCAAGTGGCTACAAGCAATTTTTCATTTAGGAATTAACGTGCCGCTTGTTGGGGTGTCTGCTCGAATTCGAAGCCCTTTGCAAAATTCATCTACCAACAAAAAAAGTCCGGGGGAACAGGCAGCCTTGCGGTTTTGGGAGCAGTAATTAATGAGCTTGTGTGTTACTTACATTTGTGTCAAATGCGAAAAAAATGGTCAGATCAAATTCAAAATTACGAATCGAACAGACAGCTGTCCTATTACTTGTGCCATCCTATTTTAATTCATTAGAATGAATAATCCGTCCATATCCTTGTCAGAAACTATCAGCTTTCTCAAAAGCTGCTTCCAGGTATGATGCATGCGTGTGCGTGCATGCGTGTGCGTGCATGCGTGTGCGTGTGCATGTGCGTGCGTGTGCGTGTGCATGTGCGTGCGTGTGCGTGTGCATGTGCGTGTGCGTTCGCGTGTGCGTTCGCGTGTGCGTGTACGTCTGTGTGTGCGTTCGCGTGTGCATGAACATCTGCGTGTGCGTGTGCGTGTGCGTGTGCGTGTGTGTGTATGTGTATGTGTGTGTGAGTGTGTGTGTGTATGTGTGTGTGTGTGTGTTTGAATGTGTGTGTGTGTGTATGTGCATGTGTGTGCGTGCGTGTGCGTGTGCGTGTGTGTGTGCGTGTGTGTGTGTGTGTGAGTGCGAGCGCAAGTGCAAGTGCGTGTGTGTGTGCGCGCGCGTGTGTGTGTATGGGTGTGCGTGTGCGTGTGTGCGTGTGTGTATGTGTGTGTGCACGTGTGTGTGCGAGTGTGTGATTGTGTGTGCGTGTGTGTGTATGTGCGTGTGCGTGTCCGTGTGCGTGAGCGTGTCTGTGTGTGTGTGCATGCATGCTTGTGTCCTCTTGTCTTTGCTTGTGTGCTGTGTGTGCGCCCCTTTGTATATTTATCTATGCATGAGCAGCGGCAGAACAATTCACTCTAGTGCCTACACGTTGTCATACAATTCGACTCGCTGCGTGCCTCACGCTACACGTGGCTCTGCATCGTGCAGCTATTTTTGCTGACCACACATGCAACTGCATGGCAAAACAATAAAAAACAATAATAATGGCACGTCCTCTGGTACACCTCAGGCCTCTGTTACACCTCAGCAACACCAGGAGCAGCAGCCAGAGACATCACATCCAGCATGCCTACAAGTCAGCCCGCTGCCAGCCAGGAGCCATGCAAGGGCTACCCCAAGACCAGTTGCTCAACCAGTGGGCAGCAGCACAGGTGTGGCAGCAACAGGCGGAGGACCTCAGATCAGCCAACGTCCTGTGCTGTGGCAGAGATCGTCATACGGGCTGGCACCTTTACAGCAGCAGCAGCAGCAGCAGCAACAACAACAACAACCATTGCTTCAGCCCCCCCCAAAGCGAAAGCACTTGCTTTTTGCTGATGCCCAACAGCAGCAGCAGCAGCAGCAGCAGCAGCAATGCCATCAGCGTCAAAGCCATGCTCTTAAGCGGCCCCGTGTGCACGATGGCGGTGTGAGTCCGCCTGCTGTGTCGTCCGTCAACAGGCCTGAACAATACGCAAACAAGGGCAGCCACATGCAGCAAGCAGCGCTGCCCCCCCAACCATCAGCATTGTTATCAATGCCGCCATCTGCACCTCTCCTGGCCCTCCAACGTAACCGTCAACAACACCAGCAGCAGCAGCAGCAGCAACAGCTGCGCCAGTGCCCTGCAGGCATCCCCACAAACCAGCAGCCCCAGCACCTGCAAGTGCATTCCACCCCACAGCAGCATACAGCATCCGAGCAGCTTTCAGCACACCCAGCACTCACACAAGCAGTACCAGCACACCCTCACGCCCTGCCCCATATCTCAGTACACTCAGCCCTGCAGAGGCAGCCACAAGCAGCACCACTTTACCCACCAGCGGTTCAGCAGCAGCAGCAGCAGCAGCAGCAGCCACACGTGCTGTTGCTTGCGGCACATCAGCAGCCATCAACCCCTCTGCAGACACCGATCACCTCGCAAATCCACGCCGGCACGTTTCAGAGTGCAGCCCTCCATCAGGCAGCACCCAGCACACGGCACGTGTCATATCAGAGTGCGGCCCTCCAACAGCAAGTAGCAGGAAATGCAGAGCACCATTTGTTGCACCAGAACACAGAACAAAGACATCATCACAATGCTGCTCTTTTGGACAGGCTGGAGGGCGACACTGGTGCTACTCATGGTGAGCTGCTTCTAGTTCCATGCATTTTTTACTTGTGTGTGTGTGTGTTTGCACCATCGTGTCAGTCGTGTATTATATATGTATGTCTGTATATATGCGCATTGACACAGCATACGTGAGGTTTAAGTAATTGTGCGATGCACGCTAGGAGAGCATCGTTTCATGTACATAGCTATACCTGGGGACGTACTGTCGTAGAACTGCGCTTCTTAAACTGGCACAGGGCACTATGCCACGTCTGTGCAGTGATCCAGACATCAGCAAATGCAGTTGCTCACAACCTGCGGTTTTTAAAGAGGAGCACCTGCTCTGTAAACCACAAGCTATGCACATTTTAGTTCACCAGGCTGTCAGATCATCCTTGAGCGCAGCAACTTTCAGCTACTGCAGGTCACCGGCAGTTTGTATTACGTTCGGCCCCTCCCTGCTCCCTACTCTTTTAGAGCAGTCCCGCATTCGCTATCTAGCTGAGCGATCAAGCTGCTGGCTGCAGACGTCAAGCAGGCCTTAAGTGCATGCTTTTAGCACCACGCTGCATCTTGCAACGTGCCTGTGTATGCCTTGCTTTTATGCCATCAGGAGTTGCAGCAGCCGAGCCGCGTTGGCCTTGGTTGGTCAATCGGCAAGACGCCCATGGGGTCCCCGAAGGCCATCCCCAGCACGATCCCTGTAGCTTGCTGGTACCAGAAACTGCCTTGCGGCAGATGACAAGGTTCAATCGTCAGGTGCGTGTGATTGGGCTGATGCTCTGTTCGGGCGTTGCACCAGGGATTTGGATCGCAGTCATGCCTTTATCTAGGTGGAAAAAATAAAGGTGGAGACTGGCAGTTCATCAATCTTCCTCCCACTTTGTATGTGTGGAAATGAAGTTACTTTTAGGGTTCTGCACACCATAGAACTCCTCCGCAAAAGGGATGGAAAAATCAATGAAAGCAGGAGGCTTGCAGGCCTGCAGGCTGGGTTAGAACTGGCTCCTGATGAGAGACATTAACAGTACTGAAGACAGCGTGTTTGGTACGAACAAATTTGGTAGCATCTTGATGCAGGCTTTGTGTAGGGAGTTTTTGTCTTCTTTTTAGTGTTTTTGTGTGCAGGGCAAATTTTTGTTGTCTCCTGAGATGTAGAACTCCTGAGTTGCACCTCTTGACTTGTGTGTTTGCCCCCCACAGTTCTGGCAAATCAAGAGCTCGTGCTTTGACCTGGTGCTGTTTGTGAGGTGCGTATTGCAAGGAGTACGTCCTCTGAGGATGGTGTGCAAGTGTGTTTTGATCTGAATATAAGGTAAATTCCTGCTTGCTCACGGTCACAAAGTAAGAAGCATTTTGGTGCCCAGGTCCCAAATGTTTCCTCGTATTCATGGCAAAAGTAATCCTATAATGACAAAGGTAAGGAAGGGGAAGTGGTTGACAGGTTATGTCTGTCTGCCGCTGGCATGTCTGATATCGACCTGTCGACAGGACACCAGCTTGTGCGTGTTTTGAGCAGCAAATTTTGCTGCTCTCCCATCCTCTCTTAAGAATGGTTAGGCTTCAGACGCAAGCAGACCCCTTGCAGCCTTGCCCTCTTCCCTCTTCTTTGTTAAGGACAGGCCTACAGGCAAGGAAATGGTAGTGTCTTCCTAATTTCAGCTCACAAACAAACCAGCCTTCCTAATTTCAGCTCACAAACAAACCAGCCTTCCTAATTTCAGCTCACAAACAAACCAGCCTCCCTAATTTCAGCTCACAAACAAACCAGCCTTCCTAATTTCAGCTCACAAACAAACCAGCCTCCCTAATTTCAGCTCACGAACAAACCAGCCTTCCTAATTTCAGCTTTTACGGACAAACCAGCCTTCCTAATTTCAGCTCACGAACAAACCAGCCTCCCTATTTTCAGTTATATTCCACTTGCATCGTGAGATGCTTAGGGCTCTGTCATTATTACCAAGGAGAACACAACAACTCAGAGAAACCGGAGAAAGGGAGCAAACTAAAGAATAAAATATAGAAAAGAGGTGAGGGAGGGGGGGAAGTATGCTAAAGAGAGAGTTTGTGCTCTCCAAGGAATAAAAAGAATGGAGAAAAGAAGCAGAAACCTGAGAAAACCAGAAAGCAAGATCATCTCACGTTATGCTACACTTCAAGAACCTGAGTTCAGGTGTTTCACACTGAACTCATAAGTTCACAAAAAACAGCCTTTCCTCCTCATACCGCCTTCACCTTTTGCCTCAATAGCCGCTCAGCTACGTGGAATGCTTCCTTGTTCAGGCACGGCAGCTTCTACAACTTATTTGATGTGGATGCCGACGTGGGCATGAGTGTGGGCCTGGCACCCTCAGGCGAGAGGAAGGCCAACATGCAAAAGGTGGCGGTTGCATTTAACGCTGGCTGCATATTTTTTATGGTGACAAATAAGGGCATCATATCAAGAGTTTGCTCGTTTTGCTAGTGGAGTGGGGTGTGAGACAAACATTGCCTTCTAAACCTGATGTGGGTACCAATCATCTTTCACTCTTTTGAGGACATGCCATGTGCAAAACTGCTGCTCACCTATGGACTTTCCCTGTTATTTTTGCATTTTACCACGCTTCTAGCATGTTTCATACCCTCTCATAATCCTCAGCTTCAGTTTGAGTCTTTGCACGATGGATGCCTTTCCTGCCTGGGCCTCCGAAGCACGTCCATAACATTCTTACTCTCTTACACCCCCCCCTTTCTCTCTCT
>Ga0307951_1001155_pt1 | contig 15913 bp, 22 predicted proteins | sample OrgLakmetagen374_FD_201842 | JGI IMG/M metagenome (GOLD analysis project Ga0307951, IMG submission 201842) | Saline water microbial communities from Organic Lake, Antarctica - #374 | ecosystem: Environmental > Aquatic > Non-marine Saline and Alkaline > Saline | place: Antarctica: Organic Lake... | reverse complement strand
AAACATACCCTATACGTATATGCATGGTTCTGGCCAACCCTAGCTTTATTATCAGGTGCGGGTTGACGTTTGAAGTACTGTGCTGCCGTGTAACCAATGCAAAATTTGGAAAAATTCAATATTTGGCCTTGACGCGAGCAATGCGAGGGGGGCAGCACTAACTTAAGTATCACAATGCAAGCATGTGCGAGGGACTTGAGACCCTTTTTCTATCAAGCAGGGAATGTCTCTACATGTACAGGTCTAGAAGCAAATGCAAAGATAATAGGCATTGAAAAGCAAAAAATCCAGGAAATTTGGCGTTTGCTTTGGAGCTAGAAGGATCTTTGGGGTGTTGTGACCAGGATCTGAAACTTAGACCTCTGAAATACCTGCTAGTGTGCACCAACACAAACTTTGCGAGGCGTTTTAAATTCAAGCATATTTGAATTCGCGACACTGCTTAAGGACGTCACGAAAAAAACATTCGCGGCACGTGTTAATGAAACAGTAGCACGGTTATGCCCAGTGATTGGGGGTGTCTTTACTCTTAAATAAAAATGTTCTAAAATACTCTTTAAAAAAAAAGGATCAGTGGCTCGGATATGCCCAGTGTTTTTCTCAAACAAAAATATTCTTAAACGAAGATACTCTTAGATAAAAAAAATTGTGCAGGCATCAATCACCACTTCCCACACAAGGGTTTATATAGACGGTCCATGTGGAGTGATTTTGAAATCCTGTTTCAACATGAATTATAAAATATCAAACCCTCCGAAACGCATATCAAACTTGGATCTGCTTTTGTCCATGGGGCATACAAATGATTGTGCACGTTGACCATGCGCCCTTCTTTGGGCCTTTTGTCGCTCTTTCCTTCGATTCATGAGGTCAATTCATAATGAAGTCACTTGATTACTAGAAGGCTCCTTCACCGATCCTGTACCGAGGAACAGGTCGCGGAATAAGCGCAGGGGAGGATTGCAATCATCTGGCATGCCATCATGTTGTTGAATTGTGCAAAATGGTGTATATTTTATTTCCATTTCATTTGTCATTTGGAATAAGAATATGTGATTTAAGCATTTGTTGTGCCATTTTATTGACACTTTAAACCTCCAATCGCATTGCACGTACATCTGACATGCACACATCTGTGCTACCCTCTCACCGTTCCAATGCATTGCACCGTACCAATGCATTGCAGGTACATCTGACATGCATGCAAACGTCTGTGCTACCCTCTCACCGTTCCTTGCAGCGGCTGCACTTCATGCCCGCTGCCGCTGAGCATTTGGGCTGCTAGAGCGCATGTAGTGTGCACTTTTGCAGTGCCTGAAAGCTGTGACGCATTCATTTTCTGCGACGCTTTGCCCTGCCTACCATCACTGCCTCACTGCACAGTGACGCCTTTTATTTCTGTGACGCTTTGCCCTGCCTGCTATCTCTGCCTCACTGCACTGCGACGCTTTCTCTCTGCCTCCTACTCATTGCTAAAGTGTCGCTACCTCACCTCTCTGGCGTGTGCAGCGCTCCGGACTATCCGCAATTCATGTCTCCCCACGAGAAGAGATACGAAAACAAGGTGTGCTGCGTCACTTTTGAGTGTCGAGTTTGAAGGCCCCTGCCTCGTTGGCAGCTACACAGTCTGCAGCTACTCATACTCGTAAATTTCATCCTTTGTAAGTTCAAAACACAGCCGCGTCCAATGCTGCGTTACGTAACAAATAGCAAGACTGTCTTTTATGCGTTCCCTTCATTGAGATTTCGAGAATGCATTCCTTTTCTTAAATTCCTCTTTTCTTAGGAAATTCCACGCTTTTTGATTCAATAATGCAATCTCTCTCTTGGAAGTTCAAGAAGCCACGTGCTCTGCAGCTTTTGACTAAGGAGCAATCACACGAAACATGTAATTGCAATCCTTGGAGGTGTGTGTGGATGCATTTAAGATCTGCAGGTGTGCCTATATTGTCAAAGGTGCCCATTGCTAAAAGTGCCTTTTCCCAAAAGTGCCTATTGCCAAAAATGCCTATATTGCCAAAAGTGCCTATTCCCAAAAGTGCCTATATTGCCAAAAGTGCCTATATTGCAAAAAGTGCCTATATTGCCAAAAGTGCCTATATTCCCAAAAGTGCCTATATTGCCAAAAGTGCCTAGATTGCCAAAAGTGCCTATATTGCCAAAAGTGCCTATATTGCCAAAAGTGCCTTTTCCCAAAAGTGCCTATATTCCCAAAAGTGCCTATATTGCAAAAAGTGCCTTTTCCCAAAAGTGCTTATATTCCCAAAAGTGCCTATATTGCCAAAAGTGCCTAAATTGCCCAAAGTGCCTATATTGTCAAAAGTGCCTATATTGCCGAAAGTGCCTAAATTGCCAAAGATGCCTATATTCCCAAAAGTGCCTATATTGCCAAAAGTGCCTATATTGCCAAAAGTGCCTATATTGCCAAAAGTGCCTAAATTGCCAAAAATGCCTATATATTCCCAAAAGTGCCTATTGCCAAAAGTGCCTATTGCCAAAAGTGGCTCCGTTTCCTTTCGCAAACTTTTGAGTCTTCCTACTGCCTGCTAGGGTGTGCCCTTTTTTGTTTGCGGTTGATAAACTCGCTGTACATATATAATACCCATCAATAAAACAAATTTCGGACACAGCACCTCATACTCTTAGGGTTGGCCAGAACTGTATTTACACACCGTATATGACCGTATATATAGTGATTTTCCTGCCAAAACCACCGTGTATACACCGTATATATATAGTTCTGGCCAACCCTAAATACTCTCCATACACAGTTGTCTGCCTATAAATGTGTGCATCACCACGGTTGGCCGTGGCTTCCAGGCTGCCAGGTGAATCGCACGTAGCAGCTTGCCTTGAAACACACACACACACACACACACACACACACACACACACGTAGCAGCTTGCCTTGACACACACAAACACACACACACACACACGTAGCAGCTTGCCTTGACACACACAAACACTCACACACACACACACACACACACAAACACACGTAGCAGCTTGCCTTGAAATTCTGTATCACCGCAGGTGGCTGTGGCATCCAATACCAGGTGAATCACACGTAGCAGCTTGCCCTTAACACACACACATATGCCCGCACTGCAGGGAGCCGTGGCTGTCCTTTCCGGCCCGAGTTGGTGTGAACCGCAGTTTGTGTCCTTTGAGGCAGCCCGACCAAGGCCGCAGGTGCGAGAGGAAATGTGACTGAATCGTTCTGTAGCTTTCTTTTTTGTGCTTAGCCCAGCCTACGCAGGGACAAGCAGGTGTGACCCAAAGCTGTAATTTATTTCATGTTCTTTGATGCAACCGCATGTGTGTGTGTGTGTGTGTGTGTGTGTGTGTGTGAGTTTGTGAGAGAGTGAGTACGACTTTTCAAATTTCAAGAGGAAATGTGATTCAATTCTTTTGTAGCTATTGTTCCATGTGCACTCTGTGAACTTTGCTGCTAAACTTGTCCATACCAGACGTGCCCTTTCCAGTACTGTTATCTACTCTCATCAGGAGCCGGTTTCAGGCCAAGCCTGCAACCCTCCTGATCCCCATTAATTTTCCCTTTCCTTTTCGCGGTGGAGGAGCTTCACGGTACTCGGTACCAAAGTGGCTCCTTTCCCTTAATTAATGTGGGGAGTGGTTTTCACTGCCTGTGTAGTTTTGTTCCAATTGTTCTGTGGCAGTGTAGGCTGCAGGGGCGAGCAGGTGTGACCTGCAGGTGTGACGCAATTTTACTCAACTTGCTATCTTTTGCTTACTTTGTAACCTTTTTCACATCCTTTGATGCGATTCTGCCAAAACCGCAGGTGCAAGAATGAGAAGGACGTTTCAAATTCCAAATGTGCTTACTTTGTAACCCTTTTCATGTCCTTTGAGGCAACCCTACCAAGACCACAGGTGCAAAAATGAGTACGACTTTTTAAATTATCAATGGGCGTTATTTGTAATCTTTTTTACATCTTTTGATGCAACCCTACCAAGACCACAGGTGCAAGAACAAGTTCGACCTTTCAATTTGTAGTCCTGGCTCTTGTAGTGGGCGCCAGATCCCCAGCATGCACACTCACACGCGCGCACACACACACACACTCGCACATGCACACACACATGCAAACACATACACACACACACACACACACGCACACGCACACCCTCACATGCATACGCACACCCTCACATGCACACGCACACACACACGCACACTCTCACACACACACAGCATACACCACATCCTATCTTTGTTCGCTACAGGCTACGGCGTTTTACGAGTATGAAACATACCCTGACACCGACGACGAATTGATGGCTGCAGAGATCGGTGCTGCAAGTTGTCAGGTACGTGCTGCTAAGCTCAAGGTGACTAAGTGGCAAATTCAAAGAAAGCCATCTGCATGCAGAGGTCGGTGCTGCCAGTAGTCAGGTACGTGCTGCTAAGCTCAAGGCCTCCTCAGTACAGGCATTGTACATCACAAAGTGGGAAAGTGACAAGGTCAAAGATAGCTACCTGAACGTTGTTTCCTCTTGCCATCTCACACATGGTTAAAAGCTTACTCCACTCGCCATGCTTGCACTGTATGCTCACGCTCACTCCTGATGTATGCACACACACACACACACACACACACACACACACACACACACACAGAAACTTCACACTGTACCTACACCTTCTAACCCACAGGGGGGAACAGCGAGCGTACAAAGCAGCCAGGGCGGCGGCGAGGACGCAGCAGAGGGTGGTGCTAAAGAGGAGGTGGTGTCAAGAAGGAGTGCAGGCGTGGCAGTGGTCCCAGAGGCAGATATACCTCTGTCAGGAAGCAAAGTCACGAGCGATGCAGCAAGTGACGCAGCAGCAGCAGCAGTGAGTAGTGCGGCAGCACAGTCAGCAGGTCACACAACAGCATTGTTGGCACCAGAAGGCAGTATGGGAGTAGCAGCGGCAGCAGCAGTAATTGATCTGGCATCAGAGGGCAGTATGGGAGTAGCAGCAGCAGCAGCAGCAGCAGCAGCAGCGGGTGATCTGGCACCACTAGCACCAGCTCCACCAGCCCTAGCAGCAGGTGGTGACCAGGCACCAGTGCCGTCCGTTAATGACCAGGCAGCAGTGTCGTCCGTTAATGACCAGGCACCAGTGCCGTCCGTTAATGACCAGGCAGCAGTGTCGTTCGTACAAGCAAGCGACACAGTGGTGCAAGCAGCTGGTGATGTGGCCCCCCCACCGCCACCACCACCCCCCGCAGCAGCAGGTAGTGATGCAGCTGTAGCAGCGCCAGCACTACAACCACCACCATCGCCTGCAGCAACAACAACACACTCACCGCCACGTGCACTCCCACACCAAACGCCCAGCACTGAGGCAGGAGACACTTTGGTGCCAGGAGTGAGCCCTCCTCTACCCCCTTCTTCTGTCGATGAGCCAGCATCGTACGCGGCTGCTGTGCGAGGGGGTGCGAGCGGTTGCGTGCAGCAGGCACATGCGAGCGATGTCACTGCTCCTATCAGTCACGGCCACCAGCTTTCTGTCCCCTTACAGGGACATAATGGGTCTACGCGAGGGGGGATGCAGCTGCGGTTGTACCAAGAGCTACAGCAGCAGCTGTTGCACATTCTGCAGCCAGGGCAGCAGCAGCAGCAGCAACAGCAACAGCAACAGCCGGGGCATCAGCAGCAACAGCAGTTGTGTGGTGGGCAAGGGCAGGAGGCTTGCGCGCAGCAGCAGAGTGGGGATGAAGAAATGAGGGATGCACAGGGAGGGACAGGAGAGCAGCAGCAGGGGGAGCAGCTGGGTGGTGGGCGAGGGCAGGAGGCTTGCACGCGGCAGCAGAGTGGGCATGGAGAAATGAAGGATGAGCAGGGAGGGACAGGAGAGCAGCAGCAGGGGGAGCAGCAGCTGCAGCACCAGCAGCAGCAGCAGCAGCAGCAAGGACTAGTCCCGGAAATGCAGGGGCAGCAGCAGCAGCCAGAGCAAGAACAGTTACTCGAGCAACCACAGCACGGGCAGGAGCAACAGCAACATCAGGAGCAACCAGTGCAGGCATCTGAGGGCCTGTGTGAATTTCCCTGTGCGGGTGCTGTGGCTCAGCACGTCTTTGCCACGTCCTCTGAGAAAGAGGATGCATGAGAAGCTCACTCGTTATCCGATAACTTAGTTCTTTATTTTGAACTGGATGTTTTTGGATTTACAAGGCCTGCGCTGAAGGAGTAGGGAAGCATTGCACAGATCGTGTCAAGTACCCAAGCCACCTTCTTTGCTGCCTTGCTGGTAGCCTGAATAACCAATGTTCCTTGCCGGCACTTTTATTTTCCTTGTAGAGACTAAGCACTTTGAAGAGAGTACTTCCCAGAACCAGCTAAGCGCTGTGAAGGAAAGGCAGCATAACTTGGCACTAATCTTCGAGAACAAAAATAAAAGAATGTGTCATGCTAAATCAGTGGCATGGATGAATCGTGTGATTTTCCCAGGATTTATAATGTGAGCAACGGTTTTATGGTTATTTGGTTGTTTGGCCAGTTATGGCTCATACTTGCAATCCATGCTTAAGCTGGTACCATGATTCGTCGTGACAAATGTGTCGTGCACTACCAGCAAAGGTTAGAAAAGGATGTTGTTCTGTGTTTTCTGCACCGCCCAATGGATGCAGAAACACGCACATGCAGAAACGCCCACCTGGAGAACAAAAAGAGGAAAGCTTATTAATGGGAATCAGATCATTTTGAAGGCAGGGACCTGAATACCACCAGGAGTATTGCTTAGATTATTGAAGGGATTGTGTTCAATGTTTCGTCTCATCTTTGTCCGTGTGTGCTGTGGCATCCGTGTGTGCTGTGGCATGTAGACCAGTACCTCTGAGGCTGCTGTAAGTTAGTTTAGTTTGGATTACAAAGGCCTCCAGTCTGGCATGGCTGCTCAACCTATAGGTCCCAACAAATAAATCAATCAAAAAGATCGACAGCTGCACTAATAAATTTGTAAACTTCTGAGTTATGTTAAAAACAAAACCTTTGATATCACCTTCAGAAATATTATCAAATAAGTGGATACTGGTGTCGTAAATGTTCGGTACCGATACATGAAAAATTCGTGCTTCTCATCTTGAATATAATCCCCGTTTTCACACAAATTGCAAACACGTGCACTCCTGTCCGGACTTCTGCCATATAAACCAGTTTCACACTTCAACCCATGTCCTCGAATCCTGAACCGAGCTACGTTCCTCATGACACTTTTGCTCAGAGTCATCTTCAAATACTCCGGCAAGACAAATGGTGCACGAGCATCAGAAACTAGTCTCTCAGGCAGAGCAAACCAGTTGTGATAAGCCACAGACTTTTTTAAACTGGAGCAAGGATCTTGACCATGTGCCTCTCTCCAAACTGCCTGATGCCTGAATCTCAAGTCTATGCGCAAATTAGAAATATTCAGATTCCTGCACTGAAATAAGTCACTTCTGTATACAGTGCCATTCTGCAAATCACCAAAAGCATCCTTCATCTGTCTAGTCCAACAATTAGAAGCACCAGAATTCCCAAGGGAAATATCTGCTTTCATAACATCACGTAAAGTATTGCTGTTTGAATCAACCATCCTGTTCCAAAATTTGACAGCTGACCTGAACAGTAAAATCGCAAGGGTTCCTGCGCGCATTCTCGAAGAACACACCAGTTTGCAGGAGTAGATTAAATTTTCAAAATTTTCTTTAAAAACGCCATATGTGCGACCTGCAAAGGGTTGCTGAAACCAAGAAATTGCGTCGACCGTATGGCTGCTGTAAATGGTGCCTGTTGCTCCTAGCAGGAAACTGTAGAGATTTTTGTGTTCGAGTAAGCGAGGTGTCAGCTTCTGTTGCCTTTTCGGCTTGCTGGGTAGGGGAACTGCCTACACAGTAAATTTCGAAGAAATACATACTGCATTTTTTGGTTGTGTCTCTTGCTTTCATAGCTAGGGGGTGTGGAATGGCAGCGTTTGGAAGTACCATTTGTTTTTGGTAAATGGGGCTGATCGGTGGGCTTCCTATATGGTCGTGCACTGAGCGGCACGCTTTTGCAAAAGCGTCAATTGACTATGGTAAAAAAGGGCATCAATGCATGACATTTCCATCCCTTCAAGAGACTTTGGTCGTCTTAATTCTCAAAAAGCCAGCTTTTCAGTGACTCGTTCAAGTTATGACTCAAAGAATGCTTAAATTGTGACTTGAGAGTGGCTGCTTGTAGGACGAAAGCTTTCAGATAATTACAAGCTGTCAACAGACTCGTATAAATAAAATCACACATGCCAAGTTCTTTCTCGATTCTTTGCAAGCTGGGCTTTGTAGAATACACCCCTGCTGCATATTATCTCCAGGCAAGGAACTAATTGATGCATGACCCAATAAGCACACAAAGCTCCCGCACTAGGCCAGGATGGGGCTCTTGCTATGCTTGCCTACTGACGGTACACAGTGGGCAGATTAAATAGACGGTGGAGCCTGCTTGCTTGCATTTCGGCAACGCAGAGCCAGGCCCCAGCCTCCCCCTTCGTTAACGAAGGAACGCCCCTTTTCTAATTTCTAATACATAGTCTGGGCTGGCTGCTTTGTGTCGTGGTGCCTTTGCATGCTGTGAGTTGCATCTCTAGGGTGAAAAATCGCTGTGATGTTCGTTGGCTAGCTTGTTGTGGCTTGAACATCCCGGGAGTGTGGACTGAGATAGCTGAGTTTCTATGTATGTGCAGCAACCAGCTAGGCCAGGATGGGGCTCAAACAACCTAACAACTTGAGGCGAAGGTTTTTCCTTCCAACACTTTTCTGTGCTTTTCTTAGAACGTACATGCTGGTGCACTGTTGTAAGTCAAACGTTAAATTTGAACTCAGCTTCCAATTTATTTGAATGAACAGTCATGGGTCTCTAATGTGGCGCTCCCTTCCTCCCCTTGGGTTATACATTATGGTGTTCAGTTAACACGCCTGATCTGCTTGTTGTGGCTCTCCGTCAGGCTCTTTAATTGTCTCAGGTTTTGCCTTTTCATCATTCATTCATCACCTCTTACTTCTTACTCATTTTTCTAAGAGAACAATATGGCACTGGCTGAGACCAGTTCTTTTCTACAACCTTACGTTTACTTTACGCTGGCTGATCCAGCAATGCCTATCAGCCCAACATATGTGGCTGTCGGTTAACCCCTTTGTAAACCCTTATCTCCAATCTTGTCGAGGACAGCTCCCTCACTGAATCCGTAAAAATGGTCATAAAAAATAATAGTGTAAGTATGATCCTATTCGACCCTCAATTAAGCTTACCAGCAGTAGGAGCAAACGCAAGAACGCCCCCAAAGCAGGAGCTCTTGTGCCATAAGACTATGAACTGTAAATAACACACACTGATACTTTAAGCTAGACTCTTCTTCAGACCAACACGTCAGGCTTTTTTGGCTTTGGGCTTCCTCCACCTCCGCCACCTCCACCTCCGCCACCTCCCCCTAGCCCACCCATCCCACCGGGAGGCAGCTTTGGCGGAGGCAGCGGCGTCAACAGGTGGTATTCAGTGTCCTGCGAGCAGGCAAGCACCCAAACTGGCCTCAGTTGTACGTGGAAGCAGGAGTGCGCAAAATATGCTGTAGGCTGAAAATCTGGGTTCTGTAAGCGTGCAAGCAATACCCCGAATCACAACAAATGAAACGCAAAAGAGTGTAAAGATGTGGGAGCACGGGGAAAAGAGGCGATTGGGAGGGATCACGAACTACTTCCTGCAAGGATGCAAGCATGCAAGCACGCTTGCTCTCCATCCCCCCCGTTGCCCACCCACCCACCTACACACAACCACGCACGCACATTCTCACCCACAAGCACGCACGCACACAAGCACCCCCCTGCCCCCCACCACACACGCACACACGCACACATACATACTCACCACCCAATTCTCCACATCTCGTAAGAAAGTGCCAAACGCTACGGCCTCTAGCACAGCTCGCCGCTGCGTGCCAACCGTCATCGTCAGCGTCTCAACCGCATCTGTCTCTACTGCCTTGGCCATGCGCATCATGACCTGTGTGTGTACGTGTGTGTATGTGCACGTTCAAGTGTGTGTATATGTATGTGTGTGTATATGAATATGTGTATGTGTGTGTACATGCATGCATGCATGTGCGCACATCTGTGTACGTGGGTGTACATGTTTGTGGATGCGTGAGTGAATGCGTGTGTGTGTGCGCGCGGGTGTGTGTGTTGTTATTTGTGTACATGTGTATGTATGTGTGAGTGTGCAATTTAGCCGCGCACAATGTATCACACAATAAACAACATTATCTGAAAATGTTCAAGCGTCCACACCCAGCAGGTAGCGACAGGACTTGCTATCGTGTTGACTCGTGCTCTGTGCTGCACCTGTTATCTACTAAAACCTTTGACGTATGAAGACAAAAACTACGAAGGCAGTGAAAACCACTCCCCTATGCTGTGTGGGTTCAAGTACACACACTCACACAAGGGCTGTGTATTATCCTTGATCCTCACAAGTTATGATTAGGGCACGAGGAGCAGCCCACATTATGTAGCGCATTTCAGCAACAACATTTCCACCCGCCCGCTTCCCCTCCTTTCCCACTTCTTTCAAAAGAGTTTAAATGCGTCAGCTCCCTTGGAAAGAAGGCGGGGGGAGGTCGCTGTGTTTGAGCCGCTCTTTTTAGGACAACAGTTGAGATGGCACAAGAATAATTCACCTTCATCCTTCCTCTTTTCAAACATCTCCCATCTACAACTTAGAGTGAATATTGGAAGATTTTTCACACACTCATCGAACAGCATTGAGTTGTAACTGTGCTGTACGTTTGCGACGCACACACACACGCACACACTCACACACACACACACACACACACACACACACACACACACACACACACTCACGCACGCACGCACGCACGCACAAACACACACACACACACCACAAGCCAAATCTCCATCCCACCTCTTCCAAGGATACCACACCCTTTCTCACCCAACGTAGTTGCTGTGAGCTTTCACACTAGTCCTCCATGTTTGATGCAACGCACTTCATCGCCACCAGCCAGCGATCTTCCACCGTTGCCACCCTCCATTGCTACCCTCCAACAGATCTTGCATCCATGCCATGCAAAGGACGTGCTGTAGGCTTCAAACACGTCCGTATTCTCTACTCTCTACGACACACACACACACACACACACACACACACACACACACCACCACCGCCACCACCACCTGCCAATTAACCACCAGCTCACCTCTTCCAACGAAGTCGCATCCGTGCCCACCGCCGCTTTTTACTCTCTATGACAAACACACACACACACACACACACACACACACACACACCACCACCGCCGCCACCACCTGCCAATCAACCACCAGCTCACCTCTTCCAACGAAGTCGCATCTGTGCCCACCGCCGCTTGGATTTGAGCAGTGAGCTTTTTGATGTCGCCTAACACAGCACTGGTCTGGCGCTCCACTAGGGCCCCCCCCTCAACGCTCACGATGCGTGCGGTGTTCACCATGGCGGCCTGGTCAAACTGCTCCACGTAGCTGTGTGGTGTGTCAATGTGTGTATGTGTGTGTGTGTGTGTGTGTGTGTGTGTGTGCAACTATGTGTGTATTTCAGTGCATTTATGCGTGTGTGTGGATTTATATGTGTGTCTTTGTGTGCATTTATGCGTGTGTGCAATTCTGTGTGTGTGCATTTCTGTGCGAGTGCAATTCTATGTGTGTTTGTGTGCTTTTATGTATGTATGTGTGTGTATGACAGCCTTGATGTGTGTGTGTGTACCTGGGTGACTTGTGTGGCAGTGCAAGCTAACTCAATCTAGCAATTAAACTGTCCTCCAGCTTTACACCCTTACGCATGTTCAATAGCACACACAGGCAAACAAACTAACATGCATAAACATGCACAAACAAAGTCCACATTCCCACCCTCACCCGCGCAACGCGCTCTTGGGCTTTTTCTGTGGCAAATTCCCACTGCTGCTGCTGCTGCTGCTGCTGCTGCTGCTGCTGCTTGCAGAGCTGTCGGATGATGAGGGCGACGACGAAGACTGCGAGCTGTCTTCAGGCTCAGAAGCGTCAGCCTGCGAGCACAAGTGTCCAGATCAATTTCACCGTTCTTCTTGGCGTGCACAAGACTGACTCAAACTTCAATTTGCGCTCATCTTAAACATGGTGAGCTGTGCTTAGAGGTTCAGAGGCGTCAGCCTGCACACACAACTGCTCGCACAAGGCGAACTCAAAGGAAGCTCAACTTCGTACGTGTGTGCAATCCTGCCACACACGCACGTGCGCACACACACCACATACACACACACATGCGTACACATACATACACGCACGCACACATACACACACAGACAACAAACAAGGAAGGGGCACCGCAACCAATCAATTGACTTGACATCTTCAGTCTGAGAAGTGGTAGCAATAGTTGTGGCTGCTTAAACACCACCACGTTCAACCAAATCGTGGCTGCTTAAACACCACCACGTTCAACCAAATCGAAAAAGGCATGACTAGAGATCAGGTATAAGATTGATGCCAAGCCAAAATCAATTCACATCTCACGTTCAACCAATTCAAAAAAGGCATGATTAGAGATCAGGTATTAAGATTTTTGCCAAACCAAACCAACTCACATCTCACGTTCAACCAATTCAAAAAAGGCATGACTAGAGATCAGGTATTAGATTGATGCCAAGCCAAAACTAATTCACATCTCACGTTCAACCAGTTCAAAAAGGCATGACTAGAGATCAGGTATTCAGATTCATGCCAAACCAAACTAATTCACATCTCACGTTTAACCAATTTTAAGAGGCATGACTAGATTAGGTATAAGATTGATGCCAAACCAACTAACTCACATCTCAAAATCCACGTGTGTATGAGGGTCATCCAGTTCTTTTTTTGGGGAGCAAGAGTTCAATACAGTTTGGGAAAGCTATAGAACCCTTGACCGACCTTGAGCTGCTCAAGCAGTTCCGTGCGCAATTTTGAGCTTCTGTGGTCATTCTCCTCCACAACATGCTTGCATTGCCTTAAGTGTAAGACCCCTTAACACCCTGGCATGTTTTAGTGACTCCGTGTAAGATGAGGAATTGAACAGCCCGTTTAATCATATGTCAATGAATCAAGAGTCAATCATTCATATGTCACATATGTCAATCATATGTCAATTGATCAAGAGTCAATCAATCATATGTCACATATGTCAATCATATGTCAATTGATCAAGAGTCAATCAATCATATGTCTATCAAATGTAACTCCGTGTAAGAAGAGTAGGGTTGGCCAGGACCGTACATATACACCGTATATGACCGTATATTTGGTGATTTCCCTGCCTAAATTACCATATATACACCGTATATATATGGTTCTGGCCAACCCTACAGATGAGGAAACGAGCAGCCCGGGTAAGATGAGGAAAGCCCGTGTAAGGTGTAAGGTGAGCCCGTGTAAGGTGTAAGGTGAAGAAGCCCGTGTAAGGCGTAACAAAACGAGCAACCCATGTAAGATGAGGAAATGAGCAGCCCGTTCAATCATATGTCATTCATATGTCAATCATATGTAAATCCGTGTCAGATGAGGACACGAGCAGCCCGTTCGATCAAACCACACTACCTCATTGCACTGCATGAGCAGTATGCCAAGAGAAGGGACTTTTCCTGCTGCAAGGCAGGCAGCATGCAACGACACATACCCTGGCGAATAGCTCGTTCAGTCGAGCCAGGGACTTTTCCTGCTGCAAGGCAGGCAGCACGCAACGACGCATACCTTGGCGAATAGCTCGTTCAGTCGGGCCACCGCTTCATCGCGCTGCATGGGCAGCGTGCCAAGGGACTTTTCCAGCTGGAAGCGCTTGTCCACACGTCGGAGGAAGTAGCCAAACATGATGGAGGCGGCATACACCTGTTTTGCGCGTGTGTGTGTGTGTGTGTGTGTGCATGTGCGTGTATGCGTGTGTGTGCGTGTGTGTGCGTGTAGATGTGTGTGTGTGCGAAGCATACGTATACGTGGTGCGAGTGCTTGTCTGAAGCTGCCAGCAGGAGAGCAGCAGTGATTCAGCGACAGGTCAAATGATCACAGCCTCGCAGTAAAACGCTGGCAGCAGATCTAAAGCAGGTAGAGATTGCGTAAGATCTGAGCTACGCTGCACATCGGCAAGAAAAGCAGATGCTTCCCATGGCGCAACATGCACACGCCCTATCTAAAGACCAAGGCCTTCCTAACAGCGTTGTTAGTTTCAACCCTTTAGATTACAATAGGCCCAGTCCTAGCGTCTGTCTAGTATGAATCACCATGCCAAACGCCCTAGCTGCTTTTTAGCGCAGTAGCGTTTGAGTTGAAAGCGACAGCCCTGCAGACTGCACAGAATTGTCAAGCCTCAGGCTCACCGACTCACACAACCATTTGGCCCTCACCGACTCATACATTTGTTTGGCCCTCACTGACCCTTACACAACCATTTGGCTCTCAATGACTCTCACAACCGTTTGACCCTCACTGACGAACACAACCATTTGGCCCTCACTGACTCACACCACTTTGCCCTCACCGACTCACACATCCGCTTAGCCCTCACCGACTCACACGATCGCACAGGAACTGTTTGGCATCTACTCCACCGCTCCATCTACCATCTACTCCAGTCCATACTCCAGTCCATACCATCTACTCCAGTACATCTACCAATACTCCACCAGTCTTCTACTCCACCACTCCCATCTAATCCACCAGTCCTCAGCCAGCCAAACACAATTACACTTGCAATCCCTCCCGCCTCATCACATGCACGCAAATAAGGAATGCTACACCATCCAGAAACCTTTTTCTCAAACACCCTCATGCACACCCAAACCCACACCCACACACGTAGTAACCCTCATCGTAGTGATCACTCAGCCCTGTGCTATTTGAAATTAATACACCAACCCACATCCACACCCACACCCACACCCACACCCACACCCACACCCACACCTACACACTCACACCCACACCCACTCCAAACGTGTATTACCCCCAACATGGGAATCTCACACCCACCTGTGCCATCTGAAACTTGCTCATCTTCAGCATGGAATTGCTGAACTGATTTTGGGCGGTGGGGCCCATGACGCCCAGCAAGTGCTCACGCACCATCTCCAAGGCCTCCTTGCTGTGCGTGTGTGTGTGTGTGTGCGTGTGTGTGTGTGTGTGTACAAAAGCGTGTGTGCGTGTGTGTGTGTGTGCATGTGTGCGTATGTGTATGTGTATGTTTGTGTACAAGTGTGAGACAATAGTTGCCAGGCCTCCTTATAGAAGTTCAAAATACAAAGCTACAAGTGGTGCAATTGTAAACAGTGCATCTGCACGTTAATGTCAAGCCCACCCAAGCACATAACCTGCACCAGCTCTGGACATATAGCCATCAAATTTTTAATCACATCGTATTCACTCTTGTTGCAAAAGGGATGACCGTGACGCGTCACACACACACACAAACACACACACACACACAAACAAACAAAAACACAGACGGACGATTGCACGCATGCACGCATACATACACACATACACACACGTACACAATACGCTTCATACCTGTGAATGCCTTCTGTGAGGGTCTTGAGGTTGGTGGGCATGACATCTACCTCACCTATGCACCAAAGGTTCATTTGAAGTGTGTGTGTGTGTGTAGGGGTGTGTGATTGCATGTAAGTACGCAAAGAGCCATAAATACAAATTAAAATTGTCTGTGTAACATTGAGCATACCTGCTGAACGAACACGTGCTGAAGGCTAGCTTGCACACAATGCACCTCAACAGTAAGTCATTAAACACATCCACATTCACACTCACACCCACATACACGCGCACCCACACCCACCCCCACACATTCACACTCACACCTGCACTCACAAACA
>Ga0307951_1001149_pt1 | contig 15950 bp, 16 predicted proteins | sample OrgLakmetagen374_FD_201842 | JGI IMG/M metagenome (GOLD analysis project Ga0307951, IMG submission 201842) | Saline water microbial communities from Organic Lake, Antarctica - #374 | ecosystem: Environmental > Aquatic > Non-marine Saline and Alkaline > Saline | place: Antarctica: Organic Lake... | reverse complement strand
CGCATGCTCAACGCCACGTCTTCTGGGGGGCTAGTGCGGAAGCCATTTGCTTGAGTGACATACAGCGTCCTTTTGCCCGAGTGACACACACCGTCCTTTTGCCTGACTGAAACAAAACGTCCTTTTGCCTAAGGAACAGTAAGTGTCCTTTTGCCTAAGAGGAGCACAAAGTGTCAGGAGGGCCAGAGACGCGTATTTGGCTGGCATGCTGGTGGCAGAAAAGTGTGCCAAAGCAAGGCATGGACCATGGGAAGCACTGATGAATGAGAGAGGATGAACTGAATAGCAATAGGATATTAGAAAGCCAGTGAGAGGGCCTCCTATCTCAGCGCAGACGCACAGAAAAACCTCATGACATGAAGAGGTTGAAAAGCGGATACATTTCACTCAGCAAAGGAAGAATGAGGCCACATGTACCACAATGCAGACATAAGCACTATTACACTCATTCGACGCCACTATTTTGACGCTACTCGGCATCATAAGCAACCCCAACTCATCACACATAAGGTGACGTACACTGCATAAAAAAACCCTTTGTGCTCGCTTACCAGTGCGCGACTGCCATTTCTTTTCGCCTGGCGCATTTCCTGGAGGAATGGTGCCTGTTTCTTGAACTGCAAAAGGGAGGGGTAGAAATCAAAGGTTTAAGAAAGTTGTGTTGGATAAGGTGCTCAGTCAGAGCTCACAAAATAAGTGTGAGTACCTATAAATGGCCTCTTTGGTGTTGGCTACGACAGCTTCATATGAGGTGAAAATGACAATGATAGGTGAGCAGCTCCAACGACAGAGAGTACACAAACAACAGCACAAATTTGTGCACATTCATACTCAAAAATACACACGCTTAATTATATAAAGACACACACACATTTACACAAATACGTGCACACACACACAAATACACACACACACACACACAAGCGCACGCGCACACAAGCGCACGCGCACATGCACACACCCAGACACAAAAACACTCACACACACGCACACGCGCACACACACACGTGCACACACACACACACACACACACATAAACACATACATGCACCAACGCACACACAAACATTCACACCTGCTTCCTCAATCCAGCTCTTCCAGGCTTCGGTTAAGCTTTCACGCGTGGCGTGGGACATCGCCAACACTTTCACTCCGTGCGTGAGCTCTGGCAGTTCATGCAAGTGATTAGCCACACTGGCATCCACCTGGAAAATAGAGAAAAAAGAGAAGGCTGAAGGTAGTTCCAGGTTGGGGACAGTGTGAAAAAAGAAAGTCCACATTACCCACCCTCCGGGACAGCCCAATGTACTGCAGCATGGTGTTCTTGTCATACACGCCGTATACGCCAGGTGCGGTGGGCAAGTCCTTCTCTCCTTCGGGCAGCTTTATGAGGGGAGCTTGTTTGAGGGGAGGTGTCTTCGCTTCCTGCGCAGCTGCTCGCGTGACGACCAACCTACTGCTGTGCACTTTCGTTGCAGTTTGTAGCCTTTGCTGCTGCTGTTGCTGGCCGATGGAGCGAGAGCCCGCGCACGACAAGGATTTCATCTTAACTAAATATCTTCTATAATAATTAAATTAAAAACTCGTGCTTTTTGGGGTCAAGAAAATTCCACGAATTCAACTGGCCGGTCTTGCTTGCTTGGGTGTCATAAATGTTTTGGGGTCTCGTTAAAATTGGTAAATGTTTTGGGGTCTCGTTAAAGTGGGTAGCCCTTCGGCTGGCTGGTCGGGTGGTCACTGTTTTGACTAGAAATTGCAGTAGAACCCAGTCTTTAGGTTATTAGGGATAGGCAGGATTTGGAGGCTGCAAAAAAATCGGGGGCTGCAAAACAATCGGGGGCTGCAAACAGTTCTACATAAAAGTGTACCATCCAATCTACTGTTCTCGTAGTATACGGAAGTATGTATCTTAATAGTATTTCATTCATCATTATCTAATCAATAGTTGCATCTAAGCATCGAGGTAACTAGGTGAAACATCAAATAAAACTCTAGTCCATTCATCATTATCTAATCAATAGCCATTATTTCCGCTTTGCGCCTCCTTTCTTCTTCGCGGGTGCTCCTCGGGCCATTGCAGGAGGGTGAGGGGCTGCAGGCTGTTTCTCTTCGGGCACGGCAGCTGGCGGCGGTGGTTGTGACAAAGGTCCAGGAACCTGCAAGGGTAGGATATGAGTAAGCACTGCAGTATGCAACAGTTTTAGCAGGCCACACTAATTCGTTGAGGGCCGCCGGCGGGCTGACGATCTTTTGAATTATATCTCGTTCATGAGGATTGAAGACTTTCGTTAACTTTTTCCTTAAGTCAAGGAATTACTGGAAAGGCAGAGGACAAAGTGTCCTTTGCTCACTTCCAAAGTCGCATGGTTTCATTTCAAGGAGCTCACCCCGCCAGACAATATTTTTTTCTGCCCCTCTTGCTGTATTGGGCTAGAAGCTTTTGAAATGGCTGGCCCTGCTGGTGCTGCTGCTGCTGCGTTCCCTGGCTGCTGCTCCAGGAGGAACTCTGTAGCCCACTCCTCCACACCAGAAGGGAAGGTTGGAGGGAAGGGAAATCGTCCTGTTGCATCCATCATGGGAATGTGTGGCGTACATGCAAGCACGGCCGCAGCAACATCAGCATGGGCGCAAGGATGCACTTCTGTGGCGTGCAATTCCTGAGGAAAAAGTGCAGGGGAAAATAAACAATTTACAAGTTGCGCACCAAAGGCAACATTACTTATACAGGTACACATACACAAATACACGTAAGCACCCCCAAGCACAAATGTAAGCAATTTTAACAATTAAGGAACCCCCCTTAATGCATGTAAGTTCCTCACAAGCCGTTATTGCTTGCACCTGCACCCATATTGTTGCTGTATCTTGAAAGAGCATGGCCAGGAAATGTTACTAAGCATCAGTCGAGTGATAAATCAAAATTGAAAGGTCTGCGCTGGTTGCTGCTCACCTTCAGAGATCCCTCGATGGGTGCAGCAGCACTAGAGACAAAGAGGCAGAGTGATGCAGTCTCGACCAACAGCCTATCAGCCCGTGGCTTCTGTTTGGATCAGTGACGAAGGAGCAAATGTGGGCCATAAGGTAGTCCAAGAAAACAACCTACTGTCCTAGTCCGGCCAAGAATCAATATTTAGATATTGGATCTCTCCAATGTGGATCAGTGGAAAATTGCACACATAAAGGCTTGAGAAACAGCGTCAGGCTCGGACCTGGCTTCTCAAAGCAGCTTATGCGTGTGGCAGATGAAAAGACGTCGACAACACTTGGTGTGCCCCTTCGCACCTTTGCAGCCTCCCTTGCAACCATGCGTACATTTTCAGCAAACGAGCCGTCTGCAAGGGCAAGATCGGTAAGTCAGGGGAATTGAAGTCCATTTACTTGGCTTTGGTGACTGACTCACTGAGACTAAAAACTAAGGCCCATTAGGCTTAATGCTAGTGGGCCCATATACTAAAGTTCCTGTTGTGAATTATGTTGGCCTTGGTGTGCTATCTGTGCATTTGTGTAAATAGAAAACTGATCAATCTCGAGACTCTATGAACATTTTTAAGAAATGTCAATTTGTCCAACAAAGTTGGAAATTACCATGACCATTCTAATTCTACTATAACGATCAGCACATCAATTTTCTGCAATGGATAATTGGATAAGGAACAGCGAACAACTGTTAGTAGATGTACTGACCTCAACTGAAGACTCTCAGCAACCTACCTGCTCCCAAAGTAATAATCGCCGCTGCTATGGCTGCTAAGGGCTCTTGTACACTTGATTCTGCCAGGAGCTCTGCAGTTGCTTTCAGCGCTGGCAGGGCACCTTTGTCTGCCAGGGCAACGGCAGCACGCTGCACGTGGTCTGGTGGAGTGGGGCCCTCCAGTGTATCCTGTTACGATTTAGGTGTAGGTGTATCGAGCCGTGCTTTCACTTCAAAAACAATTTGCCAACAGTAACATCTCTCTACTTCGCAAAAAATCCGTGCCATGATTGTACAAGTCTGTTACAATATGTAATACCGGTATGTGCAATGTATAATGTAGATGCGTTAGTAATCGGCGTTAGAAATTGCTGTCGCTGACATAGTATGTGCATGTTGTTTTGAGAAATGACATACGCAACGTGCACGCATACCCACCGCTGGCATTCCTTTTCTCTTATGACTATATTTGCTAACCCTTTTAATCATGCTGGCTGTGTCATCATTACCAGCGGAGTCTTTTCTTTCCTTTACTAACCCACTAGATGCCATAAAGAAGGGTAAGCTCACCATCACACATGCTGACAGTATCAGGAGGCAGGCAGAAGCAGGTCAATATTAGGTGGCAGTCGACTTCAGGTGACGGTATTAGGTGGAAGCTAGCGTCATTGAGCACCTTAACATCCATAGGCAACACACCATATTGGCCAGAGCTTCAGCTTTTGTGGTAGGTAGCGCCTGGGAGATGATGCAGGGCCCTGCTTCTGTGTTGCTGAGCAGGATTGGGGAAATAGCAGTGGATGAAATTCCTGCAGACAGGTTTAGTCATCCATCGGTGTCGAGTATGCAAAAAAGTAAGACATTGAGGATATTGCGTTGCATGTGGATCTCTTGGGGCATAAGATGTGCCTGTCTCGACCTTGGAAATCTCGGAAACGAGCACGTTTGCCCCAGACAGCGCCTGAAGATCTGTCTGATACGTGCAAACAGCCTGCCCACTCCAGTTCCATGCCTACTACAAGCTATGTCTGATATAGGCACCATCCTTTTTTAACCAATTTGATCCTAGAAGCAAAGTCTGATATGTGCAGAAATTACGACCTGCCAATTACAATATAATTAACTAGTCCAGTGCTTAGAAACAATTGTCTTGTCGCAGCACTACATTCAATAATCCAAACAAATCAAAGCATTAGAACCTTTGTAGCCGCTACACACACACACACACACACACACATACACACACACACACTCAGTACTCACACACACACTCAGTACACAGCCAAGCATTTTACCTACCAAGCACCTCCTCAATGGTGCAGGGAGCATTGGGGGAGGATGGATGAGGCACATTTTCAGGATAAAGCAGTGCACTTTTGTGGGTGACGAGGGTGTCATCCCTTGTATGGGTGGCCTACATGTTGTGAGAATTGGATGATGGACTGTTGGTACGGTGAGGAAAGGAGGAGAAGGAACCTGGAAGCTTCCTGACGAAAAAACTGATTCAATCCCAAAGCTACCCAACCTGCAAATATGAACAACCAAGTATGCAAGTCAGCCTACACCTTTGTTGAAGGAGACTCAAGAAACAAGCTAAAAATGAATTAGCTATAGTACAAATGGTAATAGACTATTACTATAACAGTGCTTCACGCCTACGTACACTTACTCTCTCAATTTCCTCCTGGAGCTTCTGTAGCTCCTCAATACTCTGGAATCCCCTTGCTGTCACAATGTGCTGCTGTTCCTGCTGCTGTTCCTGCTGCTGCTGCTGCTGCTGCTGCTGCTGCTGTGATGACACCTGACTTTCACTCTTTGATTCACTTCCCTTTGGTTCATTCCCCTGAGTTTTAAGGCGTAATAACCTAAATCAGGTTCCTATCTCAGATTCTCACGAGGTAATTTAGGCTTGGATATAACTTCCAGGCCTTATGTGAAAAGTTTCTGGCAACCCTGTCAGAAAGGCAGAGTAACCTCTGCATTTCAACGGGTCCGAAAACCCAGCATACCTTACTCTATCAAGTGTAAACACACCCAGAGCGAAACGGTGTGCACAGCACATTTGCAAGGAGCTTAAGGACAAAAACGGCAAGAGACTTGCTTATTCTATCTTAAAAATGTGGCCAAGTTAAGGATGCATTTCCCAGCTCATATGCATAGCTGGCCATGACGACAAAGACAAAGCATAAAGTGACTCCATCTCTACGTGCATTTCAGCGGCACACCAATCAACCCCTACCTGCTTTGGCTCTTCAGCAGTTTTTTGGGGCTTTTGTTCTGCAACAGCTGGAGGGGGTGGAGGCTGCTTGGTTTCAGTTGGCTTTGGCGGGGGGGGCTGCAGGTAGCGGAGTTTATAAGGTAGTAGTTGCAGGCGCTGTTTTAAGAGATAAGACAAGGTTTTCCAATCCTTGCAAGGGGGCTTTGTTACCCAAGTTGCAAGACGTGAGCAAAACAATTGTTCAAGGAAGTTACTCTACCCTTCCTTTTCTGTCAACATTTACAGAAACCTTGTGGTGGCAGCACCTCTGCTGTTGGACCAACCTCGTTATGAAATTTACTGTCAATTGTAGTGTTTTGCACCCTGGACATGCGAGATTTTCACAAAACACTTCTGATCACCTTATACTTGGGTAATCTTTACCTGAGGCGTGACGGTTTCTGCTTCTGGCTTCACGTCTTTGTCCTGAACAGGCTGAGTATCCCGCTGCTGCTGCTGCTGCTGCTCAGCAGATCCCTTGACAAGCACCTTATTTGGAAGTGAAAAGCAAACAGCATTGATCACTACCATCATGGATCTTAAAATATACCGTTTAGGGCTGGGCAGCCTCCAACAGATGCAGAGAGGCACTCATGTGGCATAGGCACAGCAAAGGAGACAAGCAAAAAAAAGGCAGTGAAAAACCACTCCCCACATTAAGTAAGGGAAAGGAGACACTTTGGTACCGGGTACCGTATAACTCCTCCACCAATAGAATAAGAAAAAGATCAATGGGAATCAGGAGGGTTGCAGGCTTGACCTGAAAGACATGCAAGATACACAGTCATCCGTGCACGTTGGCAAGCTAACGAGCAATTATACAGCTCTCTGCCTAGTGAGCTGGCACACAACCAGTTTGAAAGTGCCAGCTCACCTGAGGAGAAGGTGCCACCTGCCGCTTTGGCTGGATGTCAGCCTCTTGAAGCAGCTCCAGGTTCTGGATGCCAGCATACTCTGCTGAGAGCTCCCACAGCTTCTTTGACAGCAGTCTGTTATATGCTTGACGATTGGCAGGGACGCGCACCACCTTTGAGGCCAGCCTAGAGTTGATGTGTTCCAGTGCGCAAGATGCGGTTAATGGAATAGATGACAAATCAATCAGCTACATTCCTACGTTCAAGACTCAGAGCAAAGGGTTAGTTGAGCATGTCATTGTATAAGCTCAGTAAAATATTTGCATCTGCAAAATAAGACATCACTGAGGGAGACCTCTCTCCTGTTAGCTATTGACGGGGTGTCTTGCCTCTCGCAAACTCTATCTTCCGGCCTACCTTTCTTACTCTTGGTTATACAAGTTTATAACTTAGGTATTAGAGACTTATTGGATCCTAATGACAGCATGATTATTCAGTTGCCATTGTATACAACTCTTGCCTAGCAGCTCAAGAGCTACCTCCTTCCCTGCTCACCTGTTGTTGCTCAGATGGCGCGCTGGATAATCCAGGAAAGAATGCAGCAGTGCCATGCTCGCGTACAATGCCCAGCGTGGCGTTCCAATGTACGTGTGCCAGGCACCGTCCAACATGGTGAGAAGGGGCGAAGCAAACATGCCGCGTGCATAAAACCTCAGGTCCTCGCATGGTGGAACTCCTGTTGGCAAGAAATTGGCATAAAGCGGTTTTTTACACAAACTCAAAATAAACATACAGTCACAACGCATGCTGTTTAGGTTCTACAAGTATAAGATAATACCGCCCAGATGTCGTTTCATCTGGTCAAAAACACGGAAACAACAAACTATTGATGGGGGTGGGTTGTTCAGAGTGGTAGGGGGCAGCTGAAGGAGAGTAACCCATATTTTTTCACATTTTAACACGGCCAGCCACCAGTAGTTCCACCTTTCACAAACAGCAGCAACGTACAGATGTCAGCATTCATCAACGTGGCATCCACCTCTTTGAGACTGTGAGAATACGAGACTGAGATTACTAGACCTCAGAACCAGCTGAGCGCCGTTCAGGAACAGTACAAGATATCTGCACCATTCTTCAAGGAGCTTCCATTAACCTCAACATTGCTCTCTTGATTGTGGATGGCACCATCTACAACACTCACACTCTGGATCCTTGTAAGGAGCTGGGTCTTGATTCACAAAGAGTGAAGAAGCTTGCCACCAAGCTCCATGTGCATTCCGACTACTACGCCACTAAACTTGTCCATACCAGACGTGCCCTCTCCAGTACCATTACCAAAACAGATCAGGAGGTTTCAGGCCAAGTCTACTATCCACCTGATCCATATTGACCTCTCTCTTCTTCTTTGCAGTGGAGGAGTTTTACGTACTAGGTACCTAAGTGCCTCCTTCTCCTTTACTACTATGGGGAGTGTTTTTTCACTGCCTGCGTTGCACTTATCCTTTACCCTGATCCATTTCTTTAAAACATCCAGCTCACTAACGACAGCAGTTGCCCTGAAAGCCTAGCGGTCCGTGATCAGGCCAGACCCTTTGGTGTCGCGGGTTCAAATCTGCTGGTCACAAATTTGCTGTCCGACAGCAACAGCTGCTTGAGATGTTATCACTGCTTGTGATAACTTCAGCTTTACATCTTATAGTGCTTGAGCTGCCCTGCATATCTGTTGCTACTAATTTCATCTTTATGTTGTAGTTGATCAGATCAGCCACTCTAACATAGCATACCTGGCTCAGCATCAACCGTCCACGGGACAAAGGCAGCATGCATGACAATCTGGGCAGCATCTTCAGCAGGAGCGTACAGCTGCGGGTGTGCAAGAAGTCGTGAGGAAGCGTTAAGCCACAAGCTTGCAAGTACTGCATGAATGTGCAACTGAACTGATAAATCTACGTAGATCAAGGACACATGCAACAACATAAAATAAACTATCACCTGAACAAAAGCTTGTAGCGAGCCTGCAGCACTCTGTTCCCAATCAAGTTCCCCCCTCTTCTTGTGATGTTGGAGACTTACTGCAACGAGTTTTAGGTGGCTCCTTTCCCTTAATAAATGTGGTCCTTTTTCTGTGTCTCTCTATTGGTCGATGCACTTTGCAAGAAATGGTACTTGCCTGGTTCAAGATTTGCTTGATGGGGAAAGAGGAAAAAACAGTGGAGGTCCATATAGCTGTGTTTACGCCTCCTGGGTCCACACTAACCACCTTATGCAACAGGTGTGTGTTGATTGCAGGAAGGTGTTACAATGCAAGACCTGTGCAGATCTCACGGTTAGTCAAAACTATCTACTCCAGACCATTACGTTTATATAATACCTGTAAATAGGTGACATCACAATGCTGCGTCGCACACCTTACCTCAAGACCCTGATCCCCAAAGCGGCGCTGCATCTCAAAGGCAAGAAGGACCTGTGGCCAACAAATTATACCCAATGCAGGTGCTTCATACAGTACGTGGACAACTGGTCTGCAGCCCAGCTTCCTACTTATGTAGCAATAAGGATTTCCTTACGCACCTCTGCCAACTTGGTGTGCTTATACCAGGAGTGGTACCTGTCAAATGAAGTACGTGGGTTGTATGCGTATCTACTCGCATTGCAGGCTCATTCAGCCTGATTTGAGACTTCTCTAACACTGAGCCATACACATACACCCTCTTTCCTGCGTCTTGACTGTGTGTTTACTTTGACACAATATCCTATGACCCCTGGTCACAATTTTGGCACTAATATGCCCCCCTTGCAGTACACATATTGTCTTTGCCTGACGTACCAGCTGGTGAGAAACAGGTGGGGGTCTTGTATGATGCAGGTGCGTGATGAAAAGGAAGACACAAAGACCACCCTGCACAAAGGAAAGGAATTATCAAGTTTGATTACAACTCGTAAAGATCGCCTGTAGCACAGAGCGAGGAGGATAACAAGTTAGGTACCTAGTTTTGTCCGCCACCATCTTGCGCTCAAGAAGCCGGTTCAGCTGCATGCACAAAGCAGATGATGCAAAATCATTGATAAGCCTGCAAATTGGATACCTTTTGAACACATCTCACTCTTCTCACGTCGACGATACAGAGCGTGAGAAAGGGGCGAGCCCAGCTCTTCACCAGTTTTTACTGGATTTGCCTTACCAACCCTACCTGGTAAGTTCCTAAAAAGTTTGCTTGTGCAAGACTTGCTACACCTCTGCCAGTGTGGAAGTGGTCCATTCGACTCATTCCTGTGCGCAAGAAGAAGAAAAATGTGTTAGGTAAAAGGTCCAGGGGATGTTGTTATACGTGCATCCTTGTGCTCAGTAAAGGTCTTGCCTTTTTTCATTTCCCCCAGAATTCCCTACTTATTGACACTACGTAAAAATGTGTTTAGAAAGTACTGCTTCGCCTCTCAGGCTTCCCGCTTGAATTTGTCAACTGACCTGCATTGTTGACTAGAACGTGAAGCCTCTCATCCGTGGCATTGATGTGCGAGCAAAAGTTGGCTATGCTGTGAAGAGTGTTTGGAGGATTGACAATGAAATTAGCACATGTCTTTGTCAGTGAAAAAAGGATATGTGCTAGGCAGTGGTCTGAAGCGTGGATTATTTTTCCTCTGTAACCAGTTACCGAGCTTCATGGCTCAGAAACAAGAATATCCTCTCCCTGGCTCGATCCTGTGTTGCTCCCTGAGCAGTTTCTGTCCCTTACACTGCTTCTAAACTGAGCCTCATCTGCCGCTTCGCATTACCTGTCCGGCTCCATCATGTCCTGGTGCATGCAGTTAAGAGCAATGTGAGTGACGCACAGACTTGTGTCCTAATGATGAGCAAGACTCACACACTCACAATGACAGGCACTTGAGGGGGTATGACGATCACTGCAGGAGGCACCCTGAGGCAAGATGAGTGAAGAGGAGAGTCATCAGAGGGGGAGTGCAGATGAGGGAAATCAATGAATAGCATGTTCCGAACACTTGTTTAACGCAAAGCATTTCTGCGCTTTTAAAGTGTTGATATAAGCCAACTATCAATGGTTGAAGACAGCACACGCAGCTTCCACACAGAGCCGCCGTATGACACTAAATGAAACGGCGGCTGTGGCACGAACGTGCCTGGAAATTATCTGTTGCTTCACTTTCTCGGCCTTTTTGCTGTTCCGGATGGCAAATGTGACACGAGCCCCTTTCCTTGCCATTTCTTCACAGACGGCCAGACCGATACCTGCAGCGCAGGTGCAGTGCTGGCTTGAATGCGAAAGCAAAATGGTTTTATGGGCGGCGCTAATGATCTCAATCCATGGATTTCGCCAAAACTTCACAGTTTATTGCACGTACCACTCGTGGCTCCTGTCACGATTGCATTGATTCCCTCCAGAGAGCCTTCAGGAATACTAACAGGGTTACAGAGCAGCTCTGTGGCCATTGAGCTTTATAACGCCAGACTCCTTTTTTATATTATATAATATTTTGAAAACCGAGATAATAATGCGAAAAAAACAAATTCGAAGTCAATCGCCATTTTTAATTTAGGTCGATTATTCAAATTCGCCTAAGTTTCACGTCAACAAAGAGAGACGCTGGTCCTCAGTTCCAACTGGCAACTGCCAGTTTTGACGCCAGTTACTGTCTGCACCAACTGGGGGTCCACAGTTTTGAAAACTACAGTTTTGAACAACTAAACCATACCAAATTTCCAACTTTACGATGCCTCTTTTGGAAACTGGTGGATCTGAAACCTGTTACTGGCAGTTGCCAGTTGCAACTGTGGACTGCCCAGTTGGCAAAGTTGCCAAGTTGCCAAGTTGCCAGTTTTGGGGCTGCTAGGGAGGGAGAGCGGGGGAAGGGCACTCAGAAGCCAGTTGCTAAACTGCCAGTGTATACCCTTGGTGTACACAACAACTGGGAAAGCCTCAGTTTTAAAACTGGAGCTCCTTCTACACACCAACTAGGTGAGAGTATAGTTTTTAATGCCAACTCGGTTGAGTATGCCATGCAGCGTCACTTTCTCCATCAACAACGGCCTGTTGTGTTGTCACCTTCATTCTGGCGATCTTTTTGGGGGGGGGACAACTTTGGGAATTAATTGTCATGATTCCGACTACAGTGCTTGCTTCAAGTAGTATGGCTTAATCTGTAAAGTTGTATGTCGCCCTAAAAAGACTAAGGTGTGTAGTGTATGGTTTGGGCCTCCCCAGTTTCTTATAAATTGCTGGACGCACGAGTGTGAAGACACTAGCATGCTTTCCCATTCCTATAACTTTCCATGGCAAAGCAACAAGAACAAAGAAATTGAACAGTCAATCCTGCTTATTTGCCTCACTCCCTGATCTTGCCTCACTCCCTGATCAAATGCAAATCACAAATTAAACACGTATTTGTCGCAGTTTTGCGCAGCAAAATAAAATCTAATTCTGCTTTAGTTCAGCGATGGTGACAAAATTGTCTAAGGCCTGCGTGGCTATCTTGGCCGGAATGCAGTGGCCCCCTGAACAAGCAATACAGTAGTGAAGCGGAGGTGAAAATGGATTCAGGCGTATTTTGCAACCATTCTTGTTGTCGTGCAGCGCAAGAAACAGCAGGGTCCCACCTGTGAATTCGTGGTAGTCCAGCAGCTTCCCCGTTTTAAAGCCCATGGAGCCGAGCCTTGCGACAATGCGTCGGCTGCGTGAAAAGAGACGTGTGCTTTTGGCACTGTTGATGAGGATGGACACAACCAGCTACGTAAACAGGCCTGCTGTGAGCCTGATCGTCACCAAGCTTAGGCAGGCAAGGATGTCATCTAATATTTTGTAGCAATCCTTAGTAGATGACATTGACAACGATGAAACTCCTACAGTTGCAATCTGGGTTGGGTAACAAATGGGATTTCCATGATGAAACATTAGAATTTTAAAGCTCTCGTCTTCTTAACATTGTACATATCCTGTGAGCGCACTTACAAGCAGTGATCGATGTCAAGGCACTGATCTCCAATACCGTGCGAGATGTAAACTTTTGGCTTGATAGGTGACTGCAAGGAGGGTATGATTACATTTTGATCTTGCATGGCAAATTTATCATTCAGCAAATCAGCGCTTGTTGCATGTACTACTCATCAAGCGTTTGCTTTTCACCATTGAATGCCAGATCGGGATCAGAGAGTGGAAGGTAGCTCAGGTGCTTTGCATGTTGAAGCAGCCCCTCCCTAGAAAACCTGCACGTACCAGAGAGGAAGGGCGCATAAAACCGGGTGACAGAGCCATGATGTGTGTGAAAGGCCCGTGCTGCTGATCTTTCCAGTCTCCTGATCCACCATTTGGAAGACCGAGGCTGAGAGCGTACTGCATAATCGAGCAGCAGTTGGAATACTCTGTGTTTGAACTTGCGTGCGGTAAGGTAAGCGGCAAGAATTCCAAGTCAGAAAATGGGTATAAAAGTGGCGCCATGGCGTACAAATACTAAAGACACTGCCCTGAATACATCTTGGGTACTTCTGTTGTGAAGACACTATGTTCAAACAGGACAGACCAGGACAGACTGCTGAAGATTGACGCACCGAAGCCCCATCTGAAAATCCAGCACAGCACACTTTCTTGGGGTTTATGTTGAAATTCTCAAAGACATGCTTCAGGGCTTTGTCGATGAAGCGCACGTCAGCGCCAAAAGATCCCCTGATGATGTCCCTGAGGAACGCGTCGTGTCAAGAGGCAGAGAGAGACTTAAAGCTCTGTAACTGCTGCTCCGTTGCCCTGCGACCTTTGCTGTGTAGGAGCTGTTGCGGTAGGATTTAAAACATATTACACGTAATAACTCAGGACAAAAGGACAAACCAAATCCTACCATGTCCGGCCACGGCTATCAGGCAGCAGCAAGATCACACGTTTCTCCTCCAGTTCCTCCCTAAGCATAAGACGTGTAAACGTGAAGTTATGCATCGTTTGTTTCTAAGAGGTTTTCCTGAGAAATGTATAACGAAGCACTGCAATAAGCAGAAGTTCATAACAAAGCACTGTAATAAGCAGAAGTTTGGCAGCGACACAAAGCGAGGCACTCACCATTTGAACACATGAGCACAGCTTGCACCACTTGCACAAGCACCATGGAGCAAGATGATAAGCGGGCTGCTTTGCTTGTGGTCGTACGTGGATGGCAAGAAAAGCATTCCATCCCTGTCGGCAGTTGCATGTGGAGGCAGCGTAGTGCAAAGGTCAAACACACACGCATGGACAAGTTCAGGCAGAATGTGATACGGCACATAATGTGACATTACCCAAAAATAGGCAACGGTTTTTTTTATGAAACCACGTGACTTTCTTCTCCGCAAGAACTTGCTTACTAGAACCAGGCTCCACATCCAGAGGCACGAGCTGTGATTCCTTGGGTGGAGCGGCAGGCGATCTGGGTGGAGTGGGAGGCGCCTGAGGTGGGAGAAGGTGTGGAGGAACTGGCCTGCACATGGTGGGCCAAGTTTGCTTAATGAGAAAGCAAGTTCTTCTTACGTTTCAGCTCTCGAACCAAAACGCAGATAGGGATGGATGCCAAAAAAAGCTGAGTAATGAGGAAGTTGCTCCCACAACCCTCCGGTGCATAGATTGATGATGAGCACTTACCTTGCGGTTAATCGTGCATTGCCAGCATCTAGCGCCAAGGCGGAAGCCATGATGAGCTGGTTCTGGACGGAGTAGCTGTGCGCAGGTAAAGCTGTATAAAATAATATTATTTATGGCGATATGCAAAAAATCAAAATTACCAGTTAAAAAAATTGCGCCTCACATAGCCAAAGCCAGTACCTCCCGTCTTTTGCAGTGGACAAAGTAAAAAATAAAAAATATTTCTGGGGGGGAGAGGGGCGTGAAGAGCCTTGTTTCATGAGTGCACCTTACAACAGGGACAGCACTCATGACTCAAGGCTCTTCCCGTCCCTCTACCCCCCTGTGATATTTCTTATTTTATATTAAACCCTTCGAAAGACGGGAGGTGCTGGCTTTGGCTGTGTGAGGCGCAATCTTTTTTAACTGGTACTTTTAATGTTCCAACCCGAATGATTGTAATAACTAAAAAATCAATATCAATGTATTTTGTTCGAGTTTCAGTGGGCCAATCGCTCAAATTTTATTCGTGTTGTAGACGGATTTTTACTGCGTTTCGAGTACCAAATAAGCTGGCTGGTAAGGCCGGTCAGGAACGCACTACAGAGCGCGATGTGCTTACCTGACCATGGACATGATTCCTGCTGCTTCAAGCAGGAACCCCTCATGGAAGTACTTTAGTAAGCGCAGGGCCTGGCTCTAGCCCGTTTGGTAGCGCTTGCTCGAGCTAGGACGAATTGCCTTTTTGCCGTCTCCCTGAAAGTCATCACATCAAAAGATGAAGCTCGCAGGCGCACATTTGTCAACGCAACAGTTACTTATAAATTATTGAAATCTCATTAAATCACAATGAATAATGCAAGCGTCGTGTTGACAGATTCTGACAGAAGCAACGCTGTATTATAATAAGATGGCTGGATCGTTGTTTGCCCGTCGTCAGCGTGCATATGAGGGTAGCGCACATGAGGGTAGTGTGCCATTGCTGTGTGCAGGTTCATGTTTGTTCACGCGTGTGCATGTGCATGACGTATGAATGCATTACATATGTGTGGGCGAGTATCTATGTGTGTACGCACGGGAGCACGCGTCCTCCTCCCCGTGCAAGCATGAGCACGAAATGCCTCCATCCCTCATTAGTTCAAACTTGGCACATTCCCTCATGTTCATATCGTGGTGATTTGGAAAGTTATGTCCGGTTAGGGGGAGAGAATATGTCTGCTGAAATTCCGTAAGTTTGCCCTTAAAGTACCGGAAATTAATCTATTTGTGAACAAATCCTTGGGGGGGCCTGACCCCTAATTTGAATTTTAGTTTAGAATTTGGCCGAGGCTGGCTGGCTGGCCACGTTGCCGCGCCCAATTGATTGGTGGTAGTAATCGATTTTTCGTAGTCTCGTTCAATAAGCTGGAAAGCCGGTGAGTCGCACAAAAAACCATCTCGGCACCAACGAAGGGGGGAAAGGCACACGTCAGAGCTTTCCTCAACATAAGCCCTCCTCCCACTTGTGGCCACACGTCAGGCACGTCACGGATCGCCCCCTGCCCTCTGCGTCCTTG
>Ga0307951_1001146_pt1 | contig 15960 bp, 11 predicted proteins | sample OrgLakmetagen374_FD_201842 | JGI IMG/M metagenome (GOLD analysis project Ga0307951, IMG submission 201842) | Saline water microbial communities from Organic Lake, Antarctica - #374 | ecosystem: Environmental > Aquatic > Non-marine Saline and Alkaline > Saline | place: Antarctica: Organic Lake... | reverse complement strand
TGGTAGCCATGCTGGATACTGGTGACATCGTAAGGTGGGTTTACATGATAGGTAAAAATCCGTTCATAAAATAACCAGGGTACCATACACACACGTTTGTTATGATAGCCATGCTGGATACTGGTGACATCGCAAGGTGGGTTTACATTCATAGGTAAAAATTCATACTTTAATCAAGGTGCCATACACACACGTTTTGTTATGGTAGCCATGCTGGATACTGGTGACATCGCACGGTGGGTTTACATGATAGGTAAAAACCCGTCCATAATTTAATCAGGGTGCCATACACATACGTTATGTTATGATAACCATGCTGGATACTGGTGACATTGCAAGGTGGGTTTACATGATAAGTAAAAATCCGTTCATAAAATAACCAGGGTGCCATACACACACGTTTTGTTATGATAGCCATGCTGGATACTGGTGACATCGTAAGGTGGGTTTACATTAATAGGTAAAAATCCGTCCATAAATTCATCAGGGTGCCATACACACACACGTTTTGTTATGGTAGCCATGCTGGATATTGGTGACATCGTAAGGTGGGTTTACATGATACCATATCGTTTCTTGAGTAGTATGTCACCCCTCCTCCAAAAACGTTAATTAGGGGCGGTGACATGCTTTATGTAGGTACAAAATGTAATCATAAATGATGAGGGGTGCCATACACACATGTCATGTTATGATAAGTAGGTATAGCTTATCTACATGCAATCAGGTCTTGTACGCTTGTACGCAGTAAGGCATACAATTAATTGCAGGGAGATTGCAGGGAGAGAAGAGCATGAGCTGTAGGCAACTGTGAAGGACACTCCTGCGTTGAAACTTGTGGTGGATGTGTACAGAATGGTTCCAGTCATCATTGTGTGAGGGAAGTATTTGCCATCGCCAAAGGAAATGTGCTCTTGCTTTGGTTTTGTATAGAGTGATTTGTATGACTTGTGCTGGCTAGCTTTCTTTCTCATAAGTGCCCAAATTACTTCTCAGCTCCGAGATCACCTTTGATGGTGGCCTTGGGTGATCCTTTGATGGTTGATGGTGGCTTTTGATGGTGGCCTGTGGTGGTAGCCTTGGGTGATCCTTGAGAAAATCCAGAACAACTCGCATGAAAGCACCCCAAAAATGAATGACCTTCTTCTTGATTGATGTGGGGAGAGGTCACTGGACTTTTTTGCATTTTCTTGAAAGGCCCCAAAAGGTCTGCTGTCTCTAATCTCTAATTTCTGCTATTGAATGAGATAAGCAACCTACCCACCTGCCTCACTTCTCACGCGTATGTAATTGCGTGTAGGCTTGCATCAACGCTGTGTGTTGTAGGCTTGCATCATTGAAGTGTGTTGTACGTGAATGCCAGCCTTACGTCTTGCGCGTATTACGCACATACCTGCTACATACACACACACAACAAACACACATACACACACACACACATGCACACGCACACACACATACATGTGCATATACCCACGCACTTACACAGGCGTGCACACACATAGATACACAGAGAGAGAGACACACACAAACACACATCACATACACATACATGCTACATGCATTGGGTACATTGCGCAGCTGTTCGCTTCAATGCTACCTACACAATTAGTGTTCACCTGTGTCCATCTGGCGTGTGGTATGCAGCTTTCCTACTTCACAGCTTGTATGCAACACATTCGACCTGCACATCCTATGCACGCGCACACGCACGCACGCACACACACACGCACACACTTACACACAGACACACACACACACACGCACACACACGCACGCACGCACACGCATACACAGGGTGGATCAGGCACAGCTAGAAACAGTACTGCCTCAGCCTGGAGGGCGCTTGCTCGTGGTAAACGGTCTTTACAGAGGGAGCAGCGCAACGCTGCTGGCCATAGACACAGACAAGTTTCAAGCGCAGGTGCGTGTGGGGACGTGTGGGGAGTGTGCTCGTGAATCGTCCAGGAGGGTGTCTGCTCGTGGTGAATTGTCTGTACGTACAGTGGGGCAACGCAATGATGCTTGCCATAGACACAGAAAAGTTTTCAAGCGCAGGAGTATACAAAACATGTGAGAGTTTTTTGTTAGAAGGTGTGCTCATTTATAATTAGTGAGTAGGCGGTATGGGGCGAGTCATCTTTCAAACATGAACCACAAGCACTTCATGTGGCCTTGACACTGTTCCAGCCTTTTTTATGCAGCATGTCTGCAAACAGACAAGCAGGCAGAATGGTAGAGGTTTGGATACTGAATTTATTCTGGCTGAGCACGGTACAGTTTCTTTCAAGCTTTTCATTATCAAAGCCTCGATTCCCAGGTGCTGAAGGGGGCAGTTCAGGTTGCGCAGAGGGAGCTCACAATGGCAGCTCCCGATGCGACATGACAAGACTAAGATTTCTTGCAAGAGCCTTCATCAAATTATGTATGTAAGAGACACGGAACGTTTGACAGGACATTTTTGAATATTCATGAGCATATAGGTATGTTTGCATCTGTGTATATGTAATGTATGTATGTGTTGTTCAGGCCAAGAACTGTCCAGACAAGTTCACCCAGAGGTGATTACAGTCTTGTTTAATCAACGGTCTTGTTCAATTTACAGTCTTGTTCAATCTACAGTCTTGTTCAATTTACAGTCTTGTTCAATTTACAAGTTGCTTTTATTTGGTATAAACGGAGGCAGCAGTGCAGGCTCGCTGTCCTATCTGTGCCACAAACAAACGCGCTCTCCAAGGAGATGTGTTTGTGGATGTCTTGCTACACGTCATCCCTAAATAGATCCCCCTAGATCCACTTTTACCCCCCCTTTTTTCATATAGATCTTGACTGTCGTTCATACGATGTTTGGATATTTTCACATTTTGCAAAAGCTGAAAAGAAGGCCGCTCTGAGCAATTTTAAGGGGCCTGTATGCCTTTCTGTTCATGGATTTGCTCGTAGGCCACCTGACACGGCTGCATTTGATGGGTGCTCTGTGTACTTTTATTAGCAGGCATTGCTGCTGTGAGTTGCTGGCGTTTAGCAGAGATGGGTTACACATTCTATTTTGTACGATAATATCTCTATGGCATATGATATATCTGAAAAGAACTGGAAACGCTTGGGAGAAATTTGGGGCGAATTGGGTCCATTTTGGGCCAAAATTCGGCACTCCCGAATTTGCTTAAAAATACAATTGTATCATACGCTTATTTGTTACGTAACGTGTATCATACGCTTATTTTTTACGTAACGTGTATCATACGCTTATTTTTTACGTAACGTGTATCATACGCTTATTTGTTACGTAACGTGTATCATACGCTTATTTGTTACGTAACGTGTATCATACGCTTATTTGTTACGTAACGTGTATCATACGCTTATTTTTTACGTAAAGTGTAGTTTACAGTATAAACGCTCCCAATGACCGTGCGCCACATCCGTGGAAAAAGCTAACCGTATTTTGTATTTATATTTCGTATTATACATCGTATGTATTGGACATTTCTGACACTTGTATTACCATCCCTGGTGTTTAGTGAGAAAAGAGTGAGTGAGCGAGCGTGCGAGTGAGGGAGTGAGAAGCAGGAGACTAAAAGAAAATAATGGTTGCCATTTGATTTGAGTTGCAGAAAAGGAGCATTTCACGCAAGGTGCCCGTGCTGTTTCTGTACATCGTGGTTGCAGGTGCGGCTGTTGGATGGGCCTGGTCGAGGGAAAGAGGTTTGGCAGGAGTACGAGGACGTGTGCAAGCAAGCCTCCTCTTGATGGCGCACTGCCTCACCCCAGACACATTTCCTGCACTGTATTTGAAACAGTGTGTCGGACACTGCACAGGGCAGGGCGCATATTTCGCACTGTGTTTGATACAATATGATCACCAAGCCTCCTCTTGATGGCGCACTGCCTCACCTCAGCAAGCAATTTGCGACGCCTCCCCGTGCTGAATCCTTTGGCCCCTTAAAGTTACGAGTGTTTATCCCTCCCCTAAAAAGCGCATGAATATAATGGCTCCACGTCTGATTGTGTTCGCTACGTCTGCCTGTATTTCTGGTGCCATGTCTGCCTCCTTTATATTACCTTAATTCTAGATGTATACATAATGTCTTTTTTTTAACGTTTCTTTAGAAGGAGCTGTATAACAATAAGGTTGAACATTCAAAACGTTGGCAGTTATTCCATCGTAAGCCACTGGCCCAGCATGGCTGTAAAGGCCTTTATTAATTGTAAACGAGCATGTTCCAGTATGCTTCCTTGTTCATTCAATGGATTCACATAGGGCCTTAGTAATATTGTTAGGGTTGGAAGTGCAGAGTCCAATTGCTACCTCTCCTTATTTTGGAAAACCTTCAGTACTTACGGTGCTTACAATAGGGTAATTAATGATAAATGACAAATTCTAGTTAACTAATTGACCGCGTTATACAAAGGGTGATTAAGGGGGGGTGGCCCACCCTCAGTGATTAAGGGTTTACAAAGGGGTGTAACCGGCAGCCACATATGTTGGGCTGATAGGCATTGCTGGATCAGCCAGCGTAAAGTAAATGTAAGGTAAAATTTTTGAACTGGTCTCAGCCGGTGCCGTATTGTTCTTTAAGGAAAGTTATGAGTGATGAATGAATAATTATGAAAGGCAAAACCTGAGGCAATAAAAACCGGAAAACCACAACAAGCGCGTTAACTGAACACCAGAATGTATAACCCAAGGGGAGGAAGGGAGCGCCACATTAGAGACCCATGACTGTTCATGCAAACAAATTGGAAGCTGAGTTCAAATTGAACATTTGACTTACAACAGTGCACCAGCATGTACGTTCTAAGAAAAGCACAGAAAAGAGTTAAAAGAAAAAAATTTCGCCTCAAATTGTTAGGTTGTTTGAGCCCCATCCTGGCCTAGCTGGTTGCTGCACATACATAGAAACTCAAGCATCTCAGTCCACACTCCCGAGATGTTCAAGCCACAGCAAGCTAGCCAACAAACACCACAGCGTTTTTTACCCTAGAGGTGCAACTCACAGCAAGCAAAGGCAAGTATTTCTGAAGTTCCAGCCCTACCTTCCCAGCTACGACCTGCTTCAGGCTACAACCTGATTCTGCTGGTGACGCAAGGTGATTTATTCATGGGCAAATAGTTCAACCGTGATTAATCCGACGGGTTAATCCCACACTTAATAACACCTTACAATATAGGGCGATGACCTATCTCACTCAGCAGGTGCGGTTACTGGACACTGCACCTCAGCCGCTGTTCCTTTTTTTGTTTGAATCAGTAAGTTTCACTCGTTCGAATTAGCATTTAACATCAACCCACCAGCTGCAATGGGCAAGCTGAGAGAAGTGGTTGCAGTATATAATGCACCACTGTTACAAGTTGATGGTGGTCTGAAAGTTCCTTTGCCTAAAACACTCACATACACACGCACACACACGAGATATATTGCAGGATCGTGGTATTGATGCCGCCACTCACTCCAATGCATTGCAGGATCGTGGTATTGATGCCGCCTCTGCTGCTGCTCTGGAAGACAAAAACATCAACCCCACCGACATCCAACACAAGCCCGGCATGCTTGCTGCTGCAGTAGCATTGTTCGCGATCATCAAGAGTCCCATCGGCAATAGGGGTTATATAAGGGGATCCGATTGCTCTCAGAGGAGAAACGGGAAACTTGGCAGTCTGGAACAAAGCTGCCAGCGAGCAACTTATTACACACAACCCATCTTGTTTAGAGAAAATAAAACCAGACCTATCACCAGCGGCAATCTGGAACTTAAAAAAAGCAGGAACCATACCTTTTCTTGAACCACCAACTGAAATGGTACTGCCAAGAATGGCAATATGTAGGCTCCTCGAAGACTCAAAAAACATAATTATCAATGCAAATATTGGCGACATCAGCGATACATTACACAGCCAGGTCCCCTCCCATCAAATGCAACAATAGCGCTTGCTATAAATCAAGGCCCCTAACTGGAAAGATTGGGCCTTCAAAGATGGGAGTCGATCACAAACAAAGAAAATGGATCTCGGTCGATTGGAGCTGGAGTCTACCACCCTCAGTCCAACAAAATCACCACAGTAAATCCTGAAGGACAAGCATAAAACCATAAACAGATCTGAGCTAGCGGGAACTGCTGCTGTTCTCCATTTTCTCAGATCTCGAAGCTGTAAGAGCACACATGCACGTCCAACACAAACTAGGCCCTAAATCAAAAAAGGTTCCAAACCATCAGTCCGCAAAGTGCTACACAAAATAAAAAGAACCGATCACTGATTGGCAAGGAAGGATATAAGTAACTCATTTCGGTAATATGCAAGTGTCACCTCTGGAGAAAAGAAAAATGTCATACGCTGCCGCACAGAGTTGATATACAACTAAAAGCGTGCCGCTCAGTGCAACCATTGAGAAGGCCAACCAATCTGCCCCATCTGCCAGAAGCTAGACGGCACCTACCACATGCTGTCAGGCTGCAGTCATCCCAATAACTATAATGATTATTAATAGGCACAACGCTGCTGGACGAATAATTATAAAAGCGATCCGACGAGGTACACAGGGTGCATGCCTGCTAGCACAAGCAGACATGCATTTGTGGAAAATGGTACAAAAAGGCATCATACGCCCTTCAGAAGAGACACAGATAGGAAAGTTTCCAACCTGGCTCTTACCTTCCAATCTCAATGCACAACAGCGGCGGAAATGTAGCAAGCCAGATGCATTAATAGTTATCCCGACCCAGCAACCACGCCCCAAACAAAACCCAATAAACACATATCAAACTAGGTCTGCCAATAATACAGTTGCCCGTGATAACCTTGCAGATGGCGCTGCCCTTTATCCGTACCCCCTGGCTATGAAACCAAGAGACACACAACCAAACACACGGGATATAATTAATCAAAACTAATTACTGTGTAGACACTTCACCTACTCAACAAGCAAAAAAGGCACGAGAACAGCATAAGCTGCTGATGCCTCAATTACTCGGACACTGCAAAAGCCTCCACACAATTTTGCTAGGAGTAACAGGCACCATCTACAGCAGCCACAGGGAACCCACTCCACAGCCTTGGAGTTACTGGTCTACATGCCAGAGCACTCATGAAAAATTAAAGCCTACATGCAATCAGATCCGCAACAAAAATCATACAGATGAGACGAGACGTCGAACACAACCCCCACAAATATATGAGCAATACTCCTGGTGGTGTGCAGGCTTCTGCTTCCCAACCACCTGATCCCCACTGAAAGTATAATAATCTTTTTCTCCAGGTGGGATGTTGTGTGTCTTTGCATCCATTGGGTGGTGCAGAACACAAAACATCTTTATCCAGAAAAGCCGGTTCTATTCCGGCTCGTATCCATCAAACTGCTGGAGGGAGAAATTACACTCGTGCCGACACCAATCATAGGAGGGAGAATTTACACTCGTGCCAACACCAAAAAACTCTGAATCCACTGACTCAAAGGAAGCTGAAAGCCCTCCTAACTCAAGAAAAGAAATAGAAACCGAGCAGCTGGGCCTTTGACGCCCGGGACCTGCCACACAAAAAGGGGCAGGAAACACAGACACACTGGAAGCACACAAAACCAGGAAGGAACAGGCCAAGGGCAGCAGGTTGCTGAAGTCAAAGAGAGCAGGGGCTCAAAAACTAAGCTGCAAACTATCTATGGCACAAGCACAAAAATGATAGTTTGCACAGCGCAAGCTGTGCCAAGAGAGTACCAACTGACGTTCGGTTGCAACCGCCTCCAAGAACTAGAGTACTTCTGCATGCTGCAGAGTACTCAGCAGTTTTATAACACACTTGTAGAGCCCAGCGAAAGCATGATTTGTTTCAATGGATGTAGCACAAACGAGGAACACGAATTCCTATTGCGCCTTTCACTTGCCTTGCTGCAATGAAAATAGGCATCAAATAGGTAGCCAGGCTAGCTGAAACCAATAAGAGCAGTAACAAAAGGTCTATTTTCACCCTACTTGTTGGCACGTTGGCTGTGCGTACCTTTGGCTAAGATCGTCATTTCAATTTCTGTCAAGCGTATCTTTAAAGGATTGGTTAGAAGCATACTGTTGAGGTTTCCACAAAGTGTTTATCAGTGTATTGTTCAAAACGGTGCCCATTATTATTCCCATCGACATCACTAGTCTGTATCCTTTTCAGATTGCTCGGGATGCGTTTGTGCTATTTATTTGCCACATCCAGCTATGTTCTGGTCTCATGCCTTTGCAGTACTTGAAATTTGTTAGGTTCTAACACTTTTATCAGGTGCCTTGTTTAATGCTAGCATTCCGAGGCTGTAAGAACTGTGATGAGATTATTGCAGGAAGTCAGATTGGGAATGAAAACAATGAGGTCTGGACACGAGGTGAAACGTTGCTTAAAAGGTTAATCCAAAAGATGCCATTTCTGTACTTCGTGCGATACATATATCCACGTAGCAAGAGGGGTGCTTTTCGGTCTGGTGCTGTGAGATTTGGTATCAGCTGTGGTGGCATTGCTCTGAAAGGGCTGTTGGCAGTAATTCTGATATGTCACATGATATCCATGAGTCTCAGAGGACTATTGACCGCATCTGACAAAGCAGCGTTTGCGTGCTACGGCCCTTAAGCCTCCTTCCAATGACCACATTCCATGACCATATTTTTGATCTCTGTGTCTGTACAGTCCGAGATGTGCCGCGCGCTATGTTTGGAGACATTGAAGCGGGCAGATTATAGCGATTGCTGAGACACCAAAGAGCATGGCACGGTTCTGGTTACAGGCATGCTGCTTTTGATCACATTTTTCTTTTGTTCTGTTTCCATTGAGCTCATTACACAAGTAATGCCACCTCGCATAATGTAACGGCACATAGGAATACAATTCCTAATCTTACATCTTGAGTATATGCCTTTTACAACACGCTGCTACACATAATATTTGTAGGGTTGGCCAGAACCGTATAAGTAAAATTATAGGTATTATACGGTACGGGATATACGCCGTATAATACAGGGGGGGGGCGTAGGGGGCGACAGCATTTCTTGAGGGTCAACACAGCTTGGAAATAAATGGACTGGAAAAACTCCGCACACAAGGAATTGAGAAAGAAAGCCAGTGAAGGGCAATGTGAGAAAGGGAAAGCAGGAAAGGGACGTGCTGTTCAGTCACTCTTCTTAGTTGAAATTTACACATTTTCTAACCTCTGGTATTGTACAATAAATGTACAGTGGATTGGAGAGCTGTCACTAAACGCGGCTGTTTGGTCAAACAGATTTGACTAGGGACCAGGTTTGACCAGGGGGTTGCACTTACCCATCAAGCTAATTGACCCAATTTGACTGTCAATAAGAATGTTAGTGCTGGAAGTCAGTCCTGGGAGCCTGGGTTTGCAGCGTGCTGTGGGGGCACTGCTCGGGGAAACTGCCTGCTTACAGCACGCACTGGTGTAAATAATTTGAGTCAATAACGTTAAATTTATTAATCACGGTAATTACGATATGTTCCAATATTAAAAAAACAGTTAAAAATATTGCGCCTCACACAGCAAAAGCGCCAGCACCTCCCGTCATTTGCAATGAGTTAAGTAAAAAAACTAGAAGTATTCCAGGGGGGAGGGGCGGGAAGAGCCTTGTTCCGAGTTGCCGTCCCTAGTGCACTCATGAAACACTCTGCCATCTTTCCCCCTGGAATATTTCTTATTTTGTATAGTCCATTGCAAAAGACAGGCGCAATCTTTTGTACTGCATATCGCCATAATCGCCCTATTATGAAACGTACCGTAAAGATAATTATAGCAATTTAACTAGCAATTTAGGGTCTTGCCCAATGTGAGCAAGTACCGGTATGTTGAGGCGTTCTCCCGTGTTGAACGGGTTTAAGCGGAGGGACGTAATTGCCAGGAGGTCCCCGACTTCGCCATTTCTGAGGACTGGACCAAACAATCTGCAAGCATTTCTCCCTCAAACAGCGGGAGTGCTCTCTGGGTTTTCTTTCTGGTCTCGAGAGCTGCTGGAATGCGATATCACCGCGGAAAAGTTGATTTCCCTCCAACGTCTTGAGCCGGATGCACCACTGGATTGGGGGCGAAGCACCTCAATTATACAGAGTACGTGTGGTTATGTAGGGAGAATGTTTAAGAGCTGGAGAACCCTAACTCGTGGCAGGCACACGCACACGCACACGCACACGCACACGCACACGCACACGCACACGCACACGCACACGCACACGCACACGCACACGCACACGCACACGCACACGCGCACGCGCACGCGCACGCGCACGCGCACGCGCACGCGCACGCACACGCACACGCACACGCACACGCACATGCACCGCACGCGCACGCGCACACGCGCACACGCGCACACGCGCACACGCGCGCACACGCGCACACGCACGCACACGCACGCGCGCACGCGCACACACGCACACGCACACGCACACGCACACGCACACGCGCACGCACACGCACACGCACACACGCACACGCACACGCGCACACGCACACGCACACGCACACGCACACGCACACGCACACGCACGCGCCTTACTCGCACACGCACACGCACGCGCCTTACTCGCACACGCACACGCGCACGCACACGCAAGCGCTTGCTCCGTGTTAGTTTAGCTTGCACAAGTGTGTATACCCGCACACTCCCTTGTGAGTGTACGATTACTTGTATGTAATATCACCAAACCGCTTTTCAGCACACTGAGCGCTCACATTTTCGCACCTCCTCTCATTCAATCCGCAGGTGCTCCGCATGGTGCCACGATGTGGCTTGTCACCACTTGTGCGCTGTCTGTGGCACTCGGGGCCCTCATCTACAACCTGTTCAGCATCTTGGATGCCGTGCAACAGAACAAGATGTCTTATGCACAGCCAGAGGTGCGTGAGAAGGGACACGAATAACAGGCAATAGGCAACAGGCAAAAGGCAACATTAACAATGGCTTCACATTGTACCACACACACACACACACACACATACACACACACACACACACACATACACACACACACGCACATAACAGGCTAAGGAACTGGTAGCGACTCATTGCTGACTTTGCCTTCGAAAGTCACGAGGACCTCATCATTCACATCCACACCTGTCCAAACTCACAAAAAGATGCCTGACAAAAATGTGGCTTCCTTGTGCAGCACATGTTTAAGTATGAAAGTGACCCAAATTGCAAGCGTGCTTTATTCCATGGTGGTCCTCATATTACCTCATACAATTAAGCGTGCGCATTGCAACGTTTACGATCAAGACACTCGATGCGCATGTATCAGAGGTAAAAACATAGAAGGGAAAAAGTAATGCATTCCTGAAGCAACACACCATTCACGTGTTTGTGATACACACTGTGTGTACGGATGTCAGGCAAAACTCACTGCATACAAACGTCTGGCAATACGCACTGCGCGCCAGCGATTTGAAGCATGGCACAAAAGGCAATACGCACTGCGCGCCAGTGATTTGAAGCATGGCACAAAAGGCAATACGCACTGCGCGCCAGCGATTTGAAGCATGGCACAAAAGGCAATACGCACTGCGCGCCAGCGATTTGAAGCATGGCACAAAAGGCTCTTGAACTCTGTGTATCAATATTGCACGTGACACTGCAGGGTTGGCTGAGGACCATACGTATCTTCATATGTATGGTGTATATACGTAGGGTTGGCCAGAACCGTATATATATACGTTTATAGTATATTTGGTAATTTTTGGTAATTTTTCAAGCCAACAATACCGTATGTACACCATATATTTATGGTTCTGGCCAACCCTATACAAACGGTATATCCAGCAGAGAAAGAACCATACATGCAGTCAAATGCGGTGTATTTGTACGGGCATAACCAACCCTATTCATAATGCACGTGACACTGTAGGTTCAATACAGCATTTCCAGCAGAGAAAGAACCATACATGCAGTCATATGCGGTGTATTTGTACGGGCATAACCAACCCTATTCATAATGCACGTGACACTGTAAGGCTGGTCAGAATCGTGTTTCATTTGCATACGTAAGAATGGGTCGAATTGGGGAGGGGTCGGGGAGGAGTGGTCCCCCGGCGGGGTTTTAGTTTTTTATTCTGGGCCACTTTCACGGAAATTAGAATACATCATTAAATTCCTCAGCTCAAGCCTAGTTAATTGCCACCCTTTTTGAGCAAATTGGGTAAAAGGGGGGGTCTGTGGACATGTCTTAAAGCAGAGGCACATGCGCTTGGGTGCAGGCCGCGGGGTGAGTCAAGCCAATTCACTCCAAACTTCCAGGATTGTGCTAGCATGAGATATTCAGTGGAATTCTGAAGAAATGGAAGCAATGTACAGCTGTGCAAGCCAGTTGTGGGTCCCTGGTAGGTCATGTGTGCATGGGCGTCCGTATCTCAGTTTTTGCCCCATACTCTGCAAAACTTCAGTTTCAGATCTTGATGATTGTGCAGATTGGATGCAGAATTCAAAAAGGAGCAGACTGGTACCCTTTTTGTCTGGGTGGGAGCACTGGAAGGGGGTTTGGGGGGTAGGTGGTCCCTCAGGGGGGCCCACTTAAAAAATGATACGTGCCTTCCCTCCCCCCCAAAAATTGGCATTTCTAATTCTTTGCAGTTGGTGTAACAGAATTGTTAGCAATATACATTAGTTTAATCTGCAGTTGTTGCATGAGTATATGCATGGAGAAAAACCTATGGATCGCGTAGGACGTACTTATTCGGCGGTTCTTATGCATACATACCGCAATACTGAGAAGCATAATAATGTGTGCGCACCTTTGTGCTATAAGCTGCTCTCACATCAATTTGTTTGAGACTGAACGGTTTTGCACGGAATCTGGACATGTGCACCTGGAATTAGGGTATAGGCTGTGGGTCATACCCGCACATATATATCAACCGTATACCCCTTCCACAGGCGTTTGGAAAATCGTGTTCCATTCAACAATCAACGCGTTTAAGTGTGTGTGTGTGTGTGTCTTTGGTCATGACTTCATGACCTCACGTGTAACCATCATATACCTAATTATCATGCAATGGCGTGTGTGTGTGTGTGTGTATGTGTGTGTATGTGTGTGCGTGTCTTTAGTCATGACTTCATGACCTCACGTGTAACCATCATATATCATTTACCTAATCATCATGCAATGGTGTGTGTGTGTGTGTATCTCTGTGTGCATGCCTACCTACACACACCCTTTCAGAGGTAGGCATATATAAGGTAAGGTTACATCGTTGTATATAGAGATGGGCATATATAAGACCGCACTCCATTTGACACTCAACCTGAGTCTTTCCCTGCACCTGCACCCTCGCACACCCCCTCCGCAGGACCGTGTGGTGCTGTGGGGCATTGATGTTAGCAGCAGCAGGTTCTTCAGGCACAGCACAGTCTTGGACGCTGTGCAGTTTGCTTCAGAAGCTCACGCTGGACAGGTAGTGGGCGGAATGGATATGTGTGTGTGTGTGTCTGTGTCTTGTTCCCCCGTGCTCATTTTATGCGCTGTCAAGAAGGCAAGCTGAGCATAGCCAAGTGCTTCACATATAACACATAATTACAGGGAGAGATGTGCCCATGTGCGTGATGGCTGGACACATTTGGTTTTAACGTTTTAACAGCACCACAGTTTGGATTTAGTAAAAAGAATTGCTCTAGATAATGCTGAGCTTGTATTGTACATCCTCTCTGCTTGGTCGTTGCATTACTCAGCCACTCTGTCGCAGAGGTGGAGAGCAACGCTGGGAACCATTGTGGGCCAATATGATTGATTTGATTTTGGCTGTTTCACGTCGCAGGTGCGCAAAACAGGCGAGCCTTACGTCAGCCACTGCATCGAAACAGCCCTCATCGTGGAGCACAACCTTCCGCATGGAGTTCCTTATGAAAGGTGCGTATTTTTTGTACGGTAGATTCCTGCGTTTTTTTTGTGTGATACAGACTGCTCACTGCCGAGCACAAAACCTGCCCGTCTGGTTTCATTGTGGGAGGATGCGATGCCATGTTGCGCGAGTGACTGGTCCGGAAGTGAGTGAGAAGTGTGTGCGTGACTGATATAAGAGTAGTGCGTGACTGATATGTTCGTGACTGATATGTGCGTGACTGATATGTGCGTGACTGATATGTGCGTGACTGATATGTGCGTGACTGATATGTGCGTGACTGCATATAAGAGTAGTGCGGAAGGCCTGCATGCAAGAGGTGCGTGATTGGGCAGCGAGCACTGCATATAAGTAGGGTTGGCCAGAACCGTATATATACACCGTATATGACCGTATACTTGATGATTTCCCTGCCAAAAATACCGTATATACACCGTATATATATGGTTCTGGCCAACCCCACATATAAGAGTAGTGCGGAAGGCCTGCATGCAAGAGGTGCGTGATTGGGCAGCAAGCACTTCATATTTGTTTGCATGAGTAGTGCAGGAAGGTGTGTAAGTGATAAGCATATGCTAGATACCCGTGCTGCGTGTCCATAATTTCACCATCATTCCTTTGAAGGCAGTAGCGTACTGCTGTTAGGGTTGTGCTGGCCTCTGCATGGAACACAAACTAGCAAAGGATTTCACGCAAGGCAACCGTTTTGCATGACGATCTAGTATCCAGCTCGTTGCACTCCTCTGTTATGCCTTTCCTATGACGAAGCCCACAGCAGCTTGGCAAAAAAACATTTGATTTGGCAAACGCATTTCTGCCCTGTCACATGCCTAGGTTCGTCCCAACAATGGTGGCAGCGCTTCTGCATGACGTAATCGACGACACCACCGTGGACCTAGAGTCAATCCAGGTGGGAAATGCTGTCTTTATAGTATGTGTCGATATGCACCTACCACAAAGTGCTCGTATTCCGGTGGGCAGTGGTGGCTTGAGTCTGTGTTTCAGATTGCAGGTTGCGTTTATTTCATTCTTGTGTGTGCTTGGGGTGCAGTCTTTAGTGGATATACACACACGCATACACACACACACACAACACACACACACACACACAAAAACACACACAAACACACACACACACACATTGGTGCTTACTGTTAAGAATGCTGGCATTTTATGTGCGGTGTGCTGTGTGCTGTTTCGGAGTGCGCATGCTTCCAAGCTCAACGCTGATATGCAGTTGTGTTTGCAGTTTGGAGTGCTCAGTGAGTTCATATGTTGGTAAGGTGTACTTGGATTTCAGAGTTGCTTTGCTTGGATGTGCCTGCTACGGTTTTGAGCAGAAGTGCCTTTTGTCTTGAATAAGTGTATCATCCGCTTGTGTGTGGGCATGTGAAAGTGCACCTCTTGCACCATGCAATTCGCGGTTGTTCTGTTCATTTTGTTTGCTGCAAGGCCTGGCCTAGAGTCAATGTTGAAGTCCAACCCTTAATTTAGTGCAACCTACAAGATCACGTTTGATGATCTGAGGCAGCTGAACTCTAGCATACTCATCGTAGCATGCATTGCCATTGGAACTCTTGTTCAAATGTGTACCTCATTGGATGGCATTTGTTTACAATCAGCCTTTCCCCTGGGTAGGCTAATATCATGTTTTGCATAGGAATTGTCAGTTTCTTTTAAGTGTGTACCTCATGCAATGGCATTAATTTGCCACTTGTTTGTCACTTGTTTTCCACTTACAATCAGCCTTTTTCCCGGGTAGGCTCAAATCATGTCTTGCATAGGAACTGTTCAGTTCCTTGTAAGTGTGTACCTCATGAAATGGCATTAGTGTGCCGCTTGTATGCCACTTAGGATCAGCCTTTTCCCCGGGTAGGCTAAAATCATGTCTTGCATAGAAACTGTTCAATTCCTTGCAAGTGTGTACCTCATGGGATGGCATTAATTTGCCACTTGTTTGTCACTTATTTGCCACTTACAATCAGCCTTTTCCCCGGGTAGGCTAAAATCATGTCTTGCATAGGAGTTGTTCAGTTCCTTGTAAGTGTGTACCTCATGAAATGGCATTAGTGTGCCGCTTGTTTGCCACCTAGGATCA
>Ga0307951_1001143_pt1 | contig 15965 bp, 14 predicted proteins | sample OrgLakmetagen374_FD_201842 | JGI IMG/M metagenome (GOLD analysis project Ga0307951, IMG submission 201842) | Saline water microbial communities from Organic Lake, Antarctica - #374 | ecosystem: Environmental > Aquatic > Non-marine Saline and Alkaline > Saline | place: Antarctica: Organic Lake... | reverse complement strand
GACATCAGGCAACCTAACTAGCAAAGACACCACGCCTACGGCAAAATCAGAGCAACGACCAGCAGGAGCCTAGCACTGACTCAATTCAAAGTGACTGACACTGACTCAATTCAAAGTGACTTTTTGCTCTTTATGTACTCATCTGCAGGTGCCCCATCTACCAGACCTCAGTCGACACAGTATGTGGGGAGATGGTGGCACCACGATTCAGCAGTAGCAGCAGCAGTAGCAGCAGAAGTCAGAATCCATGCTCAGTTTCAGTACCAGTTCAGTACCAGTGCAGTGGGTTACACAGACCAGACCAGTAGGTTATACAGACCAGTTTTAGTAGTCTCAAACTTGTGTTCAAACTCCAGTTGTCCCTGCGTATCCAATTTGTCCAACTTGTTTGTGTTTGCAATGTGTATGGTTGTTGCCCTTTTGAAAAGTCTTAACTAGTTTTCAGTATGCGTCTACTTTGGTGAACCAACAACGTCTACAATTTGATGTGTGTTAGCCTACTTCTTCTTATATCTTTAAGGTTAGCATTTTCCTGGCAATTTCCAGTTGCGTCACAGCCCTTTTTTAATTGGTTTGTTTTGAGGTTTACCTCGTTCTCATCGGTTGAGCAGCCATTCCAGGTTGAATGCCTTTGTAATCCAAACTAACTAATTAACATGACCTGTTTGGTGCAAAACACAAAAAGGTACTTCGCTCTCAGCCTAATTCTGAGAGAATTCTGTGCTGTTTACATCTCAGATAACGTTCCGTAAATAATCAAGGGACATTTACATATACCTACTAGACGGAGCTGAAAGTTAACCTAGACCTCTGCTGCGTGGTTTGAACCGGTCTGGGCGTGCTGGAAGAAGAGCAAGTCACAAAAGGGTGGTCAAATAGTTTTGAGGTGAAATCAAGTGTAACATCGGTTGGCCACATTCGTGGCAAGAGAAAAGGGGAAAATGCACGCATCAGCAATTTTTGTGACAATGGAGGGGGAGGTCCAATATGGGAAGCACAAAATTGTCTGCACATATGCAAAACAATAAACAGTGTAAAATCTACGGCATCAGTCTCGACCATCTATTTGATAGCAGCATTGGTGAAACGAGAGTGTCACGGAGATCAACAGCAAGAACCAGACAGAGAGCAGGCCAGTGAATTAAAAGAAGAACTTTGCCCAAAAGGCCATAACAGAGGCACATACCAGCACATACATTAAAATTATCCATTCATTAACGCCTTCATTGAGCTTTAGCTGCTTTTTCCTTCTCGGTGATAGACCTCTTCACTTGGGAGTAGGCAAATACGCCCAAAAGGGCAACCGCAGTTCCTGTGATTGAGGAATGCACATGCATGACACAAGTTAGGCAACAAGAGTGCACACAAGTTTTTACTTTGGTGGAGGAGTTTTACAGTACCCGGTACCAAAGTATTTTTACGGTACCGGAACCAGAGTGTCTCCTTTTCCTTAATTATGTGGGGAATAGTTTTTCACTGCCTGCGTATGTTTTAATTTCTTTTTTCTATGCAAGCAAGTTGCACGTACTTAGGGTTGGCCAGAACCGTATATATACCATTTATGACCGTATATATGGTGATTTCCCTGCCAACAATACAGTTATACACCGTATATATAGGGTTCTGGCTAACCCTACACATATTCAAGAGTCTTGCAAAGACGGATGATAAAAGCCTATAACCCTGACCTTGTTTACAATGGCCTTGTTATAACTTGGAAATCACAAAACTGGCAAATAATTGTTTCGGTTTCCCGACCTTGTTTTTAATGGCCTTGTTCTAATCTCAAAAACCAGCGCACGTCAATGGAAAAAATATAATATGCTACGCAGGCATGTATGTGTGTGTGTGTGTGTGTTTGTGAGAGGAACCCACTCCCCACATCAACATGACTTACATTAGCACCACTTGGATGCACTTTTAGATTAAAAATTAACACCACGTGTACGCGCGCTGCACAAACGACCCTCCTAACAAACACTGCAAATTCATGCAATACAATACACGCAATACAATACACGCAATACAAAACATGCAAAACAAAACATGCAATACAATCCATGCAATACAGGAAGCGCCCTACCCCTAACCCTGAACACAACAAACTTGCGACTTGACATGAGCCCAAAAAAAGACGCGCTGCCGCCACAAGCTCACACTCACCAATGGTGTTTTGCAGTGGCATAGGATTTCTGAACACAATGACGCTGGCCACGATGACTGCCACCCGCTTCACACAATTTCCGATGGAGTGAGTGACTGGAGAGACGCGCTGCAGGATCATATAGCTGACCTGCGTGCCAGGTGTCGGGGGGATGTGTGGGGCACAGACACACACAAACACATGCAACACACACGCACACAAACATGCAACGACTGGAGAGACGCGCTGCAGGATCATATAGCTGACCTGCATGCCAGGTGTCGGGGAGATGTGTGGGCACAGACACACACACACTAACATGCAACACACAGTTAACGAGGCAACACACATATGTATGCAACAAATGTGAATGGGTGGGGCACGGACACGCATGCAACACACAGCGAAGAGGCAACACACAAATATGATACAAACATGAACACGTGGGACACAGATACACATGTGAAAAAGGACTGAGCAGTGCACCCACCCATATCACACGTTACCCATATCACACCCATATCACACGTTATCACACCCATATCACACGCTACCCAAATCACACGTCATCACACCCATATCACACCCATATCACACGTTACCCATATCACACGTTATCACACCCATATCACACGTTACCCACTGTGTAAGCTGCATAGATCATGAGCATGCTAGGGATGAGCCTTGTGTTCTATCGTCTCGTAGCTTACCATCATCTCACAACCCAAGCATTTGACATTGGTGTTTATACCAAGCTTATTTGCAATGGTGTTCACACCAAGCATTTTTGCAATGGTGTTCACACTCTGTATCAATGCTTATATATGTGCAGGCGTGCAGTCGTAGCAGCCCCTTGCTATTCCTGAGCTGATGTTGTGGAGTTGTGTAGCAGGCATGCAAGCAGGCTTTGTGTAACATATGCATGCCTACACACACACACACACACACACACACACACACAAACGTAAACACACACACACATACACACACACACGCACACACACAAACACGAACACACCTGCTGGTATAAGTGGAACAGCACACCAGACACAATGACCCCTTGAATGATCCCGAAAGGCTCCGTTATACCCTGTGGTAGTGGTAATGGTGATGGTAAAGGTAATAGTAGAAAAAATGTTAGTGTTAATGGTAATGGTAATGATAATAGTAGAGAAAAATGTTAGTGTTAGTGTTAGTGGTAATGGTAACGATTATGGTAATGGCAGTGGCAATGGTAGTAGTAGTGGTCATAGTAGTAATAGTGGTAATGGTAGTGATAGTGGGTGCGTCTCACGGTCGTTTGGGACGTTCAATGTGCGTTCCAATACGCGTATTAAATGTGCGTTCCAATATGCGTATTAAATGTGCGTATTAAATGTGCGTTCCACTACGCGTATTAAATGTGCGTATTAAATGTGCGTTTCCAATACGCGTATATGAAACGCACGACACATCCCTAAATGGTGGTAATGGCAGTAATAGTGGTAATGGTAGCAGTAATGGTAGTGATAGTGTAATGGTAGTAATAGTGTAATGGCAGTAATAGTGGTAATGGTAGCGGTAATGGTAGTGCTTGAAATGCCCTGTAGCTGTGTGGCCAAAGAAGTTTACAAATTTATTAGTGCAGCTGTCGATCTTTTTGATTGATTTATTTGTTGGGACCTATAGGTTGAGCAGCCGTGCCAGGCTGGAGGCCTTTGTAATCCAAACTAAGCCAAACCTGTGTAGCCAAAGAGGAGAAGGGGGTGGTGGAGACCACAAGTAATGATTTATAGGAGGGCCAAGGAATTACTTGTACAGGGTAGAATGTACAGGGTAGAAGCAATGCACGATCATGGGCGCCAAGCAGGGCTGTGCAATGCCGGTGTAACGGTTCGGTCCGTCAAAATATGGTCTGACGGTTGACGCCATACATGACGGTGTCAGACCCTCATTTCAGATTTGGGGATCGTCATGACAAAGCATGGCGGTACAGGTGATGGTCCAAAAATCGCGAAAAGGTCAAAAATGGCATTTTGACCCCCAGATGGCCGTTTTGGCTCTTTTCTCCTCATTTCTAAATGATGCATGTGTGTTATTTGTACAAACAAACAATTGAAGTACTACGATACCGTTTTACGCTTTTAGAATTGCGAGGCCTACTTTTTGCGAGGTGCCCAAATGATTAGAATATTGATTTGCGAGCATTTAGCGTTTGCGAGGTCCTTCAAAATTTAGGACGTTTTGCGAAATTTGAGATATTTTGGGGTGTCACTGGGCTTCCCTCCCTACATCTGGGTGCATCTGGATCTCGGTACCTAGTTAGTTAGTTTGGATTACAAAGGCATTCAACCCGGAATGGCTGCTCAACCTATGAGAACTCGGTACCTAAGTGGCCTCCTTTTGAGTGTCACTGCCTGCGTGGTCTTCAGTCCATGCCCTGTTCCTAATTTTATTGGGGAGTGCTTAATTCCAACTGCATGTTTGTTGTTCTTTGCTTTATATTCCTTCAAAGAGCGGTCTGGCAAAGAGAATAGACTCAACAGGTGAGATATCAGAAGGGCTTTACAACCGCTACATTGTTTGCCCTTGCATGCCGATCTATGCTTTTTTGCATCACGTCTGACTTGCCCTTAAAATGGACGAAAGAGCTTTCATTTTTTGAACGAATACCGAGGACGGGTGACTCAATGTATGTGGGTGGGTGTTTGTTGGGTGTTTGTTGAGGTGGGTGTTGAAAGAGATTCGGAGGAGCAGTGATCTGAGACCCTTACCTCAAGCAAGCCAGTCAAGACCAGGATGCAGGCAGCAGCAAGCACACCAGAAAACCACACGTAAACCACAGGCTAAACCACTCGTTTAACCACACGCTAAACACATTAAAACCACACGCTAAACCACACGCTTAACCACACGCTAGACACGTTCAACCACACGTTAACCACATGCTAAACCACACGCTTAACCACACCCTAGACACGTTAAACCACACGTTAAGCCACACGCTAAACCACACGCTTAACCACACCCTAGACACGTTACACCACACATTAACCACACGCTTAACCACACGCTAAACACGTAAAAACCACACGCTCAACCACAAGCTTAACCACATGCTAACCACACGCTTAACCACACGCTCAACCACACGTTAACCACACGCTAAACCACACGCTAAACACGCCGAAACCACGTTATACCACAGGTTATCGAGAACACATACAGATGCAAACTCGCGAGCAGTGGACGCCCATCATAAGGACACAAATGTTACAAGCGTGCACACACATCATACTTTCTAGTATCTTGGCTGGCGCCAGCTTCCTGTCATCACTGGGCAGAATGACACAGGTAGCGACAGGTAGCGACAGGTAGTGAAAGGTAGCGACATATAGATGGTACAGTACAACACACAACTGTTACCACAGCAGCATGATACAACACACAACGGTTACCACAGCGGCAGGATACAACCAGGCTTGTGCGACCACGCTGGCTTAGAGCAATTATGACCGCAGTTACGGTACCGTACGGTATTACGCCGTATTGTACGGCTCTAAGACGGTAGAATTGACTAGTACGGTCTCGAACCGTACAAGACGGTGGTCACTGTACAGTGCGATTTTGGTGTAATTTGGCTCCAATTTTGGCCCAAAACAATTATTTTTGCGACAATCGTTCATGAATAAAACACTAATTGTTGACCAGGAATCAAGCATTGTGTCCGACTTCGAGTTTTCATGCAAGCCATAACTGGGCCCTTCCCCCGAGCTGATGCAGCCCCAACCCAGCCTCAGGGTCGTTCAGGGACGCATTGTGTGGCGTCACCACATGAGAGGAGTGTGCTGGAGGTGGAAATGAGAGGTGCTGGGGTGGAGAGGCCTTTCTGAGGCCAAAATTGCACTGGCAGTGCCAGCTTGGCACCGTACCGTACACCGTACCGTAATATACCGTCTAGAGGGTAAAATACGGTCGCCAAAACTTAAAAATACGCCGTCTTTTACAAAAGACAGTTTGTACTGTACTCATAGTACCGTACCGTCTGACCGTCAGTGCACAAGCCTGGATACAACGCACAATGGTCAACACAGCCTCGTACGCACCATGTCAAGCATCCTTGCTGGCGTCAACCTCCAGCCCTCAACTAGAAGGGTCACAGGCAGCAGCATCGTGGCAGACAGGAGTGTGATGATGCTGAACAGGTTGAAGTTGTCTAGTTGGATGGGAGCTTCCTGTGTGCATTGGTGACGTGGGTGCGTGAGTGTGTGTGTGTGTGTGCGTGAGTGCATGCGCTGTTGTTTTATGTCGTCAATGTGCTGTGGCGCTTATGGGTTTCATAGCTTGAAAAAGATTGATCATGGGAAGGATACAGTATGATGTCCAAAGCATGATGGTATGGCTTGTCATTTAGGCAGCATATAATATAGGTATAATCAATATGGAGTGCAACATGCATAGATACTAAGACATACCCACACACAGAGCACACGCACCCCCAAAGCGCACACACACCCCCACATCTCACACACCAATACACAGGAAGATGCCCACAAGCATACGCACGCCCACACCCACACAACACATGCTTGCCCAGACCTTGTCCTCCTTGTCTGATGAGCGCACACATGGCACGCACCCCCAGAGCACCCCCCACACACACATCTCCCACACTAATTCACAGGAAGATGCCCACAAGCATACGCCCACACCCACACAGCACATGCATGCCCACACCTTGTCCTCCTTGTCTGATGGCTTGGCGCTGCCCATGATCTTTTTTGAAAACACGTTCCGGCTTTGGAAAGTAAGGTTGGAGCCCATAGCAGATAGGAAGCCCCTCCAGTTGAAGGAAGCCTGCAAGATAGGAACCCCCATAGCAAGATAGATTGGAGCCCATAGCAAGATAGATTGGAGCCCATACAGATAGATTGGAGCCCATAGCATGATAGGAACCCCCTCCAGTTGAAGGAAGCCTGCAAGCCACGGCCATTGAAATGGGAGGTGTTCAATTCACGCAAGAGGCTACCCGGTTGATTCTGCATTATCTAACAGAGTAGCAGGTGATTGAAATTCGTTCCACTTCTAGAGCTAGAGCTAGGAGCTAGGAGCTAGGAGCTAGGGAGCCCTAGCTAGGAAGAGGGCCTACACACAGGAAAGCAGGGAAGAGGCTATATGAACACCTACGACCAAGCACACAGAACAAGGCTGTTGCTGGGAGGAGAAGAGTTGCCCAAACTGTAGGCGAGAAACAAAGCATTGGCAAAACACACGCGCCGCTTATTCAAGAACCCAAACTTAGTGCTCAGAGTTCACGCACGCTGAAGTGCTCACAGAATACACCATATGATACACATATATAGCACGATACCACATGCGATTTGATGATCCAAATACACCACAAGCGATCACATATGCCACACAAGCACATACAATCCGACGATCCTAATCCGAATACACCACATAACGCACATACAAAAGACATATGGCGATGTGCTCAGAGTACATGCACGTTAAAGTGCTCACAGAACACACCACATAACAAACACCACACACTCAACCTCGCCTTGCTTGTGAAGAACGCACAACTCAAGCCATATGCACACGACAAGCGCAACGCCCCAAAACACACAAGCTCTACCTCTCATCTCTCATGGCATACACACACCCCATTAACACACATACACATGCACATAAACACACACACAACATTCGAACACACATGGACACACACAGCCCCCACCTCATGGAGGCCGTGGCCACATCACCCACTAACACACGTACACATAAACACACATATACACACACATGCAAACACACATGGACACACACATGCACACACATCCCCCACCTCACTCATGGAGGCCATGGCCACACCACCCACTAACACACATACACATAAACACACATATACACACACATGCGAACACACATGCACACACATCCCCCACCTCACTCATGGAGGCCATGGCCACACCACCCATGATGGGCAGCAGGGTCAGCAAAATGAGGGGGTGTGGCTGCTCCCCTAGAAACAGTGCACTCAGGGCCACGCTGAACGCAGGCTCCATTGCCTGTGTGCATGTGAATGACACAAAAAGAAGCGGTGCTTTCATATAAACAGCGCACTCAGGGCCACGCTGAACGCAGGATCCATTGCCTGTGTGCATGCTAATGACACAAAAAGGGGCGGTGCTTTCAAATAAACAGCGCACGCAGGGCCACGCAATACGCAGGCTCCATTGCCTGTGTGCATGTGAATGACACAAAAAGAAGCGGTGCTTTCATATAAACAGCGCACGCAGGGCCACGCAAAACGCAGGCTCCATTGCCTGTGTGCATGTTAATGACACAAAAAGGGGCGGTGCTTTCATATAAACAGCGCACGCAGGGCCACGCTGACCGCCAGCCCCAATGCCTGTGTGTGGTACCATGAATAATGCTAGTGGGCTGAGCGAGCGAATGCTTTTTTAGGATATAGCACACTCAGGGTTGCATTGAGCTCCATTCTAATTTTCATAGGTACAACAACTCCCATTGACAACCCAGGCAGCCACAAAAACAGGCAGAAGCACCATCATTCATGCTGCACACTTCTTTTATTAGAACACTGGAGTGAAGAACCAGGCCCTTTTGAAGGACTGCAAGGACCTCCATCCCGTTATAGAACTCAGCATGTACACACACACACACTTCTGTATTATGCCTGTGTATCAACTTCATGGCAACAGCACAACCAAACCGACGGCACCACATTTGGACACACTATTGAGTGCGTGTTGGGCAGAGACTATGCACCTTCAGCTCTCCAATAAATGGTTTTTATGATGGCCACCTACCGCAGGCATTCACGCAGCAGCAACCTACCTTGATGGTGTGCGTGAAAGAGACGGCCACTGCTCCGAGGCTGACGTTGGTCAGCAAATTTCCTAGCGTGTGAACCATGGCCAGCGGTAGAATGCGGATCACCTGTGCGAAGAGAAAATTAGAACAAGCGTGTCTGGGTGTGCATGTGCGTATGCTCATAACAGTAACAGTGTTGTGTGTGCAAGCACAAAAGTTGGCAGCCTTACTAAATGTCAAATCTGAAGCTTGTCAGGTCTTTTCAAGTTTTAAGTTTAAAACACTCAAGTGAATGAGAGCCCCATTTCACAGACAATTCAAGGACAGGCACCTCTACGGCGTTTGACCTACAATTGGCATGCCTATCCGACATGCTGATGGTGTTCTCAGCTGGCAAGGCCACTGTAACATACCGTGGCTTTGTTGACAGCTGGGCGCTTCACGATGCCGGTGGCCCAAAACAAGGCAGCAAGGGTGGCACCCACGACAAACTACAGGCGCATTCGCGAAACAACTGCTTGTAATTTAACCTCATGTGCATATACCGTATATGCATGTATGCTATGTATGGGATTGGCCGGGATTATGCATACGTGTGTTATAACTGTTATAACGCACACATGGAGGTGGTTCTGGTTTGTCCTACTTACGTGCAAGCAGCACGAGAGTGTGGCTTTTTCATGAAAGAGGTGAAGAGAGTGTGATTAGAGCAGCGGCAAGCATGTACACGTTAAAGTAGCAGGAAGTCTGTTTGCTTTTAGCGCTAAAAGTGTGCGTGCCGTGGAGATAGCCTCCGATCTCCTGCGACCAGCTCATATAGAAAAAAATTGCACAAACATGCATGCACGCTCAGCGGTGCCTAACGGCCACTACATCAACAACAGCTAGAGTCCTCTGTTTGAGACTCAGGGGCGCACCTGCACCGTGGTGCACGTCAATGGCTGTGGAAACGCTTTAAGCACAAACTTGTTGTATCTGCGCAGCAGCAGGAGAATCATTTGTGGCAAAACAAGGACAGATGCATGCACAACGCGGACACAGAGAACAGATACAAAACTCGCACGTTGCATAGAATATCCCTCTACACAAACAAAGGACAGAGGGAGTACGTGGCATGACAGGCTCTGCAAAACTTACATGTTAAATTGGATGTTAAACCTGCGTGCAAGAATTGTGTGCAAACAAGTGAGTATGCTGTAAAGACGGAAACAGGGTAGGGTGCCTCCAACAAAAAGACACTCACAGGTACCATCCGGCAAACAGGGATCCCAGAGCCAAGGTTCTAACCATGCCACCCTTGTTCATGGCAGCTTCAAGGGGGGACACTGGGGCCGGCTTGGCTTCTTCTGCGCGAGGGAAACACGAGGTGGGCACGTGCTTGCACGCTTGAGTTGTAGATGACCTGCGCAGTCTCACAACAGGCATATGCTTGCATGTGTGCCCACTTAAACACACCTGGAGATCCTTGAGGAGAGGCACTTGCATCCCCCTCGTTCGATGCTGCGGCAGGTGGCAGCCGGAATTTCACTCTGTGTCCTGAACACCCTCGCTGCTGCTTTGAACACAAGCGTGTGCTGGGGCAGGGTGCATGCTTTCCCCCTTGCCTTAAACCAGTGAGTGATGCAGTGGAGGAGGGAGGAGAGTGGTGCATTCCTCCAAAGCATTTCAAACCCGATTGACCTAACATGGTTTAACTTTGTTTTTTCTATGTGTCATGCCATAATATAATAAGAGATCTGTCCTCAGTTCAAACTAAATATCGATTTAATGAACATCAACAAGATGCATCAAATTTCCAAGCAATGGCAAATCCAAAGCACAGAGCCTTCGCGCTTACTAGTTTGCCGAGCAGGTGGAGAAAGATTGGTAAGCATACGCACGCATACACACGCACGCATACACACGCACGCATACACACAAACACACACACACAAGCACACACACACACACACACACACACACACACACACACACACACACACACACACACACACACGCACACACACACGCGATCCCATGGTCCACTTCGAGACACTCCTGTGCCTGTGAGTTCCCGTGGCTTCATCAAAAACCAGTCCCAAAAAAACATAAAACAGTATCCTTACTTGCATCTATGCCCACAATACCCCCCCCCCACACACACCCACCCACACACACGCATACCCACATACACCTACACACACGCATACACACACACGCACCTGTGACCCAGAGACCCCATGGCTTCTACAAAACCCAGTGACATCTAGAAAGGCCTCATCCAACGAGCCAGCCTCAAAATGGGCGTCGTAGCGCCGGAACACTGAGCGGGTGACCTCACTGACTTTTGTGTACCTGCGTGACAGAGACAAGGAAGGTCGTTGCATTGTCTGTCTTTGAAACGGCATTAGTGCGCATCTAGCCACCAAACACATGACCTCACTGACTTTTGGGTAACCTAGTGGTGCTTATTGTAAGCTAGTGATGCTCATTGTAAGCTAGTGGTGCTCATTGTAAGCTAGTGGTGCTCATTGTAACCTAGTGGTGCTTATTGCCACCTAGTGATGCTCATTATTAGCTAGTGATGTTTATTGTAACCTAGTGGTGCTCATTGTAACCTAGTGATGCTTATTGCCACCTAGTGGTGCTTATTGTAACCTAGTGATGCTCAATGTAACCTAGTGGTGCTCATTGTAAGCTAGTGTTTCTATTGCCACTTAATGGTGCTTATTGTAACCTAGTGGTGCTTATTGCCACCTAGTGATGCTTATTGTAAGCTAGTGGTGCTTATTGCCACCTAGTGATGCTTATTGCCACCTAGTGATGCTTATTGTAAGCTAGTTATGCTTATTAAAAGCTAGTGATGCTTTTTGTAAGCTAATGGTGCTTATTGTTAGCTAGTGGTGCTTATTGTAAGCTAGTGGTGCTCATTGCCACCTAGTGGTGCTTATTGTAACCTAGTGGTGCTCATTGTAACCTAGTGGTGCTTATTGCCACCTAGTGGTGCTTATTGTAACCTGGTGGTGCTCATTGTAAGCTAGTGATCCTCATCTTAACCTAGTGGTGCTCATTGTAACCTAGTGGTGCTTATTGTAAGCTAGTGGTGCTTATCGTAAGCTAGTGATGCTCATTGTAAGCTAGTGGTGCTTATTAAAAGCTAGTGATGCTTATTGTAAGCTAATGGTGCTTATTGTTAGCTAGTGGTGCTTATTGTAAGCTATCGTTGCTTATTGCCACCTAGTGGTGCTCATTGTAAGCTAGTGGTGCTTATTAAAAGCTAGTGGTGCTTATTGTAAGCTAGTGATGCTCATTGTAACCTAGTTGTGCTTATTGTAAGCTAATGGTGCTTATTGTAAGCTAATGGTGCTTATTGTAAGCTAGTGATCCTCATTTTAACCTAGTGGTGCTCATTGTAACCTAGTGGTGCTTATTGTAAGCTAGTGGTGCTTATTGTAAGCTAGTGATCCTCATTGTAACCTAGTGGTGCTTATTGCCACCTAGTGGTGCTCATTGTAAGCTAGTGATGCTCATTGTAACCTAGTGGTGCTTATTGTAAGCTAGTGGTGCTTATTGCTGCCTAGTGGTGCTTATTGTAAGCTAGTGGTGCTCATTGTAAGCTAGTGGTGCTTATTGTAAGCCAGTGATCCTCATTTTAACCTAGTGGTGCTCATTGTAACCTAGTGGTGCTTATTGTGCTCACTGATTGATGTGGTCACAAAGTGCAGCATCTATGCAAGGATGTGAACCCCCTATCAGCTTTGAATTACTTCCACACACTTTTTCTGTACTTTTAAGGTCGACCAGAACCGTATATACACACCGTTTATGACCGCATTTTTGGTAACTTCGTAACTTCCCTGCCAAATTTACCGTTCATATGCACCGTATATGACCACATATTTGGTAAATTCCCTACTTACAATACCGTAAGTACGTATATACACCGTATGGTTCTGGTGAACCCTACGTACCTTCCACATACTTTCCACGTACTTTCCAAGAGGCGATCACACAGAAGTTAGCTGAGAACAACGGCGGCTATGAGCATGGTTTTGTTGTTTTGGCAGGAAGAAGGTAACCACAAATGTGCACACCTTTCGAAGTTGGACGGCACAAACACGAGTTGGGGACATAAACGGCGCCCGATGAAACCAGGCATTGCAGAGCGCACACCAAACCTGTGCATGTCACGTGATCTCAGGTGTGAGTGTAAAGTTTTGTGTGCTGTGCATGTCACGTGATCTCAGGTGTGAATGTAAAGTTTTGTGTGCTGTGCATGTCACGTGATCTCAGGTGTGAATGTAAAGTTTTGTGTGCTGTGCATGTCACGTGATCTCAGGTGTGAATATAAAGTTTTGTGTGCTGTGCATGTCACGTGATCTCAGGTGTAAATGAGAAATTTTGTGTGCTGTGCATGTCATGTGATCTGAGGGGTGAATGAAAAGTTTTGTGTGCTGTGCATGTCACGTGATCTCAGGTGTGAATGTAAAGTTTTGTGTGCTGTGCATGTCACGTGATCTCAGGTGTAAATGAGAAATTTTGTGTGCTGTGCATGTCATGTGATCTTGAGTGTGAGTGAAAAGTTGTGTGTGCTGTGCATGTCACGTGATCTTAGGTGTGAGTGTAAAGTTTTGTGTGCTGTGCATGTCACGTGATCTCTGGTGTGAATGTAAAGTTTTGTGTGCTGTGCATGTCACGTGATCTCAGGGGAAAATGAGAAATTATGTGTGATGTGCATGTCATGTGATCTTAGGTGTGAATGTAAAGATTTGTGTGATGTGCATGTCACGTGATCTCAGGTGTGAATGTAAAGTTTTGTGTGCTTTGCATGTCACGTGATCTCAGGTGTGAATGTAAAGATTTGTGTGATGTGCATGTCACGTGATCTCTTGTGTGAATGTAAAATTTTGTGCTGTGCATGTCACGTGATCTCAGGTGCAAATTAGAAATTTTGTGCTGTGCATGTCATGTGATCTGAGGTGTGAATGAGAAGTTTTGTGTGCTGTGCATGTCACGTGACCTCAGGTGATAATGGTAAGTATTGTGTGTATGCATGCTTGTGTATGAGTGTGCATACTCGACATTTTCTTAAAAATGTGCATATTCAACATTTTCTTTAATGAGTGCACATGCACATTTGTGCGTGGAGATACGGATTTGCACAGAAATGCGCACTCGTGCGAGCATTGATAGTGCCAGGATGTGCAAAGTATGTGATTGATGTATGTATTCACGCATTTCTCAAATATGGCTAGTGCCAGGAATTTCAAATATTAAAATATGTAGACACAACAAGGGGCCATCTGTAGGCCCGTGTATGCGAGAGCGCTACCTGGCAACAGAGTCTAGGTAGGGAGCAAAGCCACACCCCCACCCTACACCCCTGTTTCCATCAACAGTCTACAAATGAATAGGGTTGGCCAGAACCATACACTTAAGGTATATACGGTGTATATACGGTATTTTTGGCAGGGAAATCACCATACATACGGTCATATACAGTGTGATATACGGTTCTGGCCAACCCTACAAATGAATTGATGTGTGACAAAGCTTCAGGACACAAAAAGCAGAAGGCACATTTTAAAATCCTTTATAAAAACATTCACAGTCAAAATGCCTTGACCAACTACTGCGTAAATGTGCTAAGGGCGAATGCACCCTTTGACTTGAGAGCTTTAGAGATATCTGTTTTCTTCAGTAGTTTACTGACGACAAGCGTGGCGTACAAAGTCTACAACAGGCTAAGGCGAACTGACATGCCACGTGAACATATCTGCGTTGTGTACCAGTGGTCTACACTCGCACTTACACAAACACTTTAGATGATTGACGACAAGCGTGGCGTACACAGTATAAAACAGGCTAAGGAAACATGACATGCTACGTGAAATTATCTGCGTTGTGTACCAGTGGTCTACACTCACACTCCCACTAACACTTTAGATTATTGACGACAAGCGTGGCGTACAAAGCCTACAACAGGCTAAGGTGAACTGACATGCTGCTTGAAAGTATCTGCGTTGTGTACCAGTGGTCTACACTCACACTTACACAAACACCTGGTGGTATGCAGCCTAAGACAGGCCAGGGCTGTGCAACATGCTTAGAGTTGGCCAGAACCATATACTTACGGTGCACATACGGTTATTTTGGCAGGGAAATCACCAAACATACTGTCATATACGGTGTATATACGGTGTGTAATTACAATTCTGGCCAGCCCTGAACATGCGACACATCCCAATTCCATATGCACTCACTTGCGGGCGTGGTAGTTTGCGGTGGAAATCATGCCTATGCCTCCCACTGCCATGGGTACGTCCCTCTGCGAATTGAGTACGGTAGCAAAGGAAGGAGCATACAATTTAGACAAATAAGGAACTCCTGTTGAATAAGAAGACTCCTATTCAATGAGGAGAATTCCCTAACACACTGTCCATACAAAAACACATTTCCCACGCAATACATGGTCCCCCTACACACGCGACTCGTGTCACGGCTGGCCTTCAATTTTTTTACCTGGTACTGATGATCTCCTTATAACTTGCAAAACGTATTTTCTATCGCACGCAATCTCCCTTCACTCTTTCTTGATCATTGCCGTACCAGAGCAGGATTTGCGATCTCCTCACAGCTTGCAAAAAAGGCATCCATATCAACGTGGATCCACACACGACTCATGTCACGGTTGGCCTCCAGCAAGGCAATCTGCCAACACACACGCAGCAAATTGACAATGTGTGTGTGTCTGTGTGTGTGTGTGTGTGTGTGTGTGTGTGTGTGCGTGTGTGGTGTGTAAGTGTGTAAGGAATTAAATCAATAAATGTTCATCCACACTTACGGCTTGTGTCTCTGCTAGCCTCCAGCGAACAGATTACAAAAACGGGGTAGCGGCAAGTGTGTAGGGTTGGCCAGAACCATATTATACACGGTGTATATACGGTATTTTTGGCAGGGAAATCGCCAAATAAAAGGTTATATACAGTGTATATATACGGTTCTGGCCAACCCTACAAGT
>Ga0307951_1001141_pt1 | contig 15976 bp, 19 predicted proteins | sample OrgLakmetagen374_FD_201842 | JGI IMG/M metagenome (GOLD analysis project Ga0307951, IMG submission 201842) | Saline water microbial communities from Organic Lake, Antarctica - #374 | ecosystem: Environmental > Aquatic > Non-marine Saline and Alkaline > Saline | place: Antarctica: Organic Lake... | reverse complement strand
TTGGTTCTGGGTCTCCTTGAGCAGCTTCCTTTTGCTTTCTCCTCTGCTTGAGCCCTCTCTCCTCTTTTTTTTGTTGTCTGTCAGGTCCCTGCTGGGGGCCGTAGCTGTAACACCACCCCAAAAAAAAAAAAAACACTCACACTCTGAAGCCTTTCAAGGAACTGGGTCTCAATTCTCAAAAAGTTAAGAAGCTTGCCTCCAAGCTCCATGTGCACTCTGTGAACTTTGCTGCTAAACTTGTCCCTTTGCAGTACTGTTATCAACTTTCATCAGGAGCCGGTTTCAGGCCAAGCCTGCAACCCTCCTGATCCCCATTGATTTTTCCTTTCCCTTTCGCGGTGGAGGAGCTTTACGGTACTCGGTACCAAAGTGGCTCCTTTTCCTTATTTAATGTGGGGAGTGGTTTTCACTGTCTGCCTAGTTTTTTTTTTTTTTTTGCTGTCCAGCCTTTTGGCACAAACTTAAAAGTCCGTGCAAGAGCAGAAGTACAGAAGAAAAGAAAGGGAAGCCAACTGGTTTTGTACAGAAAAGGAAAATTCTACACAACATGAAGACATTGCGTTGATCATGCTCCCTCCTGCGATAATACATACTCTTGCACACTGCCTTTTAACACCACACGCGGTGTTGTTCCATCTCCCTCAACCCTCTGTCGTTTGGAGAGAGCCTGCTGCAGCTGTACAACACCTGTGCCGTCTCTGCTACCGGCACCACTATTAGAGCAGCCTGCGTTGGGCATCCCATCTGGAGCACCAAGGCGGCCTGTAGTGATTCCTGTGTGTGCATGTGTGTGCAAGTGTTTGTCATGTGTGTGTGCATGTGTGCTTGTGTGTGTATGTGTGTGTATGTGTGCGTGTGTGTGTTTATGCGTGTGTGTACGTGTGCGTGTATGTGAGTGTGTGTGAGTGTGTATGTGTGTATGTATGTGTGTGTTAATGCGTGTGTGTTTATGCGTGTGTACGTGTGTGTGTATGTGTATGAGTGTGCATGTGTGCATGTGTGCAATTGTGTGTGTCATGCCATCCTGCGCTAAGCTGCCACCTCTGCTCACCTTGTGTGGAAGGTGCACCACAGCCTCCTGCTCCGGGTGTATGGATAATGAGGCAGTCCCCTGCCGCCATAGCTATCGATGCCTTGCCGCCTGAGAGTGCGCAAGGGTTAGCCATGCACACAGAGGAGAGTGTTTATGAAGAAGCGTGCATTCACGTGTTGTGTGTAACCATAAACCTGAGCGGTGGTTGCTGGTGTTTAGTGTGTGTATATGTGTGCACGCATTTGCTTTCTCCACCTGCAAATATATGTGTGTGTATGTGTGCACGCTTTTGCAATTTCCACCCACAGATATAGCCTAGGTGCCCAGACCCACCAACACGCCTCTACACACCCAACAAGTCCACCTAGTACACTTAAGCATACGCAACTATCCCATGTTCCACCCACCAATGTTTACAGTGCGCCCAGACCCATCAGCACGCCTTAACAGATTCAAGCCAGGCGCCCCAGCGCAGCCTCCCATAAGTCCAAAGGGTGCAGTGCTGCGCCTCTCTGAGAGAATGCCTGCGCTGATCGGGCGGAGCGCTTCAATCTGTGTGTGTGATTACATGTGTGTGTATGTATGTGTGTGTATGTGTGTGTGTATGTGTGTGTATGTGTGTGTATGAGTGTGTGTATGTGTGTATGTGTGTGTGTTTGTGTGTGTGTGTGTGTGTGTGTGTGTGTGTGTGTGTGTGTGTGTGTGTGTGTGTGTGTGTGTGTGTGTGTGTGTGTGTGTGTGTGTGTGTGTGTGTGTGTGTAAACAGCACACTCCAGCTAGTCCGTTTTTTCGGAGGACAACCTGCAGGGCAACACAGAGGACCGCTAGATTTTTTTTGCGATCTTGTTAATGCGAGGGGCCCCAATGATTGTGCAGGTGCACTGCTTCATAAGCTACAGTTTCCAACCGACAATATAAGCCTCACAGAGGACGCGTGGTGCCTTTGTGGTGTGAGGGGGATAACCCCTGTTTGTTTGTTGTGTGCTGCTCTCCTTGCCTTTGTGCAGCATTGGAACTACAGCACCTACGTAGGTTTGGCCAGAACCATACATTTATAAGTAAATACGGTGTATATACGGTATTTTTGGCAGGAAAATCACCATACATACGGTCATATACGGTGTGTAAATACGGTTCTGACCAACCCTGCACCTACGTGGCACCTGTTCCATTGAGGATGTGAGGAGAATGGGTCTTGTCGCCTATGCGTTTCTCCTTCTTGTTGTTCCCACCACTAAATTATAACACACCTCACGCACAACGCCGTCCCCAACGTAGGGTGTAGGTGCAGCTTTTCATTCGTCCTCGCATCATTTCAGCTCAGCTTTAAACCATACAACACCCCTCACGCACAATGCCATCTTCACCATATAGATTGTGCATAGGTAGCTCACCATTTTCCTCAAATTGAGTTTAGTTCAGTTTAGTTCGGATCACGAAGGCCTCCAGCCTGGCATGGCTGCTCAACCTATAGGGATCCCCAAACAAATATCAATAAAAAACCATCTTTTTCACACTGTACATATCACGCCCGTTCACAGGTTTTTCTGGTAGCTTTTTCTGGCCCTTCATTACTAGGACCTCACGTATGACGCCATCCCCGCCTTTGAACGGTTCAACCCCGTTGGGAATGGTTGCGTCTTTCTTACTTATCCCTTTGCTTCTACGCCTGAAACACACCTCACGTACGACGCCATCCCCGCCTTTGAACGGTTCAACCCCGTTGGGAATGTTTGCGTCTTTCTTACTTATCCCTTTGCTTCTACACCTAAAACACACCTCACGTACGACGCCATCTCCGCCTTTGAACGGTTTAACCCCGTTGGGGATGTTTGCGTCTTTCTTATCCCTTTGCTTTTACACCTAAAACACACCTCACGTACGACGCCATCCCCGCCTTTGAACTGTCCGTCGCCACCAGACCCATTCCTGAGGTGGAAAGCACGCAGCACCACAGGATAGCGCCTTTCTAAAATCTGCGAGCGCGTTAATACAACAAGCTTGTTAGACTAGCAGCCAGTGACTAAAACGTGCGTGTGTATTCATGGCACACGTTTACAAAGAAGGAGATGAGTTGAAAGAGCTGTGTTTGCAGGTTGTATTTATTCTGCAAAACTGCGTGCGCGTTGTTAAAGAAAGCTTGTTTGGATCTCATTTGAAAATTTGCTTGTGTGATAGATGACTGTGCATATCACCAGCAGCTGGTCGTTAATTTGAAGCAGCAACAAAGTGCAATGCAAGCAGGTAAATTAATACACCAACTTAAGGACACACGCACACATGCGTCGTTCAAGATTGAGGTGAAGTGGCAGCAAAATCTGTGTCCTGTCTAGCAGCAGTTACATAGCATAGGCAAACACCTACAACTAGCATTACGGCAGCACACGCGCGCGCACACACACACACACACACATACACAAATTCATCTCAGTACACACACACACCTCTGGGTCTGTAATGCGTGTGTTGGTCATGTGTGTGTGAACATACACAAATTCATCTCAGTACACACACACACCTCTGGGTCTGTGATGCGTGTGTTGGTCATGTGTGTGTGAACATACACAAATTCATCTCAGCACACACACACACATACACACACCTCTGGGTCTGTGATGCGTGTGTTGGTCATGTGTGTGTGAACACCTGAGCGTCCTGTCCAGCCTGGACCAGCGCCTGCACCTCCAGCTATGGTCTCATAGTACCTGTGTGTGTTTGTGTGTGTGTGTATTTGTGTGTGTGTGTGTGTGTGTTTGTGTGCGTCACGCATAATACAATGAAGTTGTATTGACAATGACTTGCAATCCTAAAAATAATTGAAGTGCAAGCGAGCTCAGCAGCAAAACAAAACACCATAAGCAGGTCCCAGATGCCCAAAACTTGAGGTTCCCACACACAAAACAAACAAACAATTCGAGTTCAACTTCTGGAGATGGTGCCTTGCCCTTATCTTTCAACATGTACGCACCCCATGCCCTCATCCCCAAAGGTCAGGTTGTTCATGCAGCCTTGGCTTGCAGCTGCTGCTTGAAAGGCTTTCAGCACCACGTCGGTCACACGCTGACTGGTCAGCACGTTGCCGCCCACCTGTGTTTTGTGTGTGTGTGTGTGTGTGTGTGTGTGTGTGTGTGTGTGTGGGTGGGTGGGTGGGTGCACGTACATGTTTGTGTATGTGTGTGTGTGTATGTGTGTGTGTGTGTGTGCGCGTGTGCATACTGCGCAAGCAAATCTGCTGGTAGCACAGCCTGCCTGGACAGGTTAACCCACGCTGTAGACACAAACAAAACACAAACAAGTTTAGGCACCCTATCATCTTGTACACTCGTAAAGTGTAATTGAGATGCAGCTGCAATCTCGAACAAATTTCCGATGTTTGTAAGAAATCATTTTGAAATTTTCTTTGGAAAGGGGCTCAAAGGAACAATTGGATAGTTCCAACAAGGATCTGAATGGAGAACAGCAGCTAGTTATATAAAGATATGATCTTCAGAATACGTACTTGTGCCTTCTGCAGAGACAGGTTTGACATACGTACCAATGCATTAAGAAAACAAACATGAATTGTTCCTGCATATCCACCTCTGCTGCATTTGCCTATAGATGAGTAGTAGAGACACAGACTTGTTCACACTTCCAGTGACTAATCATTTATTGTTCAAGCATCTTTGTACGACCTATAGCAAAGCAGGTGGTGCACAGCGTCCAATTCTAACAGTATTAATACCTAATGAACAAGAGGCTGACAGTGTGACAAACTCAAAATATGAGTGCTTACCACTGCCGCCTCCGGGCTTGGGTTGAGGAGGCATGCCTCTGGGATGCGTACGGTCACAGGGGCAAGGCATCCCTGTTAGTTAAAAGGAAAAATAAAAAAGGCTGAAGACATGGAATTTAGCTCATTTAGACTGCTAGCAAGATGCGTACGATCACAGGGGCAAGGCATCCCTGCTAGCTGAAAGGAAAAATAAAAATAGGTCGAAGATATGGAATTCAGCTCATTCAGACTGCAAGCAAGATGCATACGGGCACAGGGGCAAGGCATTGCTTGATGAGAAGAAAAAGAGGCTCAACAATTGGCAATCAGTTCAAGTGTAGCCTGCATGAAGCGCATACAATCATAGGCGCAAGGCATTGCTGTAGGCGGGAAAGAATAAAGACGGGGTTTAAGTTATGGCAGTTAGATTGTTGAGCATGCAAGCGGGATGCGTAAAGTCGTGAGCGCAAGGCAACCCAATCAGATTCCTGTTAACGAGTGACAGAGTTTATAACCTGGAACCACCCTTTCTGACTGCACCTTTTTCTGAACATGGGTACACAGTTTTGAGGACACAGTGGAATGGGTACACAGTGTTTAAGACCAAGAAAAAACAGAGATCAAGTGGTCCCTTCTGAGCTCACGTGCGTTCTGCTGAGAGCAAGAGCTCGTGCTCACTAGTAAGGTTGGCCAGAACCATACATTTGTGCGTATATACGGTGTACATACGGTACTTTTAGCAGGGAAATTGCCATATATACGGTCACATACGGTGTGTATATACGGCTCCGGTCAACCCTACTCACTAGAGAGCAAGCATTGTGCATGTGTGTGTGTATGTGTGTGTGTGCGTGTGTGTGTGTACGTGTGTGTGTGTGTGTGTGTGTGTGTGTGTGTGCGTGTGCAGCTGCACCCTAATTTCAGCGGTGCGGTGGTGCACCTAAAGGTAGCAGTGCACCCTAAAGTCAGCACAGTGCGGTGGTGCAACGTGGCAGTCCGGCAACTATAGATGCCCTGGGGAAACTATGAAAGGTGTATTCTAAATATTATGCTCGATCAAGGAGCATGGTTCACAGACGCACACATTTGCAGTCATCAGCTTGGGCTCATGCGCAAGCATACGCCCGACGCCACGCCTAAATCCAACTACCCACCCACCCATCCACACCCACATCCACACTTATAACCACACCCAATACACACACACGCACCTGGTTCAACGGTATGTCTTTGTCCACCATGGCGCGAAGGGCATAAATAACGGCAGAGAGGGGCACAGCAGGTAGAGCGTTGTGATTGACCCACACTTATTTACACCCACACCCAACGTACACACACGCACACACCTGGTTCAACGGTATGTCTTTGTCCACCATGGCGCGAAGGGCATAAATAACGGCAGAGAGGGGCACAGCAGGTGGAGCGTTGTGGTTGGCATATACCTCAGGTCCTGGAACCAAAATTGTGACACAAAGGTAGGGCTGGCCAGAACCATACATTTATAGGTATATACGGTGTATATACGGTATTTTTGGCAGGGAAATCACCATATATACGGTCATATACAGTGCAGATATACGGTGTTGGCCAACCCTACACAAAGGTATAACGCAATGTTGGCTTAATTTGGGAGGAGCGTTGTGGTTGGTGTGTGCCTTAGGCCCTGGAACCAAATTGGTGACATGAAGACTCAAAGCAATTCCACTCATTTGGGGAGGAGCGTAGTGTCTGCAAGAATTGTTGTGGGAGTGTGTGGTAGCGTTCATGGCTATATATATACGGTGTACATATACGGTATTTTTTGGCTTGGAAATCACCAAATATACGGTGTACATTTACGTTTATATACGGTTCTGGCCAACCCTATTTATAATGGGGGGAGATCTCGTTCAGCATTCAGAGTCAGGGTGGTCTTCTTAAAGAACAGTGCGAACCTTTTTAATGTTCAAAGGAAGGAGGGGTAAGGCAAAAAGTGATTGCGGGTGTTACGTGTATTTTTAAGTTTTTAATCAGAGTCAATGAAAGGAAATGACGAGGTGCTGCACAGCCCTGACATCATGTTCGTTGAGCACACGTCACAATGAGCCTTTACTGCTCTGGAGAGAAGAAGAAATCCACACAGTCCTGTCATCATGCTTATTGAGCACGTCACTATGAGCATTTACTGCTCTGGAGAGAAAAGTTTTTTGTATGTTCAACAATCGCAAACACACGCACACATAAAACCCATCTACGTTAATTTCCCCCTCATTGATGCGATCGTCACTGCTTACATGTTTTGGATACATGTAATGATATGTACCTGTGATATGTACATGTTTTGGATACATGTAATGATATGTACCTGTGCCCTCAAAATCAAAGATCGCGGTTCCATCACGCCGATCGATGGTCACAGACAGGCGGATGGGTGAGCCGTCGTCCATGACGTCCTCTGCCACTACCGTCCCCACCTCTGGCAGGCCCTGCATGAATTAATGAAGGTGATATATGATATCAAAGCCGTTCTGCTATGTCGAGTGTTAGTCGCAAACAAGGTGAGCTGCCAGCTATGATTTTCTCTGCACTTCAATCTCCACCTCAGGCAGGCCCTGTGCCAAAGCTAACAGCAGCGCTATGAAGCATTAACCATTCCATTCGATTCCGTTCCCGAGATAGAAGGTCTCTCACCTGAGAGCACCACAGAGCGGGCGAGTTCGCTGAGCGGGGGGGCTTCAAAAGGCAAAGATGAATTACCAACTCAGATCAATCCTAACTGCAAATCTAAACGTTGCAATTCCCTTTCGGCAGAAGATCCTCGATCATCACAGGCAAACAGAGTATTTTATACATCTGAGTCAACGTGTTGTACATCTTTGTCAAAATTCTTTTTCTAGATGCCCCAAAACGCCTTTCCGGGTTGCCAGAAACTTGTTCCTGCCCTTGGACTGCACTGCTCCTCTTCTACACCCCACCCCCCTCATTACGTACCACGAAACCAGCTACAAGAGCTATGGCCATAATTAGCTACAAAAACAATGGCCAAGATTAGCTACAAGAGCAATGGCCAAGATTAGCTACAAGAGCAATGGCCATGATTAGCTACAAGAGCAATGGCCATGATTAGCTACAAAAGCTATGGCCATGATTAGCTACAAGAACTATGGCCATGATTAGCTACAAGAGCTATGGCCATGATTAGCTACAAGAGCAATGGCCATGATTAGCTACAAAAACAATGGCCATGATTAGCTACAAGAGCAATGGCCATGATTAGCTACAAAAGCAATGGCCATGATTAGCTACAAGAGCAATGGCCATGATTAGCTACAAGAGCTATGGCCATGATTAGCTACAAGAGCAATGGCCGTGATTAGCTACAAGAGCAATGGCCATGATTAGCTACAAAAACAATGGCCATGATTAGCTACAAGAGCAATGGCCATGATTAGCTACAAGAGCAATGGCCATGATTAGCTACAAGAGCAATGGCCGTGATTAGCTACAAAAGCTATGGCCATGATTAGCTACAAGAGCTATGGCCATGATAAGCTACAAGAGCTATGGCCATGATTAGCTACAAAAGCTATGGCCATGATTAGCTATGGCCATAGCTCCAACGTGGGTGAGCGGCAACACCATTATTTTCCCAGAACCCAAAGTCCTTATCAGGCAACTCACGATCAAAAAATCACCACGTATTTGTACATACAACTACCCCCAACAATCACACACACACAGCCTGACACTCACGCATAAACACACACACACTTTAGCATGCGCACATACACGCACAAACTTACGCATGCGCACATACACGCACACACTTAAACATGCGCACATACACGCAAATTCACTCACCTGGTCGACGGAGAACTGTCGCAGCATGTCCCTGACTGCCCTCTCTGCAGTGGCCTGGATGTGGCCCATGTAGCTGTGCACCACACGAGGACTGCAGGAGAACACAAGCATGAGAAAAGAGGAAGTTGGCGACAGCATGCCCTTGATTGCTCTCGGCTGCGGCCTGGATGTGGCCCATGTACAGCTGTGCACCACACGGGGACTGCAGGAGAACACAAGCATGAGAAGAGAGGGAAGTTGACGACAGCATGCCCCTGATTGCTCTCGGCTGTGGCCTGGAGTGTGGCTCATGTACAGCTGTGTGTGTGCACCACACAGGGACTGCAGGAGAACACAGGCAGTGCAATTTGCGGGTCGCTGATAGCTCCAGTAGACTTTGCTCTGTTCCTTGGCTTCTATTCATACATGGAATTTGTTCATGTGAGAGTGTGTGTGTGTTTGTGCGCGTGCGTGTGCGTAATGTGTGTGTGCATGTATGTTTTATTTTTGGTAAAATGCGTTTGTATGTGCGTTTGTGTTGTGATTATGTTGTCCCCTCACCTGAATGGGTTTACTTTGCAGTCTTACGACCTTCAGTTATGACTTATTGCAATGCCAGTTTGGTTGCTATTCCCTCACCTGAGCTCTGCCACGAGCTGCCAGTTTGGTTGCTATTCCCTGAGCTCTGCCAGTTTGGTTGCTATTCCCTCACCTGAGCTCTGCCATGAGATTTGTACCATCTGACACCTTCAGCCCTGTCTTCATTGAAACGCAAGTCTGTTCATTCTGCTGTCTCTCTCACCTGAACTCCGTCATGAGGCTGTGCATCAGATTGATGCCCCGTTGATTGGCTGCCACCTGCGTTCGTAGCAATAATATACGTGCAGCGTGATGCAATGTCACAAGGCATGAACAAACTAGAGTTTTCATGAAATTGATACCACGCTGGCTGGCTGCCACCTGTGCGTTTGAGGAATTGATAAACGCTACTTGATACAGGGCGTGATGTAAAGGCATCTGTAATTGTAATATCCTTTACTTTGGCCAATGTCACGCTAGTCGGCTTCTGTGCAAGCAAGACGCGCTTTTTGAATAGCTTGTGTCGCGCAATTTGGCTTCAGCGTAAGAATAATGCGCTTTATGAATAGCTTGTGTCGCGCAATTTGGCTTCAGCGTAAGAACAATGCGCTTTATGAATAGCTTGTGTCGCGCAATTCGGCTTCTGCGTAAGAATAACGCGCTAACTACCTAGCTTGTGTCGCGCTGGTTGCCACCTGCATGCATCACAAGAAGGAATGGAGGAGGTCGACGAAATCAGTCAAGCAAGGCGCTGTTCAGCCGCCAGGCCTGCAACGAGTATGAGTAAAGTTGTTAAAAAGGAAACGAACTGCATCTTTTAACAAGATGTGTCATCACTACCAGCGGAGTCTTTTTTTTAACAAGATAAAAACGAATTGTGTCTGGTCGGCTGCTAGCGCACGCACACACACACACACACACACACACACACACAGTTTAACAAACATTCACAAACAAAAACAACAAGATTGAACTCCATTGTGCCATCGTGCAGCAGATGGTGAGAGAGCACGCAGGGTATTTGAACAAGAGCGCATGAGCTTAAGAGAATGCAGCAGGGTTGCTCTTTATAAAAAAACAAGACACCCTTGGCTGAGGCACACTTACCTGTAGGGTTGGCCAGAACCGTATACCGGTATACCGGTATACACACCATGTATGACTATATTTGGTGATTTTCCTGCCAAAAAAATTGTATATAAACCTTGTATAAATGGTTCTGGCCAACCCTAATTGCCTGGGCTCTCAGATCGCTGAGGTTGTCCACCATGCACCAAGTGCCACTGATACCAGGCACCGTGTCTTCCCGCTTTCCAGGGGCCTGGCAACCCTGCTCACCTGGGCTCTCAGATCGCTAAGGTTGTCCGCCAAGCAACGAGTGCCACTGATACCAGGCACTGTGTCTGCCAGCTTTCCAGGGGCCATGAGCAGCTCTGAGATGCCGGCTTCCTGGAGCAGCATGCACAGGTTGCTCATGTTTTACAAGGCCTCACTGTGATTGCCAGAAGGGCAGAAGCAATGGGCAGTTCTGAAGGTGCAAAAGCACGTGGTGATGCAAAGCCTCGCTTTTTTGTATGGTGAGAGGTAGCAGGATATGAGCAGCTCCGAGATGCCGGCTGCCTGGAGGTGCAAGCACGGGGTGCTAACTGGTTTACAAGGCCTCACTGTAATTGCCAGAAGGGCAGAAGCAATGGGCAGTTCTGAAGGTGCTGGCGTTCTGAAGGTGCAAAAGCACGTAATATTGCACAAAGCCTCGCTTTTTTGTATGGTGAAGAGGTAGCAGGATATGAGCAGCTCCGAGATGGCAGCTGCCTGGAGGTGCATGCACGTGGTGCTCACTGTGTCACAACGCCTTTTAACAAAGAGCCACTTTTGCTTTATTTGTGGTGCGAGAGACGCCAGGAGCAACGAGCAATTCTGAGGTGCCGGCTTCCTGGAATATGCAAGGGAGTGGTGCTTGCTGTTTTACAGCGCCTTTTAACAAAGAGCCACTTTTGCTTTATTTGTGGTGCGAGAGACGCAAGGGGCAACGAGCGATTCTGAGGTGGTGGCGTCCTGGAAAATGCAAGGGAGTGGTGCTCGCTGCTTTACAGCGTCTTTTAATAAAGAGCCACTTTTGCTTTATTTGTGGTGCGAGAGACGCAAGACGCAAGGGGCAACGAGCGATTCTGAGGTGGTGGCGTCCTGGAAAATGCAAGGGAGTGGTGCTCGCTGCTTTACAGCGCCTGTTAACAAAGAGCCACTTTTGCTTTATTTGTGGTGCGAGAGACGCAAGGGGCAACGAGCGATTCTGAGGTGCCGGCTTCCTGGAATATGCAAGGGAGTGGTGCTCACTGTTTTACAGCGCCTTATAACAAAGAGCCACTTTTGCTTTATTTGTGGTGCAAGAGACGCAAGGGGCAACGAGCAATTCTGACGTGCTGGCTTCCTAAAATATGCAAGGGAGTGGTGTTCACTGTTTACAGCGCCTTTTAACAAAGAGCCACTTTTGCTTTATTTGTGGTGCGAGAGACGCAAGGGGCAACGAGCGATTCTGAGGTGCCGGCTCCCTGGAAAATGCAAGGGAGTGGTGCTCACTGTTTTACAGCGCCTTATAACAAAGAGCCACTTTTGCTTTATTTGTGGTGCGAGAGACGCAAGGGGCAACAAGCAAATTCTGAGGTGCCGGCTTCCTGGAATATGCAAGGGAGTGGTGCTCATTGTTTTACAGCGCCTTTTAACAAAGAGCCACTATTGCTTTATTTGTGGTGCAAGAGACGCAAGGGGCAACGAGCGATTCTGAGGTGGTGGCGTCCTGGAAAATGCAAGGGAGTGGTGCTCGCTGCTTTACAGCGCCTTTTAACAATAAGCCACTTTTGCTTCATTTGTATAGTGCGAGAGACGCCAGGAGCAACGAGCGATTCTGAGGTGCTGGCTTCCTGGAAAATGCAAGGGAGTGGTGCTTGCTGTTTTACAGCGCCTTTTAACAATGAGCCACTTTTTCTTTATTTGTGGTGCGAGAGACGCCAGGAGCAACGGGCAATTCTGGAAAAGAGGAATGAGTAAACTATGCAGGCGGTAAAAAGCACTCCCTATATACCTATGTAGTTTTGCAGAGAACAACATACTGTCCATGATACGTAGTTTTGCAGAGATCAGCATACTGTCCGTGAATTGTAGTTTTGCAGAAATCAGCATACTGCCCGTGATATGTAGTTTTGCAGAGATCAGCATACTGTCTGTGATATGTAGTTTTGCAGAGATCAGCATACTGTCCGTGATGTATGCTGATCTTCATCAGATTAGTTGTATACCTGGAATTGGCCGTCCCTGACAAGCTTGAAAGACACGATGGCAGCTCCCTCTTCCACAAGCGACTTTGAGTTTGGGGGCATGGAGCCTGGGCTGATGCCGCCTGTTGTGGTGAGGTGGAGTTTTGAAGTGTGTATGTTTGTGTGTGTCTGTGTGTGTCAGTGTGTGTCTGTGTGTGCGTGCGTGCGTGTACGTGTGTATGTGTGTGTTGTGTGTGTTGTGTGTGTGTATATGTGTGTGTGTATGTGTGTGCATGCGCTTGTGCCTTTTACAAGCCACACACTTATGCAGGCTGCCAACACCTATAAGTCAGTAGGCAACGCTACACTTATAAGTTGGTAGGCATTGTTACACTTATAAGTCAGAAGGAAATGCTACACTTATATGTAAGTAGGCAATGCTACACCTATAATTCAGTAGGCAATGCTACACTTATAAGTCAGTAGGCAATGCTACACTTATAAGTCAGTAGGCAATGCTGCACTTATTAGTCAGTAGGAAATGTTACACTTATAAGTCAGTAGGAAATGCTACACTTATAAGTCAGTAGGCAATGCTACACTTATAAGTCAGTAGGCAATGCTACACTTATAAGTCAGTAGGCAATGCTACACTTATAAGTCAGTAGGCAATGTTACACTTATAAGTCAGTAGGCAATGCTACACTTATAAGTCAGTAGGCAATGCTACACTTATAATTCAGCAGGAAATGCTACACTTATAAGTCAGTAGGCAATGTTACACTTATAAGTCAGTAGGCAATGCTACACTTATAAGTCAGTAGGAAATGCTACACTTATATGTAAGTAGGCAATGCTACACTTATAAGTCAGTAGGCAATGCTATACTCGCAACATTTCAAACACCCACGGCACACAAATACCCAGCGTGTCACACATGCACTGACGTCTGGCACCTTATACTTAGCAAAACAAGATAGTTTTGATCGTTAACACACAGGGCTAGTGACGTCAAGCAGGTGCCTCGAAAATACACACGCAAGGCCTCATCGTCATCACACACACGCACAAAACACACACACACACACACACCTATGTCTGTGTGGTGCCCTCTGGAGGCAACAAAAAAAGCGAGCTGCCCATCCTGAAACACAGGGCTGGTCACTGTGATGTCAGGCAAGTGAGAGCCGCCTGCCAGCTGGGGGTGGTTGGAGGCAATGACATCTCCAGGGTGTAAGCCTTGAGAGGCTCCAGGGCCTTGGGGTCCATAGTAGCGGACCTGAAGGGGTGTTTGTGTTTTGTGTGTGTGTTTTATGTGTGTGTGTGTGTGTATGTGTGTGTGTAAACATGAGTATGACCGGAAAAACATTGTGTGGTAGGGGGTGAGGGAGATGTCCTTGAAAGGGTAGCAACAGCAGTTTCAGGCTATGTGAAACCCTGGGGCCATAGTGGCAAACCTGCATGTATGTGTGTGAACATGTGGAAAAGTAAGAAAAGCATGTGTGCGTCCCGGGGGGGGGTCCTGGTAGCAAAACTGATATGTGTGTGTGTACAAGGTAAACCTGATATATGTGTGCGTACGGGATTAAGAATGGCGTGTGTGTGCAGGGTAAGAATCTGGAGCCCTCCCACTGCATCACCTTTTGCCTCAAGTCGCACAAGAATGTTGAAAAAAATGTAAAAAATTGATGCACCAATTTTGGCACACCACATGAACGACACACACACACATACACACACACACAAACGCATGCACGCACGCACGCACGCACGCACGCACACACACGTACACACACATACACACACACGCAGACACCAAACCAAGACACCCTTTCCTCAAACACACTTGAAACATTCGAGCATCAGACGATGTTCAAGTACACATGCAAATGAGGGGCATTGGATATTATAGAAAGGACCTTGCCCTCCCTCCCTCCTACACACACGGACACGCACACACGCTTACGCAAAAACACACAAACACACACACTCTAATACATACACACCTTGAATTTCACAGCACCATCCATTGCTCCCAAGTTCACAGGCAAATGAGAGGGACCTTCCCCCCCCCCATTACACACACGCTTACGCAAACACACACTCAAACACGCACATACCCACACATGCACACCTGGAATTTCACAGCATCACTCATCGCTCCCAAGTGCACAGGCAAATGAGGGGCGTTGGCTATGAGGGAGCCCTCAGGCCCAAACAGCGCACAAGAGAAGTCAAGGCGCTCCTTCATGTTCACACTGCATGTGACGACAGACATTTCGTGTGTGTCTGTGTGTGTGTGTGTGTGTATGTGTGTGTGTTTGTGGATGAGGGTGCCACTTTTATATGTACATCCAGCTTCTATGCGCTTCTGTGAGCTTCCTCTGTGCTCTATGCTTTGCACATTGGCAAAATATGTTGATAGTCGAAAAATGTACTTGCATGGTGGAAAGGTGAACCCCTCTTATGCTCTGCAATGCCAATCGTAGCTGAAGTCTTTGTCACATGCTGCCTCCTTGTAAGTGTATTATTAACTGAAAAAGTATGTTGGACTCACCTCACAGAAGTGAGTTGCAATAAAGTGCGCCTCATTTACTCTGCAATTCCTTTGTGCATTTGTCCTATACATGTATTTGTCCTATACATGTGTATACGTTGGGCTCTCCTAAAAAAAGTGCGTTGTAGGGTGCGCCCCATTTACTCTGCAATAACTTAACCGTATATCATCTATAATTATATACATTGGACTCACCCCACAGAGCTGCATTGCAATAAAGTGCGCCCCACTTGCTCTGCAATGTCTCCAATTTTCTGTTTACATGTTCAAACATTGGACTCAATTTACGGGGGTGCGTCCCATTCACCTTGCAATATGCATGCAGTGGTGCAAAAAATATGTCTTGTATATTCTTTCAGCCCTCACAGAAGTGCGTTGCAGGGTGCGCCCCATTTGCTCGGCAATACCTTTAATACTGTATTTGTCCTATACATGTGTACATGTTGGACTCACCTCACAGAGGTGCGTTGCAGGGTGCGCCCCATTTGCTCTGCAATGCCCATGAAGCGGTGCGAGAATATGGCCAGCTGGATGGGGTCACAAGCCACCGGACCTACATCATGTGATAAGCTTGCTGATGTTTGTGTTTTCCTCTATAGATCATAACTGAAATGTGACCAGCTGGATGGGGTCACACGCCACCGGACCTACATCATAAGATAAGCTTGCTGATGTTTGTGCTTTCTCCTATAGATCATGACTGAAATGTGGATGGGGTCACATGCCACCGGACCTAAATCATGTGATGAGCTAGTTAATTTCTGATTTGGCCGTGATTGAATCCTGGCCAGCTGGATGGGGGCACACACCACAGGACTTGCAGCACGTGATGAGCAAGGTGATTTCTGTACATTTCTTTTTGAAATCCTGATGTTAAAACCTGGCCAACTGGATGGGGGCACACACCACAGGACTTGCAGCACGTAATGAGCAAGTTGATTTCTGTATTCTTCTTCTTTAAATCCTGATGTTACGACCTGGCC
>Ga0307951_1001135_pt1 | contig 16001 bp, 17 predicted proteins | sample OrgLakmetagen374_FD_201842 | JGI IMG/M metagenome (GOLD analysis project Ga0307951, IMG submission 201842) | Saline water microbial communities from Organic Lake, Antarctica - #374 | ecosystem: Environmental > Aquatic > Non-marine Saline and Alkaline > Saline | place: Antarctica: Organic Lake... | reverse complement strand
AGCGACTCTGCCAACCACTCTATGATCAATTTTACTCAGCCAGACTTTCAGAAGCACCCTGAGTTCAAGTGAGTCCAATCCCCTGCACAAGGTGTATGTGTGCTGTCCGTGTGTGTATGTGTGTGTATGTGTGTCTGTGTGTGTGCAATCAGGTGTCAAAGTTGGGGCAGAGACGTGCTTGCCTCTGGCTTAACAATCATAACTAATCCGATTAAACGTACGCTTCTATTTCTGCGCTTGCAGGTTGGCCATGCAGCAACGGAAGGAGTTCACGATGCAGGTGGGAAGCATGCCTGCTCAGGATGGCTTCTGGTTGGTTATAAACAAGGGAATCGGGCCCAGATCAGGCCAATCTTACGGGTTGGTGATACATCAGTTGTGTGAATGGAATGCTAAGTCAATCATCAGGCCTGTTGGATAAAAGTCTTGCGGTTCAGCCATCGCAGCAGTCACAGTTGTTCTACTTTAAAAAACGCTTGGTCAAGCACATGGTCCTTGTGCTAAACTTCATCAGTCACAATGGATAGAATTTTGAAGGGAAAAGCTCCGCTGGTAGTTTGAATACGGTTGGGCAGCATCTGTCATGAATCATGAGCCTGTATTTCTTACATGTTAAAAAGGCCAGGCATTTGCATTTGTCAGCAATGACAATCCAGCAAAGCTCGGACAGCTCCATTCTTTGTATGCCACTTCCATATCTCAACTGTCCCATTTGGTGATCAAACAACACTGTGTTCTTGCTCTCTTTTCGGTGTGTGTGTCTACAACTTGTCAGTAGAACCACTCATTCATTGCTCAATTCAGGCTGGAGATGCGCTTTTCATTCCAGAGGGCTGGTGGCATCAAGTGGACTCAACAGGTGGGGTCGAAGGACACTGAGCAAAATGGGGCCGGCCACAAATTATACAGCAAACAGGTGTAGAAAAACAAAGACGATATGCCTGGGTCAACTACATGAATCCTATAAATAGGATCACTAGCACCTTGTATCTTGTATGGTGCAACCATCTGCACCGCCACCGACTGCGGTATGACTTGTGGTAGGTGGCATCTCGCTTTCCTCTCTAATACTTTCTAAGGCGCTTCGGCTGCCATACTCTGCCTGTGTTCACGACCCCTTTTGCCACTGCCAGAGCTCCACAACCAGGCAAGCTTCTCCGCCCACTCAATGCAGGCATCACTGTAGCCGTAAACTTTTGGTGGCAGTCCGCACTCACCTCAGCGCTTCGGGAGCAGCCTCACTGCCGCTTCTACCACCTTCGGGTTGTGATGGGAGAGGCCCTTGGCGGCATGATAGACCAGCTCGTTGAGAATTGCCCTGCCGCTGACTTGTCTCGCCTCGGAGCGAATTGCGCTGCTGCTGAGCCGTCTGGCCTCGAGGAGCAGGGGCAGCAGCAAGGGCAGCAGCAAGAGCAGCAGCAAAAGTTGAATGTGCAGCAGAGTCATCATCATCATCAGCAGCAGCAGCAGTGCCAGCAATTAAGCAGTGGAGAAAAGGGCACAGAAGTGGCAGCACCGCCGCGTGGTCTTGCCTTGTCCCTTACGCCTCGTGAGGCAGCAGCCGTACACATAATTGTCCAGCTACTGTTGCCGCCTAAAATCAGAAGTGATGCCAGCTGCCTCCAGGCCTGTGATGTTGATGGCTTGGACAACAGGAATAGCTGCAATCCTCTGCGGCTACCTTCTGACCCATTGTCGTGCTTGCTTAGGGCTTTGGATACTATAGAACTGGTGCATTGTCTGTACGAGATCTCTCAGAGGCACCCCCATATCGTGCAGACTATGTTTGACGTGCACATGACCCCCATGGCTGCGTACATTTTGACCCTTAAACTAGAGGCAGCCGAACAGGAGCGTGTGTTTCCAGATCTCCAGAGGATAGAGCAGTCGGAGAATGAAGAGGTGCAGCAGATGGCTCCAGGGGGCAGCCCCGCAGAAGGCATGCAATGTCTCCCTGTGGCTCACATCAGTCAAGCCCAGTTCTACTGCAGCCTATATGGGGCGTGCAAGGACGCCGACAAGGTGCAGACATTGAGTGCTTGTTTGTGTTTGCTCATTTATGAGAGGATAAGTGCTTGTTAAATAAATTTCTTCCAAAGCTGAAAGAATGAGGATAGAGGAAAATACTCTGTTTAAGGGCGATATAAAACAGCCGGCTGTATACAAATATGGATCAAGTTTGTGTGCATGATCTGATGGTGCTCTGTTGCAGATCAAGTTGAGTATAAATGCATGCCGTTGAAGTGAAGGCATGTGTGTTCAGTTTTCAAGCATCAACATGGTCACATGATGTGAGACAGAGAAGATCCATCAATTTTGTTGTGTTTAGACTGTTTTGCTCAGATCACTCGCGTGATCCATCACGCATGACCATGAGTGCTTCTTTATTTTGTCCCTTATACCCGCAGGTCTTCAAACGGCTGCTTGATCTTCGCCAAGAGCTGTCACAGCAAGCCACGAAGCTCCTTCTCGAGCATGTTGTTAGGATATAGCAAGCTGTTGCTAGGATTTAGCATGGGATACACTCTGCTTGTTAATGTGTATGCACGGGATACACACTGCTTTTGTATGTGTATCTTGAACTTAAATTTGGGGCTTGCCAGGTTCGATCCATTCTTGACAAAGACTCACTAACCATGATTTCAAAGCTGTAGATTCACGAGTTAATTTCGATGTCTAATACAATAATAATAAAGAAATTTATAAAATGAATCTTAACCTGCGGAATGGCTCCATCCCTTCGACAAGCGGGCGTCAGCATCCACAACCAAAATGCTTCCAAGCGCCCACGTCATTCCAACGAACAGTAGCCCGTCAAAACAGGCATCAACATCGGAAGGGGAGGGGGGCACGTCTGTGTGCCGGGCGCCCGGGCAGGCCATCAGGGACAGCGGAAATTACGGATGAGTCCCCCGTCGTGCTGGAGAGAGATGCACCCAAACTGCCCAGGCCAGGCCGGTTCCAGCAAACGCTGCAGCGCTCCTTCACTATGGGCGGCTTGGGCTTACACTCCGCAGAGTATGGTGAGCAAATAAAGACACAAATATGCATACTCACACGTTCACACACACACACACACACACACACACACACACACACACACACACACACACACACACACACATACACACACGCACGCACGCACGCACATACTCACACACACACACACACTCACTCACACACACACACACTCACTCACACACATGCACACACACTCTCTCTCTCACACACACACACACACACACACACATACGCGCACACCCACATACACATATACACGCACACACATGCGCACACACATTTGCATACACACATATACACATACACACTATACACAGATACACAAACACACATACTCGTGCATACACACATACACATACACATATACACATACACATACACGTGTATACTCACATGTAGCGCACATACGTACACACATACACACATGCAACAATGTTCACTCATGCGAGTGCATAGATGGGCATGTGTATATGAGAGTATATATGTTTACATTTGCTCGTATGCACACACTTCATGGTTGTGCACACGCACGCACGTACGCAACTCAACACCTTCCAATTTGGACACAATCACACAATCACATATACACTCACACACACGCACATGCAAACACACACATAAACTCACAAACACACAAACACCCACACACACAATGCAAATGCGCACACCCACACCCACACACAAATACATTCATAATGACACAATTTGCAGCCACTGTGTGCGTCAAGCCGGCATGTGCCAATGAGGGCCGATACTTTGTGCGTGTCCCAGCAGGTGAGAGAGTGGATACAGGGTCTTGCTTACAAAAAGGGTCTGGTTGTGCTTGTGCACGTGCGTGCGTGCGTTGCTTTTGCTGTAGTATGAAAGTATGAAGCACCTGCGTGTTCGACTTTCCTCGCCACCCAAGTGCGTCTCTCACCAAATGCTTGATGTGTCCATGCAGGCACAAACGAAGCCAAGTTCAAATTGGAAGAGGAGCAGCAAGTGGACATACGAGAGGCGGGGCCATGTGAGTGACAAGCAACTCAGTCACGTTTTTCTGCAGTGCATCACACTTTCACGCAGTGCATGCATCGTGCCCTGAAGTAATAGAGGCTAGAATGAATATGCATTGCACACCAATTCGAATGAGTGAGCATGTGAGCATGCTTGCTTGCAAGCTTCACGTAGGGAACTGAGTAAGAAACGAAGAAACGTCTAGGCACGACCCTACAAATGGGTCGTGAGGAGGATGCGCAAAGAGCTTTGTCAATTGATCGATCAGTAACAGCTGTGCACAGGAGTTGCTTATCAGCACTGGGTAGGGTTGCGTGGAACCTGTATAAAACCTATGTAAACGGTGATGTAAAATACATTTACATGTGAAATCTGCATGTGGGTGCGTATACCTGTTAACAGGTGTGGCGGTGAGTAGAAAAGGCCAGAACTGTATATGTACACCGTAATATGTAAAGTTGGCCAGGACCGTATATGGGATTTCTGTATACGTGTATATACGCCGTATAAAGCGTATAATATGTATAAACTACATATGGGGGGAAATCGACTTTTTAAGAGTTAAATTTCTTTTGTAGCTCTTGAAAAGCTCTGATCTTGTACCCCATATATTAACCAAAAATCAAAAGGTCGGGGAGCTATGCCTGCCCAAAGTGGCCAAATACACAGGCACACACGGTCAACTGTCACGAGACCCCTCTTCTTCCCCCACCCCATCAAATTACCCCGTTTGTGTATGCACGTGTGTGTGTGGAAAAAATATACATGCATGCATGCTTGTAGTGCGTGCGTTTGTATTTGCACGCGTGCTGGGATTTGTGCATGCTCGCTTGTACATGTGCGTGTGCGTGCATATGTGTGTGCATGCTTGTGTGTGCTATGCATGCATGTGTAGAGTTTGTGTGTGTGCATTTGCGCGCGTGCTTGCACACGTGTGCTAGCGCATGCTTACCTGTGCGTGAACATGCGTGTGCGCGTGCTTCCTTATGCTTGTATGCATGCGTGGGTGTGTGTATGTGCGTATGCATTTGCGTGCGTGCTGAGGTTCGTACATGCAGGCGTGTATGTGTGCGTGTGCGTGCACGTACCGTGTGTGTAAACGTGTGCACGTGCATGTACCTTTACACACGTACATGTGTGTGTTTATGTGTGCATCTATGCACACAGGTTTGCGTGCATGTGTGTGCTTTTGTGCAGGGGTGCGTGCATGCACATATGCGTAAGGGAAGAATGTGCGTGTGCCGTTTCTGTTCCTGCATCATCTCCGCCCTGGAAACCCTCAGCGTGGTTGGCTTTCATGCCCTGCTTATACTCAAACTCAGGTGCTCCTGGTGCTGCTTGCTGTCGAACCACTGGCTGCTGTTGAATTATGCGAGGGATTCCCTTCCACTAGGGAAACGGCTGTTAAATAGCTTAAATTGTTAAAAATTGCCCGGATGCAGGGGCTTTAAATTTTTATGGTCTCGAAGGCCAGTGGAAGGTCGCTTTTGACCACTTATTTTAATTATATACGTATTATACGGCGTATGTATACGCCGGCTAAAATTCACATACGGTTGTACAAATACAGATATGGAGGGAAAATGTTTATACATCCGTATATATATGGTACATATATACGGCGTATATATACTCATACGATTCTTGCCAACCCTACGTATATGTTTGGAGGTCTCCCTGCCAAAAATACCGCAAATACACCGTGGTTCTGGCCAACCCTAGGTGTGGGTAACTGGCGCCGCTTCCCACCTCCCCCACCCCATACACATACACACACAGTGATGCTTGAGGCACAGGAAGAGATTGAAAGAGAAGAGAGAAAGGAAAAAGAATAGGGCTTAGTGTAATTACTGCTCTGGCCTGTTGTGATTACTCTAACTCACACATACACGCACACACACACACACATACACACACACGCACACACACACACACACACACACATGTCACCCATCCTCGTAGTCACGCTTGAGCCAGAGGTAGAGGAGCAAAAGATGGCCCTTTTTTCGGAGTACTTGGCGGCTGAGGCGCAAGAGGAGTTTGAGGGATCCTTCCAGGATTTCCTGAGCGCCATTGACAAGGACGACCTCATTGAGGTGGGGGAGGGTTGGAGGTCACTGAGGACAGCACACGAAGGGAAATTTGATGCTAGCTGCTGCTGTGAGCAAACAGGCAGTGACGTGCTCTGAGCTTTGCATACCTCCACCTCCAAAAGTCATACCCGTGTCTTAATTCACGCGTATATAAATAAAGTAGGTAGGTAGGTTGAGTTGGGTTGGGTTGGCCAGAACCGTGTATATACGGTGAAAATACGGTATTTTTGTGGTTTTTTGGCAGGGGAATCACCAAATATACAACCATGTACGGAGAATATATACGGTTCTGGCCAACCCTACAGGCAGGTAAATAGGAAGGTCAGTAGGTAGGTAGGTAGGTAGGTAGGTAGGAAGGTAGGTAGGTAGGTAGGTAGGTAGGTAGGTAGGTAGGTAGGTAGGTAGGTAGGTAGGTTTGCCGGTGGGTACACCAATGGTGGTGCGGGTGATCGTGTGAGCTAGAGCGTAGGCATAGGTGCAGGGAGCAATGATCACTCAGCCAGGTTTCCTGGAAACCACCTACTGGAAAGACCTGTTCATTGTACTTTATTTTTCCTTGAAGATTAGCGATATCTTATCAGGCACGTGTGGGGGAGCAGCAGTCTTTTGGACAGCTGACAACTCTGTGCAGTGCACACTTCTTTAGAATAATTGTCTGTCAGCGCTTGCGCTGCGATGCTAGCAGTTTGAAGCGTTACCGTGTGGTATGCATTATAAGAAGTGAAGGCTTGTGCTTTGTGAGACCCTTAAAGTGAACTAGCACACACACACACACACACACACACACACACACACAAAAACACAAAAAACACAAAAAACACACACAAAAATGCGCGCACACAAACACATACCGTACCAAAATTTAATCATCCCGCACCCCAAAAAAATATTTAGTTTTGCAAATCCGCAACCAATCCGCACCCCCTTCAATATTTATTATAATCCAATCCGCAGGCCATTTTTAAGCCATTGTCACCAATTTGGGCCATTTTCACCAATCCGCAGGCCTAAAATTATTTATTTAATTTTCTGTCCGCACTTAGCCGCACCCCTCAAACACATTATTTTTGCGGGGTGATATAATTTTGGTACGGTACACGCAAAAACGCGTGCACACACACAAAAGACAAACACCCACACACAAACACATACACGCAAAAACGCGCGCACACACACATGCATGCAAAAACTCGCGCACACACACACACAAAAGACAAACACACAAACACAAACACACAACACACACACACACACACACACACACACACACACACACACACACAAATGCGCGCACACACACACACATACATGTTTATCACAGAAATTCGAGCAAGACCCTGATTTCATGGAGCCTGTTTGGGAGGAGATGGAGAAACAGAAGGGACTTGAAGTGATTCAAGTTCGTGGCGACCAAGAGAATGTCATCCCAGCCCACATTAACTCAGTACCAGACGCTCCGCAGGTCCGTCTGTGTCTGAGAGATCAGGTCTTGTTTGTAGGGGAAGGGGGGGGAAGAAGGCACGGCTTTCCCCATTGTGCATTAAGATTAAGTTTTCAGGTGGGATCCATTCAAACTTCCACACACCCGCATCTATGAACAAGTATTTTAAAGGCTGCTGCTGCCACATTTTTGGCTGCTTAGTCTACACAATCGGCTCTTGCTTAAAGGTTGGTGGTAAAGGTGGCACAAGGCAGCCTTGCGACAGCGCATTACTGCAGCTGCACCCCCCAAACGCTCTTTACTTACATCCACACGCAGGCAGTTGCTTTGAGCTTGGGGGAGGAAGTCAGCGAGGACGGTGCAATCATAGGGCCAGAGCTGCTGCTCGCTGCTCTGGAATGCTGTGGTGTGGATAATGCAAGGTAATTGCTTGTATTATCCACACCACAGCAACTTATTAACCGAACACAGACGCGCGCATGCGCGCACACACACACACACACACACACACACACACAACACACACAACACACACACACACACTCATAAACGCATATACATCCACACACTCTCAATCTCTATTTCTCTCTTTTTGTTACTCTGCAGGATTGAGATTGAGGGCGGACGTGAGATTCCAGTGTTGGACGGCTCTGCCCTTGGATGGGCCATGGAAATACAATTTGCAGGCCTCAGGCTCGCGCCAGAAGCCAGCATTCTTAGCCTGGTGAGGTTCTTTATTATGATTTTTAATGCAGGGGTACAGGCTGTCGTAGGGTTGAACGTAAAGACGTAAAGTGCCTTGATTGGCCTAGTGAGAACATTGGCTTTCAGTGCAAGGCCTTGTCTGGCCAATGTTAGAAATGTTGGCATTAATGCTACAAACTTAGTCACCCGGGACCCCTGTGAAGAGCGCTTTTGGATTCAGAAATGCTTAGGCATAGTTGTGGTGTGCAGACTTCAGGTGCTGGTTTCCGTCACCTCACAAGCGCTCAAACCAGCACTCAAACACAGCGCAATGTAAGCTTAACATAACTCTGCTGTCTCTTAGCTGGAATAGGAGTGGATGCCTGCACGCAAGAAAGTAGGAAGCACGCATGTCCTTTTTGGAGCAGTGGCAGAAGTTAGTCTGCTGTGCTTCTCTGTTTTGACTCAGCCCTTAGTTGTTGGGTGCCTTAACTCTGCGAGTTGTCGTTCACCGTTCCTTACAGCCTCCTCTGGTTATAAGGTTTTCGACACGCAATGTCATCTTCATTCGAGCATTGGCACACGTGAGAGGCTGCACTGTGCTACACCATATTTAGTATGCTGTTTGCTCTGCGTCTTATGCCTTGCAGCCAAACCCAGAGGAAAGCTTTGTGCCGGTGGAGCGCCTAGTTGCCCTGCCGGAGCAGGTGTGTGGGGGAACAGAAGAAGCTGGAAGTGGAAACCGCTTCTCATATTAACAATCAGTCATTTCAAGGATGGACTGGAAACATTTTACCTGTCCAGCAATGATGATGTAATAATAAGGGAATTAAGAATGATGGACATAATGGACATAAAAATGGACAGGATACGTTGTACCTGTCTAGCAATAATGATGTCAGAGGGCCAAAGTTGCGCTGCCATGCAATCTATCACAAAGGCTCGACCAGTTTGCAGGGTCAAATTAGTCCTCCCCTGGGATTGTGGAGGCATTTTGACATGATTTTACGAGTTTGATCACTGACGTTGTGGCTCTTTCGGTGGTGAGAAGCCTGTTGCGGTGTTGAAGGTGTTGGTCATGCATGGTGTTGGTGAAGGGGGAAATGGCCCGAATTTCCAAATCCGAAATCCGAAATCCGACCATTCCTTGAAGTACCTTGGGCAGTGTTTTGACCGTTTCAAGACCCTGGCTATTAAAAGCTGTCGCAGTTGGCCTTTAAGGTCTTAGAGGGCAGTGCCTTGATCACACCCAAACAAAGCCAGAAGATACAGTGCGCTAGTTTGCATTGTGTAACTACCATCGACAGATCACCGCCGTAGGGGTGAGGGCAGTGCCCAATTCATCACACCAATGCCTACAGACAGACTGCGTTTTTAAATATAAAGAGGCGTTCACCACCGTCAGCAGGTCACCACTGTACGTAAGGGCAGTGTCTTCATCACACCCATGCCTGAAAGTACTAACTGCATTCATATAATTTGATAGTAATAAGGCACTCACTGCTATCAACAGGCCATCACTGTTCGCGAGGGCAGTTCCTTCATCACGCTGATGCCGGATGAGACGATGCGCCAAACTGTGGGCTTGGACTGCTCTGAAAACTCACCTGTGAGTGTCCTACATGCATGAGGCGCTTGTGCAGAGTGTATGTTGCTGATCCTTGCCATGGAATGTTAGCCTAGCTGAACGTGCACACGTCTTTATTAGACTGCTGATGCAAGATGTTGTTCATTTCCAGACCATGGCTTTTACGCCCTCCGGTCAGTGCATTTATAAATGTCCCCTGCGGCTTGTGTGCACATATGTTAGAATGTGTGTTTAAGAACGTGTGCGTGTGTGCTTATGCTGATTGATTATTTGGATGCCTACTATGCCATTGCTTTGAGCCTCGACAGGCTCATCCAGTTTGTTAATCTGCCCAGTAGCCGCACATTACAGAGAGAGTGCTATACCTTACGCGTTGAGCACGTATACCCCACGCGTTGAGCACGCACACTGCTTAAGTTTGAAATGCCAACATTTTTGCATGGATGCGCTTGCACACTCATACACACACAAACACAAACGCACTGCTCCTCCCCTCTTTATTGCCCGTCAGGTCATCGGCAAGCAGTGGCTGTCTTGGTGCATGTACGAAGACCCCCACTTCCGCTTGGACATCTCCTCTGCGCGGCGTTACATGGAGAGCCCTGAGGAGGTGCTGGCCTTGCACAGTATGGGCTGGCTGCAGGGAGGCACTGAGGGCGTCATGCTTGTAGGGTTCGGGGAAAGGTGCGTGTGTGAGTGCCTGTATGTGTTTTTATGTACTTGTGTATGGGCTTGCTGCAGGTAGGCACAGAGGGCGTCATGCGCATAGGCTAGGAGAGTGTCTGTATTTGTGTGGAATAGCACACCTGTGTGTATGTGTGTTTGCGTGTATGTGAGTATGGCTACGCTTGTAAGGGTGTGTGTGTGGTGTGTGTGCTTGTCCTGGATGCAGAGTGCGTCGTATAGGTGTTACAGCAAGAGGCGGTTTCAATTGCTTGCAAGCCTGGCTGGTAGCATTTGTGTGCATGCGTGTGCTTGCGTGTGTATGTGCTGGTAGCATGTGTGTGTATGTTTCTGTGTGTGGATCTGCGTGGTTCAGCGTAGAATATTGAGCAGCACGACACTCAGGCATGCGCTACAATAAGCACATACAAACACAAACGCACACACGCACACACACAAACGCACACACACACAAACACACACGCACACACTTCAGGTGGTATGACGCGACTTTGCCACGCTTTGTGCGTGATGAGCCGGCACGCCACGAGATGTGCAATTTGCTGGGCATGCTGGCCCTGAGTGCAAAGCCAGGCCACGCCGGGCTTCCGGTCGGTCACGTGGTGCAGTACAAGGTGAGCCTCAGCTGCTCTTGTGTGCTACATAGCAGCGTAATACAAAGCAATTGCTGATCAAGTACAAGGTGAGCCTGAGCTGCTCTGTGTGCTACATAGCTGTTTAATACAAAGCAATTGCTGATCAGGATGCTGTAGGCTGCTGGTCCAGTGAGCCCCTTGGCCACAACCTAGGTGAGGTTTTTCCTAGTTAAGGTTTGCACAGCTGTGTCCCATCGTATCATCCTGGTGATCTCCCCCGGAAAGCCAAATGCCGGTTGCTTTGTTAAAAGGGAGCATGCGTGCACTTTGTGCGTGCAACCTTCTCTTTGCCTGCGACCGTGTGCAACAGCAGCCATGCATGTGTCCTGGTGTGCCTTTTGCAGCACTGTGATGGACTCTGCCATTGCATAATGCAGGGAGCAGCAAGATCTTTGCAGTACAATCTTGCTTGACGCAGCAGAAAACTGCAAACTGTATGCAGCGCACATGGGTGAGAAGGGGTGTAATGAGCGAAATTCGTGTTGTGCAGCACTGATTTTATCTGGGGCAGAAGGAGCACGAGCTCACAGCGTTATACAAAAGGCTGTCATGGCATCGCAAGAACCTTTCATGCAAGCTATTACTTGTGTTGTAAAGCTGTGCCTGCAGCAGAAAAGCAGAGCAAATGTAGTTAGCTTCTGTCCCTTTACACAAATGTGATTAAATAAGATGAACTAGCCCGTGGGTACTAGACTTATTGAAGCTCGAGGTATTTCCGTCGCTTGTGCATGATATCTCTCGTAAACAGAGCCAGGTAGTTATATCTTTGTTGTTATACTGCACACTTGCATTTTTTCACGACCACCATCAATACATTTATTTTTACCTCTCTTTTCACTTTTATTCCACCACAGGCCACTGTAGAGCTGCAGCTGCAGTTTCTGCGAGCTCTCAGGGACAGCTTGAGCGACGCAGACTACGTGCCCATCGCGTTCAACGTCCGAGAAGTTGTGACGGAGAATCCAGAGGCAGAACAGGGCGAAGAGGGGCAGGGAGAGGGAATGGAGGAGGAGGAGTAACTTTTGAAGGATGTTTGACTGTGATGTGTGACTGTGATAGAGAACGAGGATGGGGCAATGGTATTACTGCGATATCAATTACGAAGTTTAATGTGCTTATAGAAGTGGGATGTTGTGCGGCTAGATCCAAAGTGTGGCTGCATCAGTTGAGTGGTGCAGAACACAAAACATCCTTTCCGGGTCCATCTACGTCATGTTCACACTAGCTGCGTTATTTTTCTTGCTGTTACTGCCGTAAGGGGCGAGCACTCATATTGAATTGCGACTGCTAGCCTGCTCATTCAAAGCAAATTCTCATGGAGGAGGAAAAATATAAAGCTTGTTATTGTTCTGGCTTAAGGAAGTAGACATATTGTGGGCTCCTGTTAGGGAAAACAGAGTTACAGATGAAGCCATCATTCAAAACGTGCGACTGCTAGGTTGGGAGAAACAGCGATGCATATTTCCTGCAGAAAGAAATCACGTGGGGATTGGCGCAGTGGAAAAGAACATGCTGCCCATTTTGGATATCACCAGCATCACACAGGTCCCAGGTAGGGGAGAAGAAAAAACTACGCAGGTAGTGAATAACCACTCCCCACATTAAGTAAGAAAAAGGAGCCGCTTTGGCACCGGGTCTCCTCCACTAAAAAGAAAGAAACAGATCAATAAGGATCTGGAGGGTTGCAGGCTTGACCTGAAACCGTCTCCTGATGAGTATTGATAGTAGTGCTGGAAAGGGCGCGTCTGGTATGCTGGCTGGACAAGTTGGGCAGCGTACTTGACAGAATGAACATGAAGCTTAGCGCAAGTTTCTTAACTCTTTGAGAATTAAGAATCAGTTTCATAAAAGGCTCCAGCGTGTGGTTGTTGTAGATGGTGCCATCCACTCCCAAAAGGATGGTAAGGAGGGTAATGGATGCTCCTTGAAGGATGGAGCAGAGGCCGTTTTTGCTGCTCCTGCACGGCGCTCAGCTGGCTCTGCGGTCTATTGTCCCAGTACTTGACCTCGATGCAGTGGATGACTCGATGAAGAGTGCTGAGATCTTTGGGTCGGTGCTGTCTGGGCAAGGTCACGGTGGATCTACTAATGGCTCATTGCGGCTGGCGGTGCTGCTGAAGTGCTCCTGGTCTATCTCCCTCAGACAAAATGTTTAGTCTGGATCTACACAATACGGCTTTCAATGCTATCTGGAACAAAATGCTCACAATGGTTCAATCTGGAACAAGAAAATCCATGATCTCAACAACCAAGTAAAGAAAAGAAAAGACTCCGCTGGTAGTGATGACACAGCCAGCTTGATTAAGGGAGGGGGTTACTTAGGTGCCCGCACCAGGCAACCCCCCACCGCAAAAACACACGAAAGAAACAAAAATAGTGTGAGTCAGGGGAGTTGTGTGCCGTGGCACCCAGACCCACACCTTGACTGTTGTTGCTTAGTTATATTGCAGTGCGATCTTGTTTTTACGAGTGTAGATGTATGTCTGATGGAGTGTTCATTCAGTTTGTGTGTCAGTTTTTAAATCTTGATGATAATTCAGATTCTTGATGATAATTCAGATTAAGATCTGCCTGTCATGCTAATCAGTGGCTTGGACGATTGTGTGATTTCCCCTGGATTTATAATGTGAGCAACGGTTTTACGGTTAACTGGTTGTTTGGCCAGTTTAGATGGTCCTCTTGTAACAAACTCGCTCTTTTCTCAGACTGCAAGTCTGATAACCATCACCTCGGGGCGTTGCTTAAGCCGTCGCTTCCTTCTCTCACGTCGAGAGGGAGGAGACGTTAAACACACCTTTATGGGGAAGCTTTTGGCCGGACACGGACGTCCAGCGTGACCTCTTCCACAGCAGGAGCATATGCAGCAGCAGCAGGGGGGAATCCCAGCACAGCGGGCCGGGTAGAAGCGGAGAAGGGAGGAAGGAACCGAAAGCCTACCACCTTTGAACCCATCAACAACCACGCTGTTCCACAACATATGGCTCATACTTGCAATCCATGCTTAAGCTGGTACCATGATTCGTCGTGACATGCCAGAGGTTTATCTGTATAGTCTTTGTAGATAGTTCCCATAGCTCCAACGAGGATCACGTGAAGCTTGACTTCCCTATATCCTTGTCTGTTTAGGTTGGCAATAAGGATGCTGTGCTGTGCTTTTGCTTTTTGGAGTTGGGGATCAGGCCTAGTGTCTTCACAAAATTTAGACTCAATCACGTTAACCTCCCACTGGTGTAAATTCAGTTTCTTGTCTTTAGCAAGCTGTTGAAAATTTGAGTTGCGGTTGGTTACGCGTGATCTATGTAATAAATTAAATAAATTGCCCTCTGTGATGAACTTAGCTGCTAAACTTGTCCATACCAGACGTGCACTTTCCAGTACTGTTATCAACTCTCATCAGGAGCTGGTTTCAGGCCATGCCTGCAACCCTCCTGATCCCCATTGAATGAATTTTGCTTTTCGCGGTGGAGGAGCTTTGCGGTACTTGGTACCAAAATGGCTCCTTATCCTTGGTTAATGTGGGGAGTGGCTGGCTTTCACTGCCTGCATAGTTTTTTCTTTTTTTCTTTCTTCCTTTTTCCCTAAACTGTCAAGCCCATAAGAAGTGCAAGATGCTACCGATAACCGAGTAATCTGTACTACTAGGCCGGAACACATTCGATTGCTAACGAGCACTCAAAACTTGTTTACTACACATGATAAGCAAGTAGCCTGGACTACAGCTCGTCCGTCAATTGGTGATTCCAGTGCACTTGCAACAGCACTTTTTGCCTGTGTATACTTGCATATTGATAAGGAGGTAAGCGCTTTGGCAAAACTACTTGCTTGGAAAATTGAGGGCACGTTGGTGCTTCTGTGAGAGTCTATATACTAACCAGCCGTTCGCTGCATACATCCATGGAGACAAGTAGATGGATCTTGAAATCCGATTACATTGTCGTGTTTTGGTTGCCTATTACTGGGGATGACTAAAACTTTTAGCCAAAGTAATAACTTGCAACTTGCTAAGTTTGCAGTCATGAACACTCTGCCTGTTGCAACAAAATGGAACACAGAGGGGGTCGATGGAGGCCCGCAATGAATAAATGTTCCTAGCAGGGTATGTGCACCATGCGTCATGATTTGTAAATCGACACACATGTCTGTCTAGGCACAGCTGATCCTCTTGCAAACATGCGAGCCAAAATGCGAAAAGGAACGATTTCAAGCAGTTGAGCAGCCTCATTGATAAACTTGTAGAGTCAAATACACTCAATTTCGCCCCGATGATCAATAAAATTATAATTAATCACTGTTTTTTCACATGATTTAACACCAGGCCTGCACCGTTGGCTCGGCTAACGGTAAATGACATCACAAAGACATTTCATGACACACGAGTCTGCTTTGTGGATGGTGTATTCCAAAACTGCATGTTGCTTGAACCAACTGCATGGTTGTATTATCATTGGGCTTGTGTGCACCGTACAGGTGACGGCAGTATACACGGGGCCCCCGTGCCTGTGTCTGGGCTATTGCTGTCCCTCGCAGCACGTTTTTCAGAGAGGCACTGGATTGCGAGGACATTCAGGTGAATTAATATGCTGACTCTATAGAGACTTCTATTTTGAATTAGGGAATTCGCGAAGCACCAGATCCTACCCTTGTTTCCTCATTGCAAAAGACTACAAATGTGCCTTGGAAACATCGACCCTCACTTTGCGTCTTTGTGCGTCGTTCAGGTCATCAAGCTCCAGGTTCAGGATGAAGAAGACGTGGAAGCTGGCATAGCTGCCCTGGACATACTTTAGACCTGCCAGAAGCTGTCCGCAGTCTGCCCTCCTTTGGCAAGGTGACAGGCACGTGTTTGCGGTGGTTGTCTT